>SXGQ01046331.1_pt1 | contig 11790 bp, 8 predicted proteins | sample 3178371 | NCBI WGS metagenome assembly SXGQ01 (sample SAMN11356859, study PRJNA531348) | freshwater metagenome | isolation source: freshwater sample F1-20 | place: China: Fuxian Lake, Yuxi | collected 2017-12-25 | reverse complement strand
TCTTCCTTCATGTCAAACAATTGGGATTTAAAGCCCTGGTAGTCCACCAATTTCCAGCGTTGTGTCCGTACCATGGTGGCCCGTGCTTGATTGACTGGCAAATGGAGTTCTTTGGCGGCAGGGTAGAAGGCATAGTCCAGCTCAGAAAATACAGCCTCTTTACCGACTCCTGCTTGCTGCAGGCAGGGTAAAAGTGAACGCCCTTCAAGCCATTGGTGCTGCGTTGGTTCGCCCAGTGCTTCCATGAAGGTGGGAATCAGATCAATGGCTTCCACCAGATCATCACAAGTGCCTACCTGTTTAGGGTTTGAGGGGTCCACAATGATCAGGGGGACACCCGCGCTGGCTTCGTAGAATAATTCTTTTTCTCCGAGCCAATGATCGCCCAGCAAGTCGCCATGGTCGCTGGTAAAAACAATCAAGGTATCTTTCAGACGACCTTGTGCCTCAAGCCCTGCCATCAAACGGCCGATGTGGTCGTCAATTTGCTTCACCAGTCCCATGTAAGTTGGGATTACGCGTTCCCTCACACTTTGCTGCGCAAAGGATTGACTGTCGACATGGTTGCGAAAGGCTTTGTAAACAGGGTGTGTATCTCTGCTTTCTTGGTCTGTGCGCACAGGAGCTTTAACGTCTTGCGCATCAAAGCGTTGGTGGTAAGGCGCAGGCGCAATATAGGGCCAGTGGGGTTTGATGTAGGACAGGTGCAGACACCAAGGTGATTCGCCCTGTGTTTGTATAAATTGAAGGGCTTGATCGGTGCACCACGCGGTCTCAGAATGGGATTCTTTCACTCGCGCTGGCAGATGGGCGTTGCGCAGTGACCAACCGCTTTGCAATTGCCCTGTCTCGTCCAATGCCGAATTAGCAAATTCGTGCCACGGGTTGGCGGATTTATAGCCTTGTTGCAGCAGATATTGGTTGTAAACAGGTTGGCTTTGCATGGCTTTGCTGTCGGGGATAATGCCGTCGTGCCGCGCGTAGGTGTCAAAGCCGCCCTCAGCCAGTCTTCGGCCCAGGCCTTCAGTGGGTGCCAACCCCAGCCGATGCAGGCCAGCCAGGTCGGGGAGAACGTGAGTCTTGCCGATCACAGCATTGCGCAAACCTGCTTTGCGCATGTAGTCACCCAGGGTAGGGATTTGAAGTGACAACGGTACAAAGTTCCAGGTCGCGCCATGGCTTGAGACGTACCTTCCGGTGTAGGTGGACATGCGCGAGGGGCCACAGACAGGTCCCTGAACATAGGCGTGGTTAAAGCGTGTGCCTTTTGCGGCAAGGGCGTCTATGTGCGGTGTATGCAGAGTGGGGTGGCCATAACAGCTCAAATAATCACGACGCAATTGGTCGCACATGATGAACAGGATATTGCGAACTTTGGCCATGGTGTTGTGTCCTCAGTGCAGCGGATTTACCTGGGGAGTTTGATTTTTTGCATGCACTCACAGTGCTGACGGACCAAGTCCATGCCGTAATCGTTGCCGTTGGGTGTGCGCACCAAGGTGTGGATATGAAATTTTTCCGGATTCGTATTACCCAGAAATACGCCGGCGTGGTGATCAAACTCGATGATCAGCACAGGGCTTTGAATCCGATAGTAAAACGGGCTGTCATCATCGGTACCGCCTATCCAGCAAAACCAAGTGCTGGCCAAATGAGCATGGTTTTCACGCATGCGCGCAGACCGGGGTCCTTCGGGCAGGTAGGCCAAATAAGTTTCAATCAATTCCAACAACTGTGCTTGCTGCGCAGCAGGCATGGCCATCGCACACACGCCTTCTTCTGGGATGATGCGGTTGTCTTGAAAGGCGCCTGTGAGGGTTAGCTCATCGCCAAAGGCAACCCGACCCGGGGGCATTTCTGGGTCCCGCTTCAGAGCGTATAGCTGGGCCTTTTGCTGCAAGGCTAACGGCAGCGATTGCATGAGTGCCAGACCTGCACTTTCTTCTCGGTCGAATACAGGAATGCCGGCGAGCGGTCCGACATCGATCGCGTGCGGCTCGGCGCCCATGAATACGGGTGTCACTACCATTTGATTGCCGATGAATCGGCAGTTCAGGCACAGATGATGGCCATAGAAATTCCAGCCCCAGGGTTCGGTAGCAGAGGGAGTGCCAAACAAATTGAAGTTGTAGCTGTACTCATTCATGACGCGAGGGGCATGTACTAGTTCACCGAGAAAGTGATTTATCTTCATTAATTGTCGTGCACGTTCAAATCCTTGCGGGCTCAGGCTGGCTCGCAAGACTGCCAAGATGTCTTCTCGAGTTTGCGCGTGTTGTTCCTCTAGCCGCAATCCAAAGCGCATCATGTACACTTCTGGATTCATCCATGAGTGCCACTGCCTTGCATTGTGGTCGTGTTGGACTTTGGCGATTTGTGCCTGTGTCAAGCCTTTGAGCAGCTGTTCAACGGCTTTCATACTTTCTTGCACTGGGGCTTGTTCATCTTGCAGCACAAACAGCCCTGGCAAGCATTCGCCTCGTGTTGTGATGCCCTTGAATTCGGTGCGTTCATAGAGCTCACGCCAGCTGTCAAAAAGCTTGTGAGCGACTGGGTGCTTGAGCACCTTTTCTGCATGCGAATAGGCATCGAGTTCGGCCAGATTAGCGATCCTTGGATCGTTGGGCGGTCGGAGATGATCTCTAAAATTGGATGACATGGTTTAGATTAGTCCAAGATAGGAACCGCCATCCACTTGGAGGTTTTGTCCTGAAATGAAGCCAGCTTGAGCGCTACATAGAAAGGCGCAAGCATCGGCAAACTCTTGCGGTGTCCCGAATCGTTTAGCGGCAACCGTCTGGGTAATGCGGCGGCGGGCTTCAGCCAAATCGATCCCTTGCTCTTTAACCATTTTTCCAGCCATGAAGGCTTGACGGGGGGTGTCAATACGTTCGGGTAACAGATTATTGAGCGTGACATTGTCTGCAGCCGCTTCAATAGACATAGCTTTGGAAAAGGCTGTAAGGCCGGTGCGCGCAGCGGTTGACAGCGACATGGCGGCCCTTGGACTTTTGACCATTGCAGAGGTGATGTTGACAATACGGCCGAATCGTCGACTGCGCATACCAGGCAATATCGATCGTATTAATAGTACAGGGGCCAGTAAATTGGCTTCGAGCGCATTCATCCAAGCGGAATGGTCCCAGTCGGCCAAAGTTCCAGGTGGTGGGCCCGCGTTATTGTTAACCAAGATGTCAGCATCAGGGCAAGCCTGAATAAGTCTATCCCGGCCCTCACTGGTGTTGATGTCAGCTTGCACTAGGAAGGCCTGAACACCAGTTTCCAATGCGATAAACTGCTGGGCTTTTTCAAGTCGCGCAGCATCGCGGCCGTTGATGTAAACGCGGCAACCCTCGCGGGCCAAGGCCGTGGCGCAGGCTAATCCCAAACCGCTGGTTGACGCGGCCAGCAACGCCTTTTTGCCTTGAATGCCCAGATCCATGATGCTTCCAGTCTGCAGGTTGAAATTTATTCCACCAAGATATTGTTCTTCTTGATAACAGCGCTCCATTTGGTGCGCTCGGTCTCCAGAAAGGCAGCAAACTCTTCAGGGCTGGAGCCAATGGATTCACTTCCGACATCCTTTCGGGCAGCTATCGTCTCAGGCATTTTGGCCACTTGCGAAACTGCTGCGCTCATTTTGTTCACGATGGCGCTCGGTGTGCCCGCCGGGGCCAGGATGCCGCTCCAAACTAAGGGGGCGAATGTGGGGAGGCCGGCTTCGGCAAAGGTCGGGACATCTGGCATGAGGGGGTGACGGGTTTTGCCCGAAATGGCCAGTGTGCGTACCCGGCCGGCTTTGACCTGGCCCAGGATCGGCAACATGGCATCAAAGACCACCGGAAGTTGGCCTGAGGCCAAATCGGCGAAAGGACCCGTGGTGCTGTAGTGGATGTAATGAGCGTTCAGACCGACCAAATTACTGAACCAGGCCGCCGCCAAGTGATTGATGGCGCCTATGCCAAGGGTGCCTATGCTGGCGTATTTGGGTTCTGATTTCGCCAGCTTGACATATTCCTCCAAGCTTTTCGCGGGGACTTGCGCGTTCACCGAGAGGGTGTAGTTGGTGATGGAAGCCAAGCTGACGGGGATCAGGTCTTTTTTGGGATCGAAGCTCAGCTTGGGGTATAAAAATTGCAATGTGGCCAGGCTGGGAGTGCCGACCAAAAAGGTATAGCCGTCCGGGGCGGAGCGGATGGCCGCTTCAATGCCGATACGTGTCGCAGCGCCAGGGCGGTTTTCAATCACAATGGGTTGACCAAGGATGATGCTTAACTCTTTGCCGATTCGTCGGATATCGATATCAGGCCCTGTGCCTGGAGGCGCTGGCACGATGATTTTGATCGGCTTGCTGGGCCAGTCTTGGGCCATAGCCAGGTTACTAATCCAGGTCAAGCAAATCAATAGGCCATACCCAAGTAAATTATTTTTAAGGCTGAAAGTTTTCATCATGTGTTTCTCCTCATAGTGCTTTTACTGGGGTGAAGTTGTGGTGATGCCCTGTGCGAAAGAAGGATGCATGTAGCTTTGCAAAGCGTTTTGCATGTATTGCAATGAGTCCTCTGAAAAGGCATGCGCGACCGCCAAAATGTGACCATCTGGGCGAACCAGGAGTGCGCCGCTCTGGGACAGACCCATCAATACTGGACAGTGGCCTTGCATTTCATATTCCCGACCTTGCGCCAAGCAATGGACGTGCGGACCTAGTCGATGGCTATTGGCGACCCAGCCAGAGTCATGGCTACACAACAAGGAAATATTCGCGAAATGCATCAAGTCCAGCGTGGATCTACCGTCGGCCAAAGTATGGTGCGGAAGTCTGGCGCCAGCGACCGCCTTTGGCCGGAATTCGCTGATAGGCAAAGAGTCTTCTTGCTGCAGAGTGCCTCCGTAGGCATAGCCTAGCTGCAAGCGAAGGCTGTCAAAATGCTCACGCTGATATTCCACTGCCTCTTGAATCGCGAGGTGGTGTTCAGTATCGGCCAGCCGCTGCGCAATATGCTTGAAAGTTTCAGGTTCATCGGGGTTATATCCCAATACGTCCATAAGAACTTTCATGCGTCGCGCATTGCTTAAGCTTTGTCGCATATTGGTTTGTGCTACTCCCTGACGTTCTGACTCATAGGTTTCGAGAATTCCAGGGGAGGCAACGCCTTTTTCGACGCTAGCCAACTTCCAAGTCAAGTTGTCCATATCCGCGACTCCAGTATTCAGGCCTAAGCCCCCAGATGGAGGGAAACGGTGAACTGCATCGCCTGCCAGGAAGATCCGACCTTGGGCGTATCGCTGAGCTACTTGGGCCGACATAACCCAGGGACGCACGTGCTTTATCTGAATCGGCGGTATGTCTGAACCAATAGCTTGGCGAATCAGGTGCGTGCAAACCTCTGGTCCGAAGTTAGCCGCGGTTTCATGTTCTTCGCATCGGTGCATAAGGACCCATGTTTTTCCGATGTCATAAGCAATCAAAACCCGACTCGGCCCTGGACCAAACAGGAAATACAAAATAGCCGGACGTTCTTGCAAGAGCTCGCGCAGGTCCGCTTCGAAATGGATCATCATGTTGTGTTGAAGCGCGTGTGGGCCTACCATGGGTATGCCCAGATACTCGCGCACAGCACTACTGGCACCATCGGCAGCAATCAGGTAGCGGCTGATGACCTGCAATTTTTCGCCGCTTGCCCGATCAATAAGAGTTGAGATGACTTGATCCGGCTGCTGTTCACAGCTCACCCACTCCAGACCCTTGCGCAAATTGACTTGATCGCTTTGAGTAATAGCCAGTTCCAGTACTTGTTCAAATGCTGGTTGGGATATATTGATCAGTGGCCATCGGGTAAGGGTGCGAACGGCTTCGTCTTGGCGCTCATATGGCAGGATGCCGATTTGTTGGCCAACCAAGGAAGTGACCATGCGCACATCCGCCCCTTCGTGCCGCGGGGTGGCAACTGCGTGCAAACGATCCATGGGTAGACCTGCTGCAGCGCAAATTTCTAAGGAGCGGGGATTTAATGCATGCGCTTTGGGGGCATCCAGCCGTTGAGGGTATTTTTCGGCTACCATGCATGGCAAGCCGCGTTTAGCTAGCATAATCCCTCCCAACATGCCGACTGGGCCTCCTCCAACGATCAAAACAGGAACTTCAATGGATGGTGGGGTCTTATACTGATTTCCCTTAGTTTCCCCTCGGGGAGGATCCGTTATCATGACTATGAAACCTTTCAAAGCACTAGGGCGTATGGGATGAATTGACTTTAGTTAATTCCCAAGCCATTGGTCGGTGAGCTTACCGAGCCCATGCTTGTACGTCTAATGAATGTTTTTGGAGTCTGCCTTGCATAGAACTGAACAATGACCAAACGTCAACATCGTATTTCTTTGGATAGTTTGCGACTGCTCGATGCCATTGACAGGCAGGGGTCCTTTTCCAATGCAGCACAAGAACTGTGTGTCGTAACATCGTCTATTACCCATGCGATACGAAATCTCGAAGAGGATTTGGGCTTGACGCTGTTTGACAGGTCCGGCCAGCGAGCCCGTTTTACGACAAAAGGCCGTACCGTCTTGGAAAGCGGCCGCCATTTGTTGGTAAGGGCAGATGCTTTTGATAATGAAGTGCAATTCATTGCGACGGGTTGGGAGCCGCGATTAACGATCACCGTAGACCAGGTGGTGCCATTGCCGCCCTTGATGCAGCAAGTACAGGATTTCTTAGAAATCGCACCCCAAACCATTTTAAATTTTCGCCGTGAAGCGGCAGTGGGCTCCTGGGATGCCCTGGCCTCAGGTCGTGCGGATTTGATTGTTGGAGCGCCAGTCGCACCCCATTTTGGTAAGGGTTTTGAGTCCGCTTTGATGTTTGAATTCAGTTATGTGCTTGCGGTTTCGATCAAGCATCCTTTGGCTTTGCACCAAGGCGTAGTGTCCCGCGAGCAACTGGCCTTGCATCGGGCTATTCAGGTTGGTGACACCACGCGAGCCATGCCTCACTTGCTTTATGGCCTGCAGGATAATATCCAGCGCTTGACGGTGCCAGATCATGCGACCAAGCTTGACGCCATTCTCAGGGGGCTGGGTTGCGGCTTTTTATCAACCCATGTGGCAACTCCCCTGGTGCGGAAAGGCTTGATCAGCTTGCTCGATGTGGAAACATCAAGTCCCCCAAATCAAGGAAGCCTAGCCTGGCGCGCAGGTGAATCGGGCCGAGCTTTGTCGTGGTGGATAGAACGCCTGACTTCTAAAGTTTTTATTGACACTTTGTTGAATACTATTGATTCATAAACTTTTGCTGTGATCACAGTGTGTGAGCACTTTGAAGAATTAAGCATCGGGATGACATATCAGTTTCGGAATTCGGATCACTCAAATTAGAGTTCTAGAAAACTCTCTCTACATAAAGCTGTAGCAACATTTAGAATGATTATTCGATTCCCAAGTGCTTAATCGGCTTGCTCTTGGGAAACTTAGCAGGTTTGTGATGAGGTATGTTCTGCCCCGCCAGTTATATCAATCTCAAACTTCAGGCGCCCGATGGCGCCTGTTCTTTTTTGGGCTCGCTCCCGAAAACTTCAGACAGCTTGACGTTTCAGTGTCTTAATGCCCAGCAGGGATTTTGAGGCCTTGACGGCCTGCCGGGCCTGCCAAAGGTCATAAGCAGCCTGCTGTGCCAGCCACACTTCAGCCGCCCCGCCATGGTCGCGCCCCAGCCAGCGCTCCATGCGCAGTGCCATTGAGGGGCTGATCGCAGCCCGCCCATTGAGCACTTTGGACAAAGTCGTCCGGTCGACACCCAACTGGGCAGCCGCCTCGCCCACCTGCAGATTCAAGGCAGGCAAGATGTCGTCCCTCAAGGTGAGGCCAGGGTGGGGTGGGTTAAACATCGAACTCATAAACACCTCAGTGGTCATCCTGGTAGTCCACCAGGATGGCATCGCCGTTTTCAAAAGCAAAAGTCAGACGCCAGTTGCCGTTCACGCTGACTGACCAGTGGCGGGATAGGCCGCCCTTGAGGGGATGCCAGTCCCACCCGGGACGGTTCATGTCTTCAGGCCTTGTGGCCGCGTCCAACGCAGACAGTTGTCGAGCCAGGCGCGGGGCATGAGCGGCTTGGATCCCGGCCCGCGAGCCGGACTTGAAGAAGCGCTCAACGCCCTTGTGCCTGAAGCTTAGGATCATTCTGAAATTGTAGCGCGTGGCGCCACACGCAGCAAGTGCGGCAGCAATCCGTTGGGGGTTCGAATCCCCAACCCCACCAAAAAAAGGGGGTCTGATAACTGAGCAAGTCAGTTAAACAATCCCTTCTGGGCCGCCAGTACAAGTCCTGCTAACTCGCTCAGTCGAGCCTTCGCTCATATCAACGAGCGAAGGCGGCTGAAAGCCTCTCTCAGTGCCTCGCGCTTCTTCTGTTCGAGACTGAATCCGGTGTAGTACGCACCGAGCCGCCTAAGGTCGCTGAGGATCCCATCGACCCCACTCTTAGCCTCAGTAGTACTGCCGGATGTAGCTGTAAGCCTTTTCGAACAGATCTTCATCCGCATGCAGTTTGTATTTAAAGAGGGCCTTGCGCAGTGCCTTCTTGACCTCACGCTCACCGGCTTGCGTGTCTTGCCAGCCCGGGAAGCGGACTAGGCGAACTATTTCGTCGATGTCCGTGACCACGCGCTCAACCATGATCGGCGTCTCGGCAGTCCTAACTTCGTTGAGCAGCTCAGTGAGCGCCGCCTTGCCGCGATCCTCGTCCTCTTCGGGCGGGACCTCCTTCTCCGCTTGCAGGGTCTCCTTGGCAATCTCCAATAGTTGCTTCAGGAATTCAACGCTGTTGATCTGGCCGGACTCAAAGCGGTCCTTCAGCGCATCCAATCGTTCGGACAAATGTTTGAACTTCGGATTACCCGCGTGCCCCTGTAGCCGTCGCTTGAGCTTGATCTCGATCTCTTTGGCCTTCTTTGGGTCAGGGTTCGATAGCACGCATTCGAGCAGGTCGGCATCGAGGATCAAAGTGTCGAGATCATCTCGGACGGTATCGACGTGCACGTTCTGGTGGATCAGTTCAATGGTCTTGGCGCCCAGCGAATGCCAGATCAGCTTGCCGTGGCCGCTGGACGGCTGCACCGACTGGTACACCTGTGACAGCCACTTGTAGTCCTTCTCGAACGGGCCCAAAACGGTGTCCGGTGACAGCGCTTCCCAGATCTTGTTAAGGACGTTGTACTCGGCGGCGAAGTTGTCTCGCACCGCATTGTTGGGCAGGCATTGTTGCGCAGCGATCAGCCCCTCATAACCTTGCAGGGTGCGATCACAGCCGGTGAAGAAGGCCAGACATTTCTGCATGGCCTCTGGCAGTTTGTCCTTCAGTTCCTGAATGTTGCTGACCACCTGCTTGACGCTCTGGTCATCGAACTCCAACGCTGCCGCTACATCGTCAAAGATACCGAGATAGTCAACGATCAAGCCGTGAGTCTTTTGCTCGGAATAGGTGCGGTTCACCCGGCAGATCGCCTGCAGCAGCGTGTGATCCCGCAGCGGTTTATCAAGGTACATCGCTTGCAGAATGGGGGCGTCGAAGCCTGTCAGCAGCTTGGCCGTAACGATGATCAGCTTTAACGGGTCGGCGGGGTCGCGGAAGCGATCGAGCAGCCGTTCTTCCTCGTCGCGTGAACGGTCATAAGCCGCGTACTCTGGGTGCTCCTTCTTGTCGGATGTCTGCACCGACATCACGATGTCAGTGGCCTCGGGCGACAGCAGCTTGTCCAGCTCAGCCTTGAACAGCAGGCAGGACTCGCGATCGAACGTTACGATCTGGCCCTTGAAGCCATTGGGCTCCACCTTGGTCTGGAAATGCTCGACGATGTCTTCGCATACCTTGCGAATGCGCTCAGGTGTCTTGACCAGCACTGCCATCTTGGCGGCGGTCTTGGCGAGGTTGTCCTTGTCGAGGTCCGACAGGCCGCCAGTCAGGTCTTTGTAGGCGGTGTCCAGGGCGGCTTTGTCGATGTGTAAGTCGATCAGGCGGGGTTCGAAGTGCAGCTTCAGTGTGGCACCGTCGCGAATCGACTCCTCGAAGCCGTAACGGCTCATGTAACCCTTCTCATCCTCCTCGGCGCCGAAAGCGAAGAAGGTGTTTCGGTCAGCGCGGTTGATTGGCGTGCCGGTCAGGCCGAATAGAAATGCATTGGGCAGGGCCTCACGCATCTTGCGGCCCAGATCGCCTTCTTGGGTGCGATGTGCTTCATCCACCAGGGCGATGATGTTGCTACGGTCGTTCAGACTGCCCGTGGCCTCGCCGAACTTGAAGATCGTGGTGATGATGATCTTGCGCACGTCTTGCGCCAGCAACTGCTGCAGCTTCTCGCGGCTGTCTGCCTTTTCCAGATTGGGAATGTCCGCCCCGATGAAGGTACCGGTGATCTGGCTGTCGAGATCAATACGATCCACGACGATCAGCACCGTGGGGTTCTTCAGTCCGGCATGCATGCGCAGCTTCTGCGCGGCAAACACCATCAGCAGTGACTTGCCCGAGCCCTGAAAATGCCAGATCAGGCCCTTCCTCGGGTGGCCCGCCAGCACCCGCTCGACGATCTTGTTGGCCGCTTCGAACTGCTGGTAGCGGCAGATGATCTTGATGCGCTGCTTTTTCTTGTTGGTGGCAAACAGGGTGAAGCTGCCGAGGATGTCCAGCACCACGTGCGGGCGCAGCATGCTCTCGGCCGAGAGCTTGAGGGATTTGAGCGGGTGGTGCTGCCCATCGTCGCCATCACCATCCAGATGCCAAGGGCCCCAGTCCTTGACTGGCAACCCGATAGAGCCGTAGCGGTAGGCTTTGCCCTCCGTCGCCACCAAGAACACGTTGCAGACGAACAGCTCGGGTACGAACTTCTCGTAGTCGTCGTGCACCTGCACCGCGCCATCGACCCAACTGATGCACTTCTTGACAGGCGTCTTGGCCTCGATCAGTACCAACGGCAGCCCGTTAACCAACAACACCAGATCGGCGCGGCGCTCGGTTGGGCCAGCGCGGTAGGTGTACTGCTGGGTGACGATGTACTGGTTCTGCGACAGGTCATCCAAGTCGATCAACCGTACCGGTACATGCTCGTTGTTGGCGCCGAAGGGCATGGAGCGCTCGCCGCGCATCCAGGCGGTCATTTCCTCGTTGGCGCGGATCAGACCATCCGATCGCACCGACAGAATGATGGCGCGCAGCTTGTAGAGCACTTCGTCAGCCCGGTCAGGCTGGGCGGCAATCTCCGGGTTCAGGCGGATCAGCGCATCGCGTAACCAGGGCTCGACCAGCACTTCCTGAATCTGGCGCGGCACCTCATCCGGGGCGGCGTAGCGCCAGCCGATGCCTTTGGGGCTGGGACCGTAGCTAGGCAGAGGTTCCTGTGCGGCGTTCTGTGGGGTCGCCTTGATCGGACCCGCTAGCAGGTCGCGGACGTAGGCCTCGACTGTGTTGGATTCGGTGAAGCCGCTCATGACTAACCAACCTCCATTTCAACGATCTGCGTTTTTAACTTCAAAAGGCTGGATCTGCGCGCCTCTGCTGCCTTCCATGCCCCCCTGAGGGAGGCTAACCTATCAACAATTTCGATTCTGGTAGCTGCATCTGGCAATGCGAATCGCATCGGTGATAGATGCTTGTGATTGAGCTGCGGCACCGACGTAACATCAGCCATTCTGTGCAGCCCAATCGCTTTAATAAGCCAATAGAGAAACTCAGGCGAAATTTGTTCTGGGTTATGCAAGGTTAGCGCCATAAGGTTTGGGTCTAGCGCTGCCCGCGTCCTCAAT
>SXGQ01895624.1_pt1 | contig 11793 bp, 7 predicted proteins | sample 3178371 | NCBI WGS metagenome assembly SXGQ01 (sample SAMN11356859, study PRJNA531348) | freshwater metagenome | isolation source: freshwater sample F1-20 | place: China: Fuxian Lake, Yuxi | collected 2017-12-25 | reverse complement strand
GCCCAGAAATCAACCAGTACGGGCTTGTCGGATTTCAGTACATCCGCTTCAAATGAGGTGTCGGAGATATGTTTGATGGTGTCACTCATGTTGTCCTCGGCAGGAGGGGGAATCGGCCCGCTTGTTTTTGTCTGGCCTGACGGCTTGCGCTTCGCCTGCATTTATCGCTCACATCGGAATGTGGCGCTCTTGTTCTGGAGGGGAGTCTTGCAGGAGGAGGCGCGGCGGGAACTTGAAGCGAAGCATAACCGATTTTTTGGCAAAGTGCGGTCAGGCTACGCACTGCTTGAGCGGTCGCATACAATGCCCGTGAAAAGCCTCAACCTTGCCTGAAGATACCTCGCCTTTTCGGCGTGCCTTTTCAGGGTTTCAGGATTTACCCGCACCCCGCATGCCGATCAGTTGCCATTTCATCCCGCCCGGTGCTCAATTTTGGGCTCAAGCGGCACAGCGGCTGATTGACCGGTCCGCTGCAAGCCGGGTACCGATAGCCTCTTGCATTGTCATGGTGCCGAGCCCGGCGCACGGCGTGCTGCTCAAGCATGGCCTGAGCGAGCGATTAGGTCAGAGCTTCATACCGCCGCTGATTCGTACCTTGGATGATTACTTGAGGCTGCAGGCGCCGGATGATGACCTCGCCGCAGCGGCCAGTAAAGCCGAACGATTACTTGCGTTATACGCATCGCTGCGTCAAACAGCTTGGCTGAAGAAGCTTTTCTCGGCCCGTCGCAATACCGATTTACTGCCGTTGGCGCAAACCCTGATTGCCATGTCAGATGAGCTGACACATGCGCTGCTGCCCAGCGCCTTGTTGCAACCGGAATCGGTCGATGATCGTTGGCGTTCAGCACTGGCGCAGCTATCTCCACGCGGTATGACGCTGTTGTCGGATGAGGCGCAGCTGGTCTGGCAGCTATGGCAGGTGGAGCGTGATGCGCGTGACCCGGGGGTTATACGTCATCAGATGTTGCAGCGGCTAGCCGCTGAGGCGAGCGCACCCTTGACCTGGTTGGCAGTGACCACACCCGACGCCATCGAAACCGCATTTTTGACACGCTGGAGTGAGCGCCAACCGGTGGAGAAAATCGCCATCGATTGGCGGGCGCAGGCACTACCTGCGTTGTATGCGCACAGCTGGCCTGAGCTGCTGTCGACCGATAGCTTGAAGTCGAATTCAACTGACGGCATTGGCACCGCCTCAATCGCGCCAGGCAACGCGCCTGCCGCGCTCCCGAACGCAGCGGTCTCAACCCCGGGAGGTGTCGCACTTTGTCCGGCATCGAGCATGGAGCAGCAGGCGCAAGCGGCGGCACAGCTGATTGTGAGTTGGGTGCTCGCTGGCCGTCAGCGTATCGCAGTGATCCCGCAAGACCGATTAGTCGCACGTCGCTTGCGCGCATTACTCGAGCGCGCTGACATTGTTGTTGCCGATGACACAGGCTGGAAACTCTCCACCACGCGCGCGGCAAGTGTGCTGCATGCCTGGATAATGCTGGCAAGCTCGGGCGGTGATGTGATGCGCTTGCTGGATTTTGTGCAGTCGCCGTTCCAACAACATCCCGCCTATCAAGATGTCGCGCAACGCAAGGCGATGGAAGCGTCGCTGGTAAGCGCCGGTATTGGTGCGGGTTGGGAGGCAATCGCAGATGCGCTGCTTGCGCAACCGGAAATTCGCGACTGGGTACTTGGTTTAGCTCGTGAAGCGCAGCGCTACAAAGCGGCGCGCAGCATCGGGGCTTGGGTGCAGTCGACGCAGCAGGCACTGCAGTTTGCCGGATTTGTTGAGGCGATGGAGGCCGATAGCGCAGGCGCGCAGGTATTAGCGATGCTGATGCAACTTGCCGCGCAGACTGAGCATGTGCAGCAAACATTCTCGCTCGCAGAGTGGCGCGCACTGGTCGATCTGCAGCTAGAGCAGACCGTGTTTATAGCGTCACGAGATGATGTTCGTGTGATGATGGTGCCGCTTAGCGCAAGTATGCTGCGACAGTTCGATGCTGCGATTGTGCTGAGCGTCGATGCAGAGCATTTACCGTCGCGCTCATCCGAGGTCTTGTTTTTTGCAGACGCTGTCCGACGCGAGCTCAACCTTGAGACGCGCGCACAGCGTCAAACTGAGCAGCTCCGGCAGTTTGCTGCATTGCTGATGAGTTGCCCAGAGGTGGTGCTGTGCTGGCAAGCGACGCGTGATGGCGAGAACATCGCGCCCAGCTCTTGGATACAGCGATTAGCGTTGACGCTTGCCTTGGCCGACCAGCCAGCATTGCCGTTGGTACAGCCCGAGATTGCCGCAGTCTCGCTGTCACCGCAGCCAATGCAAGCACCAAGGCCAGCAGCGCCGGTGCTGTTACCCAAGACCTTGTCGGCCAGTGGCTACAACAGCTTGGTGACGTGCCCTTACCAATTTTTTGCGTCGCGCATGCTTGCACTGTCACCGCCCGAAGAGCTTGTCGAGTTACCGGAGCGGCGAGACTATGGTCAGTGGTTACATCAGATTTTGCATCGCTACCATGAGGCCCTGCGGCAGTACGACACGCCAGCAGATCAGCGGCTGGCGCTGATGGCGAGTATCAGTGATGAAGTATTCGATCAGGTTGTGAGGTGTAATCCGGCTTCGCTGAGCTTTCGCGCTCGTTGGCTGAAGCGACAGGAACCGTATGTCGCATGGGCGAATCAGCAGCAGCAAGATGGGTGGCAGTTCGCTTTCGGCGAGCAGTGGTATGAGCGACTGATCGACTGGGAACAGGGCTCGGTGAAGTTAATCGGCAAGGTCGACAGAGTTGATCAGAATGCATCGGGCGATTCACGCGTGCTTGACTATAAAAGCGGGCGCAAGCGCTCGCTGCAGGTACGCATCGCTGAGCGTGAAGATCATCAGCTACCGTTTTACGCTTTGCTGGTAGACCCTGCGCCTGACAGCGCAGCCTATGTCACGATCGACGAGACCAGACCAGCGACAGTTGAAGCGACCGAGCTCGCTGAGTGGCGCGAGGCCTTGTCGCAGCGCTTGCGCGATCAATTGACTGCTATCGGGAAAGGCGCCGCTTTGCCGGCGAATGGCACACTGCAAAACTGCGGTCGATGCACTATGCGTGGCTTGTGCCGCAAGGGGTTATGGTGAATCCAGACGAGCAGCGCAGCGCTGACGGTGAGCCGGTAAGCCCGGAGCAATTTACTCGCTTGGCGGCGGACCCCAGCCGCTCGGTAGTCGTAGAGGCGTGCGCCGGTAGTGGCAAGACATGGCTGCTGGTATCACGCATGCTGCGTCTACTCCTCGCAGGCGCACAACCCGCCGAAATGTTGGCGATCACATTCACGCGCAAGGCCGCTGATGAAATGCGCGATCGTCTGCTGCGGCTGCTGCGTACGCTGGCACTTGAAAAAAATGATGAGCAGGTCATACACGAGCTGACGCAGCGTGGCCTGCCTGCGCAGGAGGCACGCCAGCAGCTACCGCGCGCTCGGCAACTGTATGCCGATGTGCTGGCGAGCCCGCATGGTCTGTCCGTAGATACCTTCCACAGCTGGTTTATTCGTCTGCTACAAGTTGCGCCATTATCTGCAGGTATACCGCATGGGCTGGCGGTAGAAGAAAGCGTGGCTGATCTACGCGAGGCTGCATGGCTGCGTTTTTTTCGGTCACTCAGCGCGCCTGAAAACCAGCAGGTACATGAGGCGCTGATGACGGTGTACCAACTCGCTGGTGATGTTGGCGGTAAAGATCTGCTGGACGACTTTCTTGATCAGCGCGCTGAGTGGGAAATTATGTGCCAGCACACTGAGCCGCAGCTTGAGCTGATCAAGCTCTGTGGGGCCGATGGAGAGCGCGATGCGCGGCTGAGTCTGTGGGATGAGCCGCCTGTTTTGGATCTTGCCACGCAGGCTGCGCGAGTGCTTGCAGCTGGCACCGCTACTCAGCAGAACAAAGCCGCATTAATCGTGCAGGCGATGAGCGCAGCACCATCCGTGCAGGCCTTCGATGATCTGTGTGATGTGTGCCTGACCAAAGACGACAAGCCGCGTGTAATGAATCTAACCAACGCGCAGCGGGCGGCGTTGCCGGCGCTTGATATAACGAATTTTCAGGCGCGTTGGGAAGCGCTATGCGAGGCATTGATCAGTCTGCGCGCGCGCAGTACCGAGCTGACGGTACGGCAGTTGAACCTTGCAGTTTTTGTGGTTGGCGCAGCGTTGATCGAGCATTACCAGGCTATCAAGACCGAGCAGGGCAAGATGGACTTTGCTGATCTGGAATTACACGCCTGGCGCCTGCTCACCGACCCAGAGCACGCAGCGTATCTGCATGCGCGTATAGACGCGCGCTATAAACATATCTTGATCGATGAGTTTCAGGATACCAATCCGTTGCAGTGGCAAATTGTGCGCGCGTGGTTGGAGGCCTACGGCCATGATACGCAACGACCCAGCGTGTTCATTGTGGGTGACCCCAAGCAATCAATTTATCGTTTTCGACGCGCCGAGCCGCGTGTATTTCAATCGGCGCGCGCGCTGCTACGCACTTACGGCGCGGTCGAACTGCGTACCAGCGTAACCTACCGAAACGCACCTGCAATTGTCGACCTGCTGAACTTGACGATGCAGAAAAACTCGCTCTACGCGCCACAAGTCACCGCGAGCAGCGATCACGGCGCTGTATGGCGTTTGCCGCTCATGAATGAAGAGGTGGTATCGGCGCCAGCCACCGAGCGTCTTGCGTTACGCGACCCACTAGTGCAGGCAGCCGTCGAGATGGATGATCGACGCCGTGAGCAAGAGGCTATCCAAGTCGGGCAAGCGCTGCGGCAGGCGCGTGACTTGTTTCAGCATGAGGGGCAGCCGCTGCGGTGGGCGAACATGATGATTCTGGTGCGTAGCCGCACCCACTTGCTCTCGTACGAGCGCGGATTACGATCGGTCGGTATTCCATTTACTAGCAGTCGTACCGGTGGCTTGCTGGATACGCTCGAGGCCAATGATCTGATTGCGCTGCTGCGCTGGTTGCTGATGCCAGCCGATGATCTTGCGCTGGCCAGTATCTTGAAATCGCCGATCGGTGCTTGTACCGATCAGGATTTGATTGCGTTGGCTGCCGATACGCGTCATGCCCATTGGTGGCCGCGGCTGCAGCACATGGTAAGCGAGAAAACAGCTCATGCAGCGCTGATCCGCGTGCATGACCTGCTGGTGCGATGGTTATCTTATGCATCTTATTTGCCCGTGCATGATCTACTCGATCGAGTGATTCACGAGGGAGAGCTGTTGCAGCGCTACGCGGTTGCTTCGCCATCGGAAACCCGCGCACAAGTTCTGGGCAACCTGGAGGCATTGGTTGCGTTGTCGTTGGCCTTGGATGCCGGCCGCTACCCGAGTATTACGCGCTTTCTTGAGCATCTACGGCGGCGCCAGCGTGGTAGTGAGCGCGACGCGCCAGATGAGGCCGAAGTCGACGCGGCGACGGATGCAGTGCGCATCATGACAATTCATTCTGCCAAAGGCCTGGAGGCCGAGCTGGTTGTCTTGATGGGTGCGAACCACAGTGATGCCGGTGCAGAAAGAGCAGGCGTGCTATGTGATTGGCCGCAGGATTCCCCGGCGCCGATGCATTTTTCTGTATTTGGTAAAAAAGCAGAGCGAGGCCTCGCACGTGCCGAGCTATTCGAACAAGAAGAAAAATTCAGGCAACAAGAAAATTGGAATTTATTGTATGTGGCCGCAACTCGCGCCCGGCAGCTTCTGATAATCAGCGGCACGCACTCGGGCAAGCAAGACCAACAGGGCGTAACTTCCGATAGTTGGTATCAGCGATTACTAATAGCCCCGGAGTTCTTGTCAGCGCCCGCGCCGCTGCCTGAGCCTGCCGCTACCGCGCCGATCTCGCTGCCCCTATTCATACCGCCATCGCTTGCAGTTAATGCCAAATCAACGACACCCGATAACGAGGCCACGTTAGAAGGTAAGCGGCTGCACGCGCTGATGGAGCGCCTGACTGTAAATGGTCAATGGCCGATCACGATACCCGAGGCCAAGCGCGTAGCGCGCTGGCTGATGTGTAGTGAGTCAGAGGCGCGCATCGTGTGCGAGCAGGCGCACCGTATTTTGTCGCGCGATGAGTTAAAACATTTTTTCGACGCAAGGCTGTACTCCTTTGCACGTAATGAAGTAGAGCTGGTTCATAACGGAGAGTGGATGCGTATTGATCGCTTGGTTGGTTTCGAGGATGCCGTGTGGGTGCTTGACTACAAACGTCATCTGCTCGAACAACAGCAAGCGGACTACTGGCAGCAACTGGCGCGCTACCGAGAGGCCTGTCTGGCGCTATTTCCGGGCAAGGCTGTGTACACCGCGCTGATTACCGTGGATGGCCGTATGTGGCAGCCTGATCAATCCAATAGCGCTCACTAAGCCGTAGTTCGGTGCGAAACTGATAACTTTCTTATCCGAATATGCCTGATGAAGTTTCGATGACAAGTGCCTGAATGTATTGACGGAAATTCTTCTGCACGACTATAGTGCCGCATGATTTTCGATTTCCAATCCCTGTTCGATAAGGTCAAGCAACTGACCGATATGGCGCAAAGCTTACGCAGCGAGAACGCGTCTTTACGTAATGAAATCGCTGTGCTGGTTGACCATAACGCCAAGCTCGAGCAGCGCATGCAGGAGGCGCATGATCGGGTGGCAAAGTTGATTGAGCAGCTACCGGCCGCTGAAACTGATAGAGAAGCCGCATGACCACGCTTGACGTTACCATCATGGGCCAAGCCTACCGTTTAGCCTGCAAGGAGGGCGAAGAGTTGGCGCTGAAGCAGGCGGTCGCTTACCTGGATGAGCGCATGAATGCGGTGCGCGAGGCCGGCAGAGTGAAGGGTACTGACAGAATTGCGGTGATGGTTGCTTTAGGCATTGCAGCAGACTATCTTGCGACGCGCATCACCGATGGACCATTAGCCGACTTGCCAGTGGCAGAAGTGCGCGAAAAAATCAATGCAATGCATGCGCTGCTTGACGCTGCTCTAGCGCCGCAAGAAAGATTGTTTTAATCGCGTTTTTTGCGTGAGGGGTGAGTTGACACATGATGGGATTACGGTAGACTGAGCTTTCCTGCCGTGTACGCGTTTGCCATATATTCCTTGAACCATTCACGCGCATCGGCTGCGGGATTCGTTTAGTAGGCGTGAGCGTCGCTCGTCCGACGATCCCAATACTGAACTACTGTGGCCACCTTGAACCGAAAGGTTCGGGATGCCGGCTAGCGGCACAGGCGGGACTTTTTTCTGGCGGTTGCATGCGTTAAGCTGCAACCGCTTTTTCATTTGCGATGACAACAACACGATGCGTTATTGGTTGATGAAATCCGAGCCGGATGAGACCAGCATTGATGACGCCTTATCCGCCCAGGATGCGAGCGTGGCCTGGACAGGGGTGCGCAACTATCAGGCGCGGAATTTCATGCGTGATGCAATGCGGGTCGGTGATGGTGTGCTGTTTTATCACTCCAGCTGCGCCGAGCCGGGTATTGCGGGTATCGCCGAGGTAGCGAGCACCAGCTACCCGGACCCTACGCAATTCGATCCTCGTAGCCCCTATTTCGATGCATCCGCCACACCCGAGCAGCCGCGCTGGTTGTTGGTAGATGTTCGCGCCTTGAGGAAGACGCGGCTCATTTCATTATCGGAGTTGCGAACACATCCCGCGCTGTCGGACATGATTGTGCTGAAACGCGGTAACCGCTTATCGATTACGCCGGTCACTGAAGCAGAGTGGCGCTTCATCCTGCAGCGCTTGGTGTGACATTATCCAGAGTAGTGGCTCGAGCGTTTTTATTCACTAAGCGCTGAACTGTTCTCGCAGAAGATTTTTCTGTACCTTGCCCATGGTGTTACGCGGCAGTTCGTTCACGACATGCACGTGCTTGGGTACCTTGAAGTTGGCGATAGAGTTCTTCAGCGCGTGAATAATGTCCTGCTCTATTAGTACAGCGCCCGATCGTGCGACTACAACCGCGACTACGGCTTCGCCGAAGTCGGGATGAGGTATGCCGATTACTGCAGACTCCATCACACCCGGTAGTTCATCGATCAGAGATTCGATTTCTTTCGGGTAGACGTTATAGCCGCCGGTGATAATCAAGTCTTTGCTACGTCCCACGATGCTAAGGTAGCCATCATCATCAAAGAAACCAACATCGCCGGTATTGAAATAACCATCGCGCGTAAATTCTTCTGCGGTCTTGTCGGGCATTTGCCAGTAGCCCTGAAATACATTCGGACCCTTTACCTGAATCTCGCCCACCATGCCGCTGCCACAAGCGGCTCCATCGGAATCTACGACGCGTACTGACACGCCGGGTAGCGCGGGCCCGACGGTGCCGGGTTTGCGCTCACCCTCGTAAGGGTTCGAGGTCAGCATCGCAGTTTCGCTCATGCCGTAGCGCTCGAGAATAGTGTGCCCGGTACGTTCAGCAAATTGTGCGAAGGTGTCGGCAAGTAAAGGCGCAGAGCCTGATACAAACAGCCGCATGTTTTTACACAAATCGCGCTTGAACGATTGGTCTGCCAGTAGCCGTACGTAGTAGGTCGGCACACCCATGAACACTGTACAACGTGGCAGGTGGCGAATCACTTCTGCGCTATCAAATTTCGACAGAAAAATCATTTTGCTGCCGTTGTACAGCGCGCCATGCGCCGCTACGAATAAACCATGAATATGAAAGAGTGGCAGAGCATGGAGCAGCACGTCATTCTTTTGCCAGTGCCAAACATCATGCAGCGCCGCGATATTTGACGCGAGATTGCCGTGGGTTAGCATCGCCCCCTTGCTGCGACCGGTGGTGCCTGAGGTGTACAAGATAGCGGCCAAGTCATCAGCATGACGATGCACTGTCTCGAAGGTATCGCTGAAATAGACTGCACGTGACAGCAGGCTGCCGCTATTACGATTTTGGTTGCTGCCTGGTGAAATTTCATCCAGCGTAAAAATATGCGAGGTACCGCGTGCAAACGCTGTCTGCGCAATCCAGCCAAAATTTTTCGGTGAGCACACCACCACCGACGGTGAGGCATTCTCAATGAAATAAGCCATCTCACCGGCGCGATAGGCGGTATTCAACGGTAAGTAGACGAAGCCGGCGCGTACCGTGGCGAGATACAGCATTAGCGCCTCGGGTGATTTTTCGACTTGCGCCGCAATCCGTGCACCTGCTGGCAGGTTCAGACTGGCAAACAGATTGGCGATTTTTGCACTGCCGCGTTCCAGATCGCGCCAGCTGTAGTACAGGCCATGAATGGTTTCCAGCCAGCAGTTATCCAGATCAGCAGGAAAGCGCGCTCTGAATATGGCGTAAAGATTCATATTCATGATGCGTTATTGAATACCCAAAAGCGCATGTAGTACCTCAAGGTTTGGTATTTGATGGATCATTTACTTGTTCGGTCTCGGTTACCAGCTGCGCATCAGCAGGATACCGGTAGGCGAACCATAGCAAGAGTATGCCCAGCGCGATCATCGGAAGTGATAGCACCTGGCCGGCAGAGAGTACCCAGTGTCCGATGGCGATTTCGTAGTCGGGCATCCGGAAAAATTCAGTGAAAAATCGTGCGCAGCCATAGCCCGCTGAGAACAGGCCGCTAACAGCGAGATAGGGGCGTGCGTTGCGAGCAAATAGCCACAGCAAAACAAATAACAGCACACCGTCTATCAGCGCTTGATAAATCGGCGAAGGGTGACGCGGTAACGCATCCACATTCGGCCAAATCATCGCCCAGGGCAGGTCTGCATCGGCAACACGCCCGGGCAACTCGGCGTTGATGAAGTTGCCGATACGACCGAATGCATAGCCCAGTGGTACCAGCGGCGCGATGAAATCCATCACCGCCATCCAGCGCCGGCCATGCAAGCGCGCCCATATCCACATCGCTACCAGCACGCCTAAAAAACCGCCGTGAAACGACATACCGCCTTTCCATATGGCGATGATTTCATCCGGATTATCAAGGTAGTAACCGGGGTGATAGAACAACACCTCGCCAAGACGACCGCCAATTACGACACCCAGCACTCCGTAAAACAGCAGGTCATCAATATCGGTGGTGCGCCACCCCGCGGCAGCAATATGCGGCTGGCGTAGCCGTAATCGTCCTAGTATCAAGAACTGTACAAATGCCGCCAGATACATCAAGCCGTACCAGCGAATGGCGAGCGGACCAATCGCGAGCGCGATCGGATCAGGCAAAGGATGAATCAGCATTCAGAAATTTTCAGAGAGTGCCGCGAAGGGCAGGGATCAATTCACATTACCAATTTCCGGGCGGACCAGCCCGCGTCAGACCCTTGCGATGGGAATCGGCATTCCCATAACCCAAGGTATTATAGTCACTTGCCTGCCGTTGCTCGAGCGGGCACGCGGCAATTATTTTTGTAAAACGGAGACCGAATGGACGCTAACGAACGCTCGAAACATATTACCGAAGGAGTCGAGCGTAGCCCGAACCGCGCGATGTACTACGCCATGGGTTACACCAAACAAGACTTCAATAACCCCATGATTGGTATCGCCAACGGGCATTCCACCATCACACCCTGCAACTCCGGATTACAGAAGCTGGCCGATGCTGCAATTGCTGCCACCAAGGCCGCCGGTGGTAACCCGCAGGTGTTCGGCACGCCCACTATTTCTGACGGTATGTCGATGGGTCCCGAGGGCATGAAGTACTCGCTGATCTCGCGTGAAGTTATCGCTGACAGCATCGAAACCTGCGTGCAAGGTCAGTGGATGGATGGCTGCGTCGTGATCGGTGGCTGCGACAAGAATATGCCCGGTGGCATGATCGCGCTGGCGCGTATCAATGTGCCGGGAATCTATGTGTATGGTGGCACCATCAAGCCGGGTAATTGGAAGGGTACCGATCTCACCATCGTCTCAGCATTTGAGGCGGTCGGTCAGTACACAGCGGGCAAGCTGTCGAAGGAAGACTTCGAAGGCATCGAGCAAAATGCCTGTCCATCGACCGGCTCTTGCGGTGGTATGTACACTGCGAACACCATGTCATCGTCATTCGAGGCGCTCGGCATGTCGCTGCTGTACTCGTCGACCATGGCTAACCCCGATCATGAGAAAGTCGATTCGGCCGCAGAGTCAGCACGTGTCTTGTTGCAGGCGGTCAAAAATAATCTGAGGCCGCGCGATATCATCACGCGCAAATCTATCGAGAACGCGGTGGCGGTGATTATGGCCACTGGCGGCTCAACCAATGCAGTTCTACACTTTCTGGCGATAGCGCATGCCGCTGATGTCGAGTGGCATATCGATGACTACGAGCGCATGCGCAAGAAGGTACCGGTGATCTGTAACCTGAAACCCTCGGGTCAGTATGTGGCGACCGATTTGCACGCTGCCGGTGGTATTCCTCAGGTAATGAAGATTCTGCTCAACGCTGGCTTGTTGCATGGCGATTGCGTCACCATTACCGGCAAGACCATGGCAGAAGAGCTGGCCCATGTACCTGACCAGCCGCGTGCCGATCAGGATGTGATCATGCCGATAGAGAAGGCAATCTACAAGCAGGGGCACTTGGCGATCCTGAAGGGCAATCTGTCGCCCGAGGGTTGTGTCGCCAAGATCACGGGCCTGAAAAACCCCGTGATGAGCGGCCCCGCGCGCGTGTTCGACGACGAGCAGAGCGCGCTGGCCGCGATCATGGTGGGCAACATCAAGGCAGGCGATGTGATGGTGCTGCGTTATCTGGGGCCGAAGGGTGCGCCCGGCATGCCCGAGATGCTCGCACCCACCGGTGC
>SXGQ01524782.1_pt1 | contig 11793 bp, 8 predicted proteins | sample 3178371 | NCBI WGS metagenome assembly SXGQ01 (sample SAMN11356859, study PRJNA531348) | freshwater metagenome | isolation source: freshwater sample F1-20 | place: China: Fuxian Lake, Yuxi | collected 2017-12-25 | reverse complement strand
CATAGTTTTTTGAATATCTAGAACTAAATTTAATAAGAACTGTCTAAATACATCACGAGCACTTTTTGTACCGTTAATAACATCCGTTAACATGGTAGTTATAAATTCATTTGTTTTTTCTCTAAAAATTTCGACAGAATCACTGAGGGCTAAGAAGATATTATCACCTTTAAGTCTTGCTAGTTCTTTGAGTAATTCCAACTCTGCTTTCTGCCTATCCTGAGTCTGTTTGAGACGTTCTACTTCATTAGAAAGTTCTGTTTGTCTAATTTTAAACCTTAAATCAGCCGCTTGCTTTTCAAAGTCTGCAGCATCCGCAGCATTTTGAGCTCTTTTCTTTGCCGCATCTTCTTCTAGTTTAACAACAGCTAGTTTGGCATCTCTTAGATTTTCTTCTTTCTTTCTTATGTCATCTATAGCAGCTATTTCAGCGTCATATCTAGATCTTTGAGACAATACTAAAGAACTAGCACCTACTCTTCTGGCTTCAAATTGCTGTCCCATAGCTGCTCTCTGCTCTGCCCCGAAGCCTTGAATGGCAGCAACCCTACCTGTCGTAGCCCTTACAAGGTCGTTAAATTCGTCAGTAACCCCTTTTATTATGGCTTCTCTATCTGGTATACTCTCTCCTGGTGCTAAGTTTCTCACGGCCTCTTCGTATCTTCTTCCACCAACTTCTAAACCAAATATTTTAGCTAAAGCATCTGTATGACTTTTAAAAATTTCTGCCTGTTTATTGATCTGCTCATTTCTCTTGTCTAGGAGATCCATCTCAAGACCAAACATCTTCTCATCAAAATTTATCTGATTAAGAGTAGAATTATAAGTATCTGTAGCTTGACTCTTTAAGAAATCAAAATTTTTCTTTCTATCATCTAGTTCCATCTTTCGTAGTTCATACTCAGCTTGAATACGTGCACGATCCGCTTTAGCTCTATTTTCGGCTATATCTTTCTCTAGCTTTGCGGCCTGTATCTTTAGTTCAGCCGATCCCTTATCTAGAGTTGCTGCGCTTAAATTCTTTTCAGATGCTAACTTAATATCTTGATAAGATTGAGCTATCTCTACTTCTTTCTCTCTTATTTGCTTTTGCAATTCTAGAGCTTCCTGTTCTCTTTGACCTCCTAAGCCGCCAAAAGTTCTCATTAAGGTTAACTCTCTTTCCATAGCAAGTAGCCCTGGTTGCGCTCCGCCAGCCATAGCAAGCTTAGTTCTTTCAGCCTGAACGTCTTTGAGTTGCTGCTCTAGTTCTAGTCTTTGTTTAACTCTTTCGTTCTCCTCTATAGCAAGATCAAACGTAAGTTTGGCATTTTCGTAACGCTTTTCTGAAGCAGCGGCTCTAGTAGTAGCTAATTCTAGATCTAATCTCTTTTTGTCCATGGCTATTCTAGCTTCAAGCTGTCTTTGTTCCTCTTGCTGTTGTTTAAATGCCATATCATTTTGTTCAGTGAGTACTCTGGCTTGGTTTTGTATTTCTGCTGTTCTTTTTAGCTCAACATTGTAGAGTTGTTCCACGGTTCTAGCAAAAAAAATATACTCACCCATAATAGCTTTATTAAGAGCGCTTTGTTTCTGTAAAGTATTAGTAATTTGTAAAAGATTTATTCTAGCACTTACTAATCTTTCATCGGATTCATCTTTTATAGTTTTTTCTAGATCTCTTACTATTTTTTTAGCAGCTGCTTCTTCATCAGTTAGTTTTTTAATCTCTTTAGCATTACCAACAGAGCTTAAATAGTATAGTTGATTAGTTTTTATCTGCTCAGGAGTAAATGCTAGACCAGCTACTGCTGATTGACCACCTCCGCCAAATGCTCCGGATTCTGTTAGAGAACCCGCTAGTTTTATAGATCCTCCAAACTGTTCATTAAGATCTTTTAAATCTTTTTCGGTTTTAGATAGAGAATCTCTTAAAATTGAAAACCTATTAATAGCACCTTGAACTCTAATAGTAAATTTAGCTAAATTTGGGTCCGCTTCTAACATTGCATCATCGAAATTACGTAGCTCTTTTTGTAAATTTGCTATAAACCCAGACAGGTTATCCGCAGTAACTCCGCTTTCGCCTATAACAATACTTAATTTAGCCATATTAACTTCAGAAGCCATAACACTTGCAGATGTTTTATCAAAACCATTAACTTTAAGATTAGCCATAGATTGCGTAATTCTACCGACTTCCTTTCCTAAAGAGTCACGCATAACTGTTATTAAATTTTGCCCATCCTGCGTTACTCTAACGATACCATTCTCTATTAATTTAAAGCTTTCCGAAAATCCTATTCCTAATTTATCCTTAGCAATAATCTGCATATCAAGAAAACTTCGTTTGATAGTATCATTAAAATTACCATTGTGTTTTACTATTGTATCAAAAAATTTTAAGTATTCTTCGGTTTCTTTTTTGACTAGCTCAATAGTAAGAGATAAACGTTCTCTTTTAAGAGGGTCTGTTTCTCTATTTAATCTTTGCTCTAGTACTTTTACTTGAGTATTGCTTTCTTCAATCTTTTTAAGTCTAGTAGCAGCTAGTGCCTCTTCTGAAGTTTGAGGAAGAACTTCTCCAAAAGTCGTCATCGGTGTGTTTCTAGCATTTACGCGTGTTCTACGATCAGAACTAGTAGCTGCTGCTACTATTTCTGCTTGAGCACGAACAGGAGTTGCTTTTTCAATTCTTTCAAAAATAGTTTTAGATTCTGCTAATGCTTCATTATAAACTTCTAAATTACTTGCTCTTTTCTTTATCTCCTCGTCTCCTTTTGTAAAAGAACCCAAAAATGCTTCATTAGCTCTTCTAGATTTAGTAGCATTTTCTATAGCAGAAGAAAAGAATCTACCAATCGAACTTATTATTTTTCCTAAAGAAAGTTCAGTTCCAGTTAATAGAGATATTAAAGTAAGAAAAAAATCTATCAAAGAGAAGAATCCAGCGAGAGCGCCTAACCCAGAGATAAATTTAGCTACTTTACCTCCGCCTTTTTCAAAGGCATCTCCTAAACCTGTAACAACTGTTCCAAACTTTGTTAATCCAGGACCTGATGCAGACACTAGTTTATCCATAGCTGCAATATTAGCAGTTATATTTCCCTGTATATTTGCAGAGCCTGTTGATTTTACTCTTTGCTGCGCAGCCATCTGTGCTTCAAAAACACCTTTAGCTGCTATAGCTTCTGCCGGCGAACTAATTCCAGCTTGTACAGTTTTAATTGCTTCTTTGTATGCTTTTTGCTGTTCTCTAGATCCTGCTAATCCTTTGATGACGGCTCCAGTAGCTCCAGTAGCTGCATCTTGAGACGCTAGAGCAAACACTTCAGCCCCTTTTCCAGATTTAATTAAAGAACTCTGCGTTTCTTGAACAAACTTTCTTACACCTTCAGATGACTTTTTTATAGACTCTGCCATTACTTGTCCAAGTTTAGAAAAGATTAATGCACCTAGACCAATTAAAACTCCACCTAGATTTGCTATGTCTTTATTTAAATAGGAGATTAATGGATCTAACATACCAACTATAGATTGACCTATTTTACTTGCAAGATCTAGGAGACTTGCTGCAAACTTATTAAGGTTTTGAGCACTGTCTGCTAGAGTGGTATCTACGTTTCTATACTTAGAATTACCTTCTTCAATAACAGCATTAGCAAAAGCCTGTCTACGTTCAAAACTAGTTAAGCTACTAACCGCTTTGCCTATTTTAGCAGCGTAACGTTCAACGGCCGGTTCAATTCGTGTAAAAATACCAAGCTCGTCTAAGAGTTCTGGTTCAAGTTTACCCACACCTCTAACGAGTCTTTGTAAAGAATCTGTAAGATCTCTACCAAGAACTTTAGAAGCGCGAGTAGCAATATCCGATAAATTTTCTAACTGCTCTGCCCCTAAGCCCGCTGATAAGGCTATACCTACGTTCTGAGCAGATTCTGCAACAGTAAGCTGCCCTCTAGTAATCTGTTTCAGGGTAGCAACCATAGCAGGTCCGTTTTGACCTAACGATTGGGCTAGAGAATTCACTCCTTCAACTACTGCTTGAGCACGCGCAGCAGAGCTAAGAGCACTAAAAGACTGTTGTAATGCAAAGGTCGTAGCTGCTGCACCTGCATAAGCAGCAACTAGACCGCCCAGGCCGGAGGCCTGTGACGCAAACTGTCTACCAGTATTAGTTGACTCATTAGCAAGACGAGTCTGTTTCCTGCCAAGATCCTCTATCTGCTTACCAGTTTCTTGAAATCCTTGAGCTTTTGATTGCGTTACGATCTGATTTACTATTCTTGCCACATTAACTCCTGCTACGACGCTCTCTTTGCTGTTCGTAGTATTTACTATAGGTATTAATTATATATGTTAACAGTTCAAATACCTGTCGTCTATCATCTATTTCGTAAAAATCAAAGATGTCTCCTATACCAGAAAAATCCTTTCCTAACCATATACCATTCATACCTTCAATTTTATCTGGTAATACCGAAAATAGCAATAGAGCCTGTTGAGCTTCAATACTTAACTCAGCAGGCTCTATAGGTATCTCATCTAGAACAGGCTCTTTGCCCATCTGTTCACAAATCATAAAATACTGTTCACGATTGATACCTCCCCCAGCTATTTGCTCGAAGAGGTATCTTTCTAGTTTTTTAGGTCAGAGTCCTTCTTTTGAACCGAAAACTTCTCAAGGTCATTAACCGTATCTGTAATAAATTGATCAAAAATACTACTATTCTTTAGGAGGTCGAGAGCTTCCTCTTCCGAATAAGGTATAGAGTCATCTCCATTTAAGGAAGAGATATCTACAGGTAGTAACTTAGGTAAGTGCTTAATCTTAAGGCCTCTCCAGCCTTTGATTACGCGCTCAGCGTAAGCCTCAATAAACTTGTCATTATCCACCTCCTCTTCTCTTTGGCGGGTGCGTTTATTGAATTTGTACACTAATGCCTGATTTCTAATTTTTATTAGGTCTTCACGGGGAATGTAACTTAGTGTTACAAAAAACCCGTCAACCTCTGGAAATTCTACATCTATAGTCTTGTCTCCAGTAACAAGTAGTGATTTAATTTTAGACATTTTTCCTCATGTTTATGAAATAAAGTGGCGCTTACCGTTTGATCGACTCACGATCGGATGAGGGGATTCCGAAAGATCGTCGCGGTAAGCGCCTTTGTTATTAAGTTAACTAGTCCCTCAACTAGTTAATTAGTTACTTCTTAGCTACGATAATTATTTCTCCACCATTTCCTTCTGTGTATGATGGTTCCTGAGCTTTGAAGTTTACCGATACGGTGATGATGTCATCAATACCGTGAGTTGGAATATCGAATGCTACGGCTGGCATGTTGAAAGCAACAAACGGAGCAGTAGATCCGCCGATAATTAGGTTAGCGTTAGCTACATTAATATGTGTAGGACGAGTATCAGCTACTAAGTTTCTTAGGAACTGCCCAGAATCTCCATCTGCACCACGTAGATAAGCAGTGAATGAACCTGTTACCTCTCTTGCGCCTGTAAACTGACCGATAGGAGCATTAACTACAGATAGTTCTTCTGGTGTTAGATAAGTAATATTGTTGTTATAGGTTAGAGATAGTGCAGTTAGTGGGAATGTATAAGTAGTAGCTACCCCTGCTTCAGTAGAGTGCTGAACACTTAGACTAGATAGTCTGTTCTTAATAAAGCTTGCTGTGGCAGTAGAACCTGTGATAGAAGTATTCCATGTTGCATACGGGTGATAAGACGCAACCTTAGCTAGATTGGTTGCACAAGCATTAGCAGCAGTAGTTACTGTTGCTAGAGCATTGACACCGCCGAATACTGCAATAGCATTATCTCTTACACCGTTGGTATTTGTTAATTCGTGTAAGGTTGCTCCTAGACCTGACCAAGTAGTAGTTGCGATACCGTCGATTGCTGCGTCTACTACTGCCTGATTAACTACAGCGTTGGCAACCTGATAAACTACGTTATCAAGTTTGAAATATAGGTGATACTGTGAAGATGAACCAAAATTTGAGTTATGAGCAAAGCTATTAGCAGTAGCAGTTCTTGCAGCAGTATTAAGTGTTCCGCTAGCTTGCCATACGCTAGAGTCCTTGTCTCCTACAGCTGCTGTTGTATTAGAAATCAATGATTGCCATAAGTACCAATCAGCTGTAGGTTTAGAGTTTGAAGACCCAGCAGTATTGTGTGCTGCATAACCTACGTTAGATTCTACACCAGTAGGTCTTAGATATGTTTGGAAATTCCACTCTACTGGATTGATGGCGGTTTTAAACCTCTGACTTGAACGATCTGGAGTTGTACCAGTTTCCATGGCAGAGATATCTTGAGTGGCAGCAGCTTGAGACATAGCGAAACCTGCTAATACTTCTACTTTCCAAGTATTAGAAGGAGTCATTGATAAGGATGCTGCTCCGCCTTGAATATTAATTGTTGATAAGAATACTTCACTATTTCTTTGAAGATTCAAAGACTGTGCCATAATTAGCTCCTTGCTACAACTCTATAAGTTATATGATCCCTCATGTTTCTTACATAGTATCATCAAATACTATAGAGTGCAAATAATAAAAATTTTAAATGTTAGAATCTTGTAAGTATACAATAAGAGCCCTTACCTCGGCTACGCCATATGGTTCGAGTAATCCCTCGTCTGTAGACAGAGACTCAGTTCTACACTCAACTAGATTCAAAGTTTTTGTGCTATCTCTATATCGCATAGAATCGATAATATACTGCATATCTTGTGCTAAATCGGCAGATAAGAGTATAGAGTTTTCTCCATACACATATCCTCTGATTTCTAAAAGAAAACTACAATAGGTTTCTGCGTTACCGATTCTACGTCTAGTTTCTGGAGATATAGAATAACAATATACACTAGGAAAGTCATTAATATTATCTAAATATTCCTGTTTATTAAAAGCATTATTGGATATGTTAGAACAAAAAGTATAAGGACTACGAGGACTATTAGGTAGTGTCTCTGTAGTTCCATCTATCAGTTTTAATGAAGCGACAACAGCTTCTATGATATCTCTTTTTCTACTAGCCATTAGTCTTCCACATCGTATAGTACAGATATTCTAATCTCTCCTAGACCATAGGGTTCTAAGAGGCCTGAATCTGTATCTACTGAAACTACATTACAATTTATTAACCTATTATCTTGTGTGTATTGAATACGTTCTATTACGTGAACTACGTCGTCTACTATATCTTCGAGATTGGAAATACTATTTTCTTCATACGTATATACTCTAATCATAATCATGAGGTCTGCTGTTGTAGCAGTTTTACTATCGTAGTTATAGGTTTCAGTTCCTGCTTGAAGATACATAGATGGAAAATCATTTATCTGATCTATGAATTTTAAACCGTTAAATACATTTTTAAATATGTTTCTCTTATAATCATAACGAGTAACAATTTCTTCTTGGGCAATGCCCTCTTCCGTTTCGGTTAAGAGTTGATCATCTCCGTCCTCTTCGATAATAGCACCCTCAAAATACCCTTGAACCTCTGTTTTTAAGAGATTTACTAGATAAGTTACTATTTCTCTTCTTCTACTTGTAGCCATTAGAGTTCAGTCTCGCTTTTAAAGATGCTAAATCTACGATTAAACAGCGAACGGGTGACTGAAGCAATAGAAGCTCTTATTAGATTATGTGGATTTCTAGAAGTAGCTTCATGAACCCAGTAGAGAGGACTATAGTAATACTGAATAGCTTGGTTACGCATATCGGCTACTACTCTAAGACTCTGTACAAATCTACCCGTTCTATACGTAAGAACACGACTAGATAATGGTCGTCCTCCTACTGGGCCTATAGGCATCCTGCGCATCATCTCTCTTTTTGTAAAAGCAGTGATAGTATCACTAGAGATAAAACTACCTATAGTAGGTGTCTTAGCCCTAGTTTGGGCTAAGGTTTGTCTAGCAGCTGCAGTTCTACTTGTAAAAGCGGAGCTTTTACGACGAGGAACCGCAGCAATTTTTCCTAACGGAATACTTCTAGGTACATCAACTCCTAACATATTAATTTGGAGCGTAGATTCGATATCTGAATCCCTAGGCTTATAAGAAATAGATTTTCCCTTACCTGTTTCTATTTGATTAAATTTATCCGTTAAATCTTTTAAACTCTGATTAGCGTTAAATACTTGAAGCTTAGTTACATTTTCCTGTATATCCTTTGCTATTCTGTTTGATATTTGAGTTCGGACGTTTAATCCTAGATTAACTCCGAAACCAGCGCCAGATATAGTAGATATTTTTTTAGGTTTATCTATATAAAAATTCTGACTATTTAAATGTGATCCAGATTCGTTTTTCTCAAATCTTATAATTGCGGTAGGGATATTGGTCTGTCCTGGTATAAAAGGAAAAGTAACTAATAAGTATTTACTTTTACTCTCAAAATCTTTATAGATAGGTTTATAAGGATCTTTTTTTATTATGTCTAATATGCCTTGAGTGTTTGTCTTTTGTATGGTTCTTAGAAATTCTTCTGCGGCACTTTTTTGTCTAAATTGTGGGGTACCTGTTCCAATAGAAATATTTGGATCTTTGCCCGTAAGAGCCTTAATATCCATAGATATAGTTTCTTCATTTATTATAGCATTTATGTCAGCACCTCTGTCTGTACCGGCTCTTATTAATCCTTGAGAGTATTCAGTTAAATCTAAATCTCCGCCTTCTAAATATCCTAAAACGTTTTTACTAATAGTAGAGGTTCCTTGTCTAATAGTATTTCTAATTTGTTGTATCTGATTATAATTATCAAGTAATGTTTTTTCAGACTTATTTAGTTGAGAAGATTTTTTCTTTAATAAATCGTCTAAAATTTCTCCACTACTTTTTGAAACTTCTCCTATACCTTCAATGTCCCTGGTTAGTCTAAGAATTTCCTCTTGAATTTCGGGAGGAGTAAAATAGCCAGTTATTTGGGGTTCAAGAGCAGATTTTCTAAGTCTAGAATCTCTAGCTTTTGCCCATTTAGCAGGATCTTGTTTTTCTAATCTAGTAAGATTACTCTCATTTACTAGTCTAGGGGTACGCTTATAACTTAAAGCATAGGCATTCATTACCTTAGCCGATGCTGGTATCTTTTCTGGATCAAGAAGACCTGTAATTACTGATACAGATGGTCCTACTGTCATTACAGTACAATCCTGTAAAGATCTAATACGCGACGAATATGCGGAGAAAATCCTCCCGTAAAATCATAGGCAGTAGCAGACTCTCCTTGAAGAGATACAGCCCTACTCTCAATACCTTTGTGTAGCTCTTTGATATAGTCAAGAGTAGCAATTTTTATATCACTAGGAACCACATCATATCCGCCATTGTATGTAATTTTAAGACCTCTAGTATAGTTAGTAAATTTTACAGGGCCAAGAATGGTGAGTGTTTCTCTACCAGTATCTTCTCCTACGTGTTTTGTAACCTCTCCTGTTTCTGGATACCAAGCATATTGTTCTATGGATCTGGAAGAGTCTATAGTTGACTGAGAGTCCTTAACCCCGTTAAAGTGAAGTAGCAACACAGTATTTTCATCTGTAGCATACCCATAAGTTTGAACAGCAAAGTCTACATTATTTCTAGCATTAGCAAGGGATATTCTTACTTCATCCGCATGACCAAAGAAATACTGTTTGTCTGTTAAATTTTGTCTGCCTATCTCTACTGGTGCGGAGAAGTTAGGGATAGTATTAGAGACTGCTACGTTGCTACTAATTTGGGTTCCATTTCTATAAATACGACAAATGTTATTATCATCTCTAGAAAATAGAATGTGATTAAAGGTATTAGCAGAATAACCTGTAGTTACTCCGTCTGATACGTTAGCTATTTGAACCCCACCACTTATGCATTCAAAGGTTATACCAATAGTATTACTGTAATATAATTTCCAATAGTTGTTAGTATCCTGAGCTTGAGATATAAGAGTCTGATTATTGTCGAAATTTTTAAAACGGAAATGTCCCTCTAAACAAAAAGAAGAAGCATCAAACCAAAAGTCATCTGAATCTACTACAGATACATAAGCTGATCCACCAAAATTACCAGAGGTGAGTCCAAATTTTTTATATCTATTGTCTAGCGCAAACCCACCGTTTGCAGACACACCTTTAGAATATTGAGTTCTATCTATAATTGACCCATCCATTGTAGGCCCTTCAAGATACTGATAGTATAGTCCTGTGTGTTCCAAAACTTGATGAACATTATTAACAGGGATATTTCGTAGAAAAACACTAGAGGTTCCGCCGTCAAATATCTCTGTATAGACATTAGACTTAAACTCTCTTCCACAATAACTCTCAATCACAGAACAACCATAGGTTATTAAATTAGATAACCTAGCATCGTGATCTGTGCTATTTATTTTAAGATAATTTTTTACTTCTGATAGAGCTACATAGTTTATGGTCATGCTGATCCTCTAAAAAAAAAGAGGCAACCATTATCTCTAATAGCTGCCTCTCTCTTGCTTGTATACCGCTGCTTATTATGAAAGAAGAGCAGTTACTGTCTTTACTGAGTTTCCAGAATTTGAACCAGGTGACTGGCTAGCAATAACTCTGAAAGGTCTTTCGTCGGCGTTATTTAGTGTAGTGAAATATACGTTTGAAGTAGCGTTAATTACACTGAACCAAATATTAGCAGAGGCTGTTGAATTAGAGCGAATACCTCTGTCAGTTTTTCCGTGACAATACTGTAATTCTACAAAGTTTGCACGCCCCTGATTGTCAATTGCAAAGTCTGCATTGCTAAATACTACATGTCTAAAAGTTAGAGTACCTGTTGCTCCGTCAGTAATAGCAATGGAATTGCTACCACTGGCTGCAGCCTTGTTACTGCCGTTTAGAGTTAAGTTACGGAATACTACCGTGTTAGCTGTAGCAGAACCTAGAACTAGGTTTGCTAAAATTACGTCAGCACGATTACCTACGCCTTCAAAGGTTAGGCTATCAGCGTTGACGGTTCCCACCTCATAAACTCCGGGTAGGAATCTAATTGTTGAACCGAAATTAAGCGCATGTGATGGGATTTCACTAAAAGACTTGTACTGAGCGTCTTGGCTTAATTCTAGGTCAACAGTGTGAATGAATTTTTGTCCGGCTCCTGCCATTTTGTTTTCTCCTTGTAGGTAGTAGGCAGTATTTCTACTGCCTACTCCTTAACTATCTAACCTTATGACCCAGAACGGATGATTGAAGCCATTGAGTATTTAGTTGCATCAAGGGCTGAACTGTTGTTGGTGGTTAGAGCCTTCATGTCTAAGCGTGTGCTCATGTAGATTGCAGTTAGCTGACGACGTGGGTCGTACTCGCTTTCAATCTCCATTGCACGGCGCTCGGCTACTAGGAAGCCTGGCTTGTAAACTAGGAGACCAACGTGACCGTTAGAGGTTCCTACTACGTCTAGGAATTCAGTAATCATAACTGGAATTCCATAGATGGCTCCTAGAGCACCTGTTAGATAGGTTGCGTTAGGACCGAACTTATCTACAGTACGGAAGTCTGAGTTAGATACTAGCTCGTTATACCCTTCGATTGTTGTTAGATATACGAGATGATCTCCAAGTTGTAGACCGTACTTACCTAGCTTAGCACGAGCTGATGCAATATCAGCTGGTGTAGCCTTAGTGCTAGTTCCGCCACTCTGTACTCTTAGACCAGAGATATCGTTTGCTAAGGTTGCGATACCCTTGAATACGGCTGCATAACCTGTGGCTGCTGTGATAGCATTGGTTGGGGCAGCGGTAAAGCCACTTAGTGATCCGTCACCGCGTAGCAGTGCTT
>SXGQ01451104.1_pt1 | contig 11793 bp, 11 predicted proteins | sample 3178371 | NCBI WGS metagenome assembly SXGQ01 (sample SAMN11356859, study PRJNA531348) | freshwater metagenome | isolation source: freshwater sample F1-20 | place: China: Fuxian Lake, Yuxi | collected 2017-12-25 | reverse complement strand
GCCAATTTCGCTCAATTACATTCATCCCAAGGCAACTTAAATAGCGCGCAGCTACCTCTTCGCCGTATTGGCCAAGTGCGTCTTTTCGCAGCATCATCACCACCCCCTGCGCGCACTCTCGCGGGTGTCGCAGGTGACCGCCAGCGCATCAACTCCTGCTGTGGACGGGGACTGCAAAGTTGATCCACTGGGGATAAGTGCTAGGTGACACCCGGCAGATTCCAAGAGACCCGATGCAGCGGGCTCGGGCCGAGGTTGCGCAACGCCGCCAGGTGCTCCGGCGCCGCATATCCCTTATTTCCGTCCCAGCCAAAGGCCGGATAGTCCTTCGAGTGATCCACCATTTGCGCATCACGCTCAACCTTGGCCAACACACTTGCGGCAGCAACAGCCGAGCAGGTCATATCGGCCTTGACTTTCATCACAACCGGGGGTGGCTGCCAATCATCGGCGAGTTCATCGAATAGGCCCGGGCGAGGTGGCGTCAGCCAGTCGTGACTTCCGTCAAGGAGCACCACGGCTGGACTTACCCCAGCGTCGGCTAGGGCCAGAAGGGCTCGACGACCCGCAAGCCTCAGCGCTGTGATAATTCCGACGTCATCGATCTCCGCATTCGTCGCGTGACCAACACTCGCAGCCACACACCAGGCCAAAATCAACGGCGCCAACTCGACTCGGCGCGAAGCCGTTAGCAACTTCGAATCGCGGACGCCATCGGGTGCCGGAAACGTCTGCGCGGAGATAACCACCACCCCAACGCTGACCGGCCCTGCCAATGCACCGCGACCGACCTCGTCCATGGCTGCCAGCAGGCCACCGTGCTTAACCATCAGTGCGCGCTCCACCCGCAGGGTCGGAGCAGCCGCGGTGGAGGTCACGACGCAACTATCGCCGAAAGCTCACCTGCCCGGGTAGTCAGGTCCCAGCACATAGAGTGCCCACATGGTTTGCGCTTCGGATGCCAAGGTCCGCATCGGCCTCGCTGCGTTAGGTGCCACCGTGCTCCTTTCCTCCTGCAGCCCCGGCCCTTCGGCCAGTGCGCCAGAGCCGGGTTCCGGTTCCAGTTCCAGCAGCCCGGCCGCGAGCCCGGCGCCGGCCAGTGCGCCACCCACCATGCCGACCCCCAGTCCAACACCCACCCCGACACCAACACCGACACCGATTGTTTTACGGTCGCCATTGACCGGCCTACCCGAACCCAGCCCGAAACCGGTGCTGGTAGTAAAACTCGATAACACACGCAACGCACAGCCTCATGCCGGACTTGGTTCCGCCGATGTCATTTACATCGAGGAGGTCGAATGGGGCCTGACCCGCCTAGCCGCCGTGTTCTCCGCCACCATCCCTGACCGAATCGGTCCGGTGCGATCGGCCCGAATCACCGACATCGACTTGCTGGCGCAGTACGGCAGCCCCGCATTTGCCTTCTCTGGCGCACAGCGCAAACTTTGGCCCATGCTCGATGCCGCCGACTTCGAGGATGTCTCTGCCAATAAAGGTGGCGAAGGCTACTCGCGCGACTCCGGCCGACGCGCGCCCTACAACTACTTTGCCGACGGCAGCACAATGCTAGAAAGAGCACCAGCAGCCTCACTCAGTAGCGATATCGGATTCATCTTTGCCGAAGCCACCCCACTCGGAGGCCGGTCAGCAAGCAAGGTTTCCACGGAATGGCCATCGGCCAGCGCTCGTTTTGTCTACGACCCGATCATGGGTAATTACAACGTCCGGCTAAATGGTGAGCCGGCCAAGGGTGAGGAGATTGACGGCAGCCAACAGGCCAGCACCGTCGTCATCCAGTTTGTCCAGCAAACCGCCTCGAAATTTCAGGACCGCAGCGGCGGCGTCACCCCGGTCGCCAAGACCGTAGGCACCGGTAAGGCACTTATCTTGCGTGATGGCAAGGCCTGGGATGTCACCTGGAATCGTCCGAGCAAGAAACTTGGCACCACATTCGCGCTAGCCGATGGCACGCCGATGCAATTCAAGCCCGGGCAAGTTTGGGTCGTGCTGGTAGACCGCGACCGAACGGCGAAGATTATTCCTTGACGAATGGGTCATTTAGGGTAACGGCCCACTTGTGCAGGACGCTAGTGCGCAAAACGGTATCTTGAATCGAACGGTTAGTTGGGCTCACTACCACCCAAAGCAACCCAATCGGTAACACTATTGAGAAAATGGCTCGACCAGCCGAAAGCGCCCAAGACAACCGATTGCCTTGGTGGTCCACCACGAGCAACCCCATCATGTGATTGCCTAATGTTCGACCCGATAGCGCCCACGATGCTGTCCAGTAGGCCCACAGCAACACGAAGCCCGCGGCAAAGAACCAGGTAGTGACCGGCATCTGGAACACATGGATTGGGGCTAGTAATAAGAGGAACAACCAGAGCAGCCCATAGCTAATGAGCATGACGACCAGGACAACCGCGATGTCGATCCCGACGGCCACGGCCCTGGTCACCAACCCTGACCGCTGCCCCTGCATCGCCTGCGCCGCCTTGGGGATTGTTATTGCAGCTGGGTCAACCACCTCACCGGATGCCAATTGCCTCCGATATCTCTGAAAACTGGTCATGGCTGCTCAGCTAAATCAAATTTGAGCGGCGATTCAACTTTGCGACCCTTGCGCCGCAACAGCAATGAATCTGCAATCTTGTTAACTAAATTATCAACAGAAAGAGCCTGCAGCCGCGCCGCGTTCACCGCATCTGTCGCAACTCCGCCGGTTGACTCGCGAATTATCTTAGGTAGATCTATCTCAGCGATAATGTAATCCGCAATATCAACCATCGGCACTCGGTCAATGATTTCGTCCATGTTGGCCTTGGCGACAATCGCGTCGATGTCAACATGGTCGAGCACGATTTGGGTCAGGTCTATTCGATCGACGATGGCACTTACGGCAAGCGGGACAACTCGATCGAGTGCGGCGTTGACTCCGGTGGAGACTGTGCTTTCGATTGCGGATGTCACGGCCCCAACTAGCCCGGTTGCCACCCCCAATAACGCACCCACCGGATTAGCGGCCGGGACCCCGACTCCCACGATGGGGTTTGTCACCAAGACAACTTCCTGCCCCAGCCCAGAGTCAGTTTGGCCCCCCGGGATCGTCATAGCCCAATCATGTCTTAAGCCCGGGCTCGGGTGGGCTTAGGCATCAATCAAGCGCCAACCGGCCCCTGTCGATCGCCGGCCCCATATCATAAGCCTGTGCGCGCCGCCAAATGGACCCTGCTCGTAGTCGGTGCCGTGATCTTTTCCCTGCTGATGACGCTGATCGCCGCCGTTGTCTCGAGCACCCAACAGACCGAGGCGACCCAAAGCGGCCTGGAATCGTTCTACACCCCGCCAAGCCCGATTCCGACCAAGCCCGGAACCTTGATTAGAACTGAGCGGCTCGACGTCGATGTCCCCGGGGCGACCGCGTACCGCATGCTCTATTCATCACAACGGCCTGACGGTGCGCCGTCCGTGTCTGGTGGCATGATGTTTATCCCTGACGGGCCCGCGCCAGCAGGTGGCCGCAAGGTGGTCGCCTGGGCGCACGGCACGGTGGGCCAAGGTGATGCCTGCACCCCATCACGTTCGACCAAGCCACTTCAGGACACCACGAACTGGCTCGATCAGATGATGCAGTTGGGGTGGGTGGTTGTCTCCACCGATTACGCGGGGATGGGTACCCCCGGGCCCAATCTCTATCTGGTAGCGCAGGCCGAGGTGCGCGACGTCGTCAACTCAGTACGTGCACTTCAGGAGTTCCCGCCCGGCAACGCCAGTTCCGACTACGTGGTTTGGGGGCACTCACAGGGTGGGCATTCATCGCTTTGGGCTGGTCACCTCGCACCGGAGTTAGCACCGGAGTTAAATCTGATTGGGGTGGCCGCAGCAGCCCCCGCCGGCGAACTCGTTTTGATCATGGGTGCGCAATGGAATACCGTGGCGGGTTGGGTGATCGGGCCAGAAATGGTCGAGTCCTGGCCCATTGTGTACCCAGACTTGCCACTCGATGGAAGCATCTCGCCGGCCGGCCTAGCGAACTTTGCCCGGTTAGCCGATGAATGTATCGCCCCGGCAGCGATTGAGGGTCAGATCCGCACCGACTTCGGCGCAACATTCTTCATGGTGGATCCGACGAATACCGATTGGGGCGCCAAGGCGCGTGAGCAAACTCCGCCACCGCTTCCGGCTTCAATGCCAGTTTTCATCGGGCAAAGTACCGCCGACACGATCGTACTGCCTTGGCCCAATGCGGTGCTCCAAGAAAAGTGGTGCCAGGCCGGATCCACGATCGAGCTACTTTGGATTGGCGTTGTTAGCCATCAAGAAACCGCGATGACGATTGGACCCGCGGTTGTGGATTGGGTAGCCGATCGTTTTGCCGGGCGACCGGCAACTCGCACCTGCGATGTAGCTCCACCGGTTAGTACGCCGGCTGGCACAACTAGCGGCTAGTGCGCCAAGTGGCGCATTAGGCTGTTAGCGGGCCGCTCTTGGCGGTCGGGAAATAATTTTGGCCGATACCCGAAGTGCGCATGGGAATCATGACGGACCGAAACCATGAGACGATTTCATCACCATCTTGATTCAACCCGCGGGTCTTCATCCGAATTATGCCAAGTTCGGGCCTCGATGAGCTCTCTCGCTTTTCCAAGCAGATGGATTCGGCATATAACGTGTCACCGATGTAGACGGGATGGGTCAACTTTATATCGGTCCACCCGAGATTCGCGACTGCGTTTTGACTCATGTCTATTACCGACAAGCCAAGGACCAGCGCCACGGTAAATCCGGAGTTAACTATGACTCGGCCGCCAGTAATCGGATTGCTTTTGGCGAGATCTGCGTTGAAGTGGTTCTGATTAGTATTGCAAGTCAATAGCGTGAACCAGGTTGAGTCCGCTTCGGAAATAGTGCGCCCGAATGGGTGCTGATAGGTGGTTCCGACCACGAAGTCTTCAAAGAAAAGACCAAGAACGGCTGGCTGCACAGCATCCGAAGTTGTCATGCGGGCAAGTATGGACTATTGCCCGGGCGGGCCATCACCGCGGTTACGCCAACGATCTTCCATTCGATCCATGAAGCCGTTTGAAGACTTTTGCTTGCGCGGCGCTGCCGGCATATCACTCTCGGTTGCTACCGGCGCCGGCGCCTTGAATGCGGAATAAGCAATAAACGCGCTAACGAGCATGACCGCAAACCCGGCGATGCCAATTGCGATCATCATGGTCCCCACGCCGGTCAAAACCAGGCCCATGCCAATAAGGACACCCAATACGCCAAGGGCGGCCCGACCACGGGAGGCCCGACTGTTTGCCGACCGCAAACTGGTGGCGAATTTAGGGTCCTCGGCGTAGAGGGCTTTCTCCATTTGCTCTAGGAGACGCTGCTCATGCTCAGAAAGTGGCACCGCTACTCCTCTCGCGCCCGCGGACGGATCTACCTACTAGGGAACACAATAGGCTGGACTTGCCAGAAGCGAAACCCAGCCACCTCATTCGGTTGAATTATCTGCCGGGTCAGCCCGCTCCACCAACCGGCCCGGAAGTACCGCACCGGCCCCAAATCTGGCCCGCAGCGCGTCGACCGCCACCTCGGCTTCCCGCCGGCCTTGGGCTGGCGCCCCTAAAACCAACTGCTGGGCGGCCCCATCGGCGACCCGGAGCCCCTCCGCCCGCACCCCCACTAGCCGGACCCGGACCCGCTCCAGCCGCAGGCTGTCGTAAAGGGCCCGGGCGGTTTCATAGAGCTCCTGGGTGACATCGGTCGGGCTGGTTAGCGTCCGGGAGCGGGAAACGGTGGTGAAGTCCGAAAATCGGACTTTGATTGCGATAGTGCGGGTGACGTATCCGGCGCTGCGGACCCGGGTGCCGACTTCATCGGCTAGGTGCAGGAGTTTCGCGTAAATCAACTCCGGGTCGTCAATGTCTTGATTAAAAGTCTCCTCGGCACCAATGCTTTTTTCCGGTTCATGTGGCGTGACCGCGCGCGGGTCAATCCCCAACGCCAACCTATGCAGGTGGGTACCTGTGGCCTGCCCCAACGCGCGCCGCAGGGTAGCAACCGGCACATTGGCGATATCGCCAACCGTGTAAAGACCCAACCGGGTCAACTGCTCCTCCGTCCGCTCCCCAACCCCCCATAAGACGGCAGCCGGCAATGGGTGCAAGAAGGCCAGGACTTGGTCAGCCGGCACCACCAGGACCCCATCTGGCTTGCATCGAGCCGATGCAATTTTCGCAACAAACTTGGTGGTGGCAATGCCCACGGAACAGGTAATGCCCTGTTCGTCTACCACCCGCGATCGGATTAGTTCCGCTATTGCAATCGGCGAGCCTAGGCGCCTGATCGTGCCTGCGATGTCCAAGAATGCTTCGTCAAGACTCAGTGGTTCCACCAATGGCGTAACCGAATAAAACAGTGCCATCACATTTCGACTTACTTCGGCGTAACGTCGGTGATCTGGGGCTATGACTACCGCCTCCGGGGCCAGGCGCCGGGCCCTTGACATGGGCATCGCGGAGTGCACCCCGAGGGCTCGAGCCTCATAGGTTGCCGACAACACCACCCCTCGGCTGCCACCACCTACGATGACCGGCTTGCCTTGAAGTTCGGGGCGAGTGCGCAACTCAACTAGTGCGAAGAATGCGTCCATATCGATATGCAAAATGGTGCAGCCGGCGTCGTCACCGTGATTTCGCGGACCGCGCTGCGCGAGGCCACCGGACCGACGCACCTGGTTGCGGCTCATGCCGACCATCTTCCACCAACATTGGGCTCATCCGCTATCAGCTCGAAAACTGCACTTGGTCCCCCCGCGAGCCAGTGCTCGCGAATTGAACCCAAACTCCAGCATCCGGTCGCCCGGATCGAGACCCCCCGCGGCCCGGTCCGCCTAATGTGCCCGCGCACCAAAACCAGCCACGAACTGAAGACGGTGCTCGCATATGCGCCTTGGACGTCCTCAAAGAATGTCGCGTCAACCGGCCCGGTGCTGTCGTCAAGAGTAAGAAAGATAGCCCGTCGACCAGATCGAATCGGTGGCGTCTGGGTCGCTACTTTAACTCCGGCGACTAATACTTCCTGCTCGGACCTACATGACAAAATGTTGTTTGACCAAACAGTGCCGATGGATTTAAGCATCGGAGCATAAAAATCAACGACATGACAGCGAACATCCATCTGGAGCACCTCAAGTTCAGCCCGCACCAACTCGGTAGCTGTCATCTCCGGTAGGCCGGATGGCTCAACTAGTACTGGCTCATCTCCTAGGTCTAGGGAAAGTTGCGTCGTACAGTCATTGCGAGTGCGCTCGTACTGAGCGAGATCAGCGATCTGCAGCAATAGATCGCGTCGGGTCAATTGACCCCGGCGCTTGGCCCGCCCCTCAAACCCGAAACCGTACAGCGAATCAAAAGCGCCAGCGACGACGATGCGCTCAATGATTGGACGCGATATCCCGGCGCGCTGCCAAGTATCGACAATTGATGAGTACGGCTGGCCGGCGATAATGCCTGCACACTCACTCGCCGAGATGCCTTTGACATCAGTGAACGGAACCCGGATGGAATCAGCTTCAACAAGGTAGGTATCGGACGACGCATTGATATCAAGGCCCAGTACCCCTACCCCGTGGTTGCGCGCATCGTCAAGCAGCAGCCGTTTCGGATACATGCCTGGATCATGGGTAAGGACCCCGGCATAGAAAGCCGCTGGGTAATGGGTTTTGAGCCACGCCGACTGGTAAGTCGGTAGCGCAAATGCAGCGGCATGCGCTTTACAGAATCCAAAAGCCGCAAATGCCCGCAGGATCTCCCAGACTTCCTCGACAACAGTTAGCTGGTAGCCACGGGTTAAGGCTGCTGGATAGAACCAGGCGCGCACATCATCTAGCCCTTCAATTGAGTTCATGCTTCGCCGGGTCTCATCTGCTTCGGCAAGTGAGCAACCGGTCATCACCGATAGCACTCGGAGTACTTGCTCATGGAAGACCACTACTCCGTAGGTTTCGGCCAGCGCCGGACGCAAGTCTTGATGCAGATAGCGCGCCTGACTCCACCCGTGCCGCGCTCGCAGGAACGGCGTAATCATGTCGGATTTAACAGGGCCAGGGCGAAATAGTGAGATATCAATGATGAGGTCATCAAAGGTTTCTGGGGCGAACTTGCCTATTAGCTCACGTTGCCCGGGTGATTCGATTTGGAAACAGCCAAGAGTGCGAGTTGACCTGATCAACTCGAAAGTCGCACGATCATCAAGGGGCTCATCATCAATAATTATTTGCCTGCCGGAGGTGCGCTCAACCTCGTCGATGGAATGGGCGATTGATGACTGCATGCGCACACCAAGTACATCAAGTTTGAGTAAGCCCATCTCCTCGACATCGTCTTTGTCGAACTGGCTCATCGGATACCCAGCGGCACTTGGCTCCACCGGAGTGCGATTAAGGAGCGAAATATCTGACAGCAATACTCCGCAAGGATGCATAGCCACATTGCGCGGCAAACCATCAAGGGCCTCAACCAGGCCAAGAAAGCTATCCAATTGACCGCTTGCGGCCAACCGACCAAACCCCGATGACCGCAACTCGGGTAAGTCACTCAAGGCTGCGCGCGCATCGCGGGCTCGAATGCGCGGGAAGGATTTCGCAAATGCATCAATTTCGGTTGGCGGTAACCCAAGCGCTGCTCCAACATCACGGACCGCATGCCGCACCCGATACGTCTCCATCATTGATACGCAGGCCACCCGCTCGGTACCAAAACGTTCATAGATCCAGTCATAAACCTCAAGTCGCCTCGCTGATTCGACGTCGATATCAATATCTGGCAGTACCCGGCGTAACGGTGACAAGAAGCGCTCCATCAACAACCCGTATCTAATCGGGTCAACACCGGAAATCCCGAGTAGATGATTGACGAGGCAGCCCGCACCTGAGCCACGTGCAGCTACTCGAACACCTCGGCCTTTGATCATGCTTACGACCTCGGCGACCGTCAAAAAGTAGCCGGCGAAGCCTAATCGCCCGATAACATTAAGTTCATCCGTAAGCCGATCCCGTGCGAGTCGCTGCTCAGCGCGAACCGAATAGCGTTTTGGGATTTGCTGTTCACACTGCCACTGCAGTTGCGCCTGCGCTGTCATTTGCTCAACCGCAGACCCGACCAACACCGCACGCTCTGGGACATACACCTCACCAAGACCAAGATCTCGGCGCCCATCAATCACGGCGGATTCGGCAAGTGTGCGGGTGTTTCGTAGAAGCTCCGCCGCACTGCACCCAGCAGCGCTGGCAATATCTTCGGCAATAGCGGCCATCGCCGAAGTGCCCTTGAATGCGGCAGCGCCATTACCGCGTTCAAGCTGATGTGAATTCAGTGGCACTAACTGCCGGGAGGCGTCCAGCACATCGGCGGTGCGGGCATCTTCACTGCGCAGATAGCGCACCGCGTTAGTCAGCACCGGGGTGAGCTGCGACTGCGTCGCCCAACCCAGCAGCCGAGCAGCGGTGGCTTTCGAATATGGGTGCCGGCCTACCCGATGGTGGTTAGCGACGGCAATGAATAGGTTCGAGCCGAAGATCTCACGCCAGGGCTCGACTATGGCCGCGGCTCCAGTTTGACCGTGCTTGGTGAAGTGTCGACCAAGTGCCGAGTCGGCGCCAAGTAGCGCAACAACATCTGCTGAATTAGCGGATATCGCAGCCCACGGTACCCAAGGGGTGCCGCGATCTGCGTGGGCCGCGGAGATCATTCGGCAAAGTGCCGCCCACCCACGAGCACCACGCGCAAGGAAAACCACCCGTGGACGCCGCTCATCAACCCAGCTGCCCCCATGCGCTGGGGTACGACGCTTTTTCGGCCCACGGGCGAGGTGGTCGGTTTCGATTGCCAACTCGACCCCAAGTACCGGGCTAATTCCGACCTGCCGGCAGGCCTGCACCCACCGCACTGCTCCATAAACCCCATCACGATCGGTCAAAGCAACGATGTCCTGGCCAAGCCCAGCCGCGTGTTGGGCCAAAGCCAGTGGAGTTGCGGTGCCGTATTGCAGCGAAAAGCTCGATGCCACCTGAAGATGTGCATAAGCCGCCGCGCCAGACCGTGCCATCAGTGATCAAGCCCTCTTTTTGCTAGTTGCTAACCGTCAATTGACTTACCGAAGATTCAGCGGTCGAAGCCCAGCGGGAGACGGGGAACTGGGCTTCGACCGCTACTGGACCGGTTGTGGGGGAGCAACCGGTACGTACTTGGTTAATTCGTACTTAAAATTTCCGCCAGCAGCATCGGCTGGTGTGGTAAACCCAAGGACCCGACGACCCGGGCTAGGAAAGTGTCCGCATCGCGAAGGAGGTCATCGGCTTCGCGTTCGCTAACACAGGCGACCCCGGCTTCGGCCGCAGCTCGTTTGCGCGCACCAGCCGCGAAGAACGTTGCCCACTCGGTGAACTCGGCGGCCACCTCGGGCAGCAGCACCCACACACTGCGCACCCGGCGGCGGCGGCCCACCGGCTGGCTGCGGGCTGCGAGCACCGCGGCAGCGGCCCGAAGGGCGGCAAGATGCGCGGCTGCATAGCGCGCGCTTGGGGCCTGCGCCAACATCGCCTCGGTCAAACTACGGCGCGCGGACATCACCAAATCGAGGCCAGCGCTGGAAACTGGGGCGGTAGGCAACTGGCGCTCTAGCAGGACCGTCATGGCAATCTCCTCAACATATTCGAACAGGTGTTCGAATATGGATAACCTAGACCCGCCCCCTGACATTCGTCAACCCCACCAGCATTTGGCCTCTCCCGTCGGCCCGATCCCCCGAGTTCTGCGCGCCTTGGCCGCGCCGCAGCCTTGGGGTTGGCCACTTTGACACCGACTTTGACCGCCCACACCACCGTCTAGGCGACGCCGCCTGCCTGCTGCCATGGCGAGTGACCGGCGCCCTAGATTTCGTGGTCACGAAGGGAACCCAGACTTTAAGGTAACCCGAGTTTCACCCACATTACGGTAGCCAAGTGCCTAATAATCGAAGCAGATTTGCCATGGAGCTAACCGGTGAGCGCACCATGCCGGGCGTACTCACGGAGTCATATTGGTTTGCTCGGCACGAAGCGGCCTACCGGTGGGTTGCCGAAAACTACGTATTCGATCGAATATGTGGTGACATCGGTAGTGGCGAGGGTTTCGGCCCGCAATTGCTGTTGACCGCAGGTGCTCGAAGTGTCTTTGGCATCGAATTGGACGAAAGCGCCGTGTCACATAGTGCCACTACTTATCCCGGCAGCAGTTTCATCCGGGCGAACGTGATCGCCTTGCCAATAGCGACTCAGAGTACCGACCTAGTGGTCTCGCTACAGGTCATGGAGCATATTTGGGATGTCAAGACTTATCTGCAGGAGATGCACCGAGTGCTTCGCACTGGTGGGACCCTGGTAATAGCAACACCAAATCGGCCTGTCTTCTCACCCGGACTAGCCCGTAAGAGCGCTCCCATTAACCCCTTCCATGTTGAAGAGTTCGACGCTGAACAGGTCCACGACCGGTTAACAGATTGCGGGTTCACCAAGGTCACGATGCGGGGCTTGCACCACGGCGAGCGGATAGCCGACTGGGAGCACGTACACGGCCCTATTGTTGCGGCCATGGTCACTGCCGGGCAACCAAACAGGTGGCCACCTGAGTTGATTGACTTCGTCTCATCCGTAACTTCCGCAGACTTTCTTATATCAGGAGCAGCCGAAGCGCAGGATCTAATTGCCTTGGGTGTCAAGTGAGTAAACCAGTTGGCAGCTTTTGCCTAGTG
>SXGQ01639712.1_pt1 | contig 11794 bp, 9 predicted proteins | sample 3178371 | NCBI WGS metagenome assembly SXGQ01 (sample SAMN11356859, study PRJNA531348) | freshwater metagenome | isolation source: freshwater sample F1-20 | place: China: Fuxian Lake, Yuxi | collected 2017-12-25 | reverse complement strand
GCGGCCATCGCCGCGCGGGCCAGCGCCATCCGCATCGCCCGCGCCGAGCCCTCGGCGCCGGGCGCGAGCGAGGACAGGTGATAGGCGTCGGCCGAGGCGCCGTAACCACGCAGCTCGGCGTAGATCCGCGCCCCCCGTCGAAGCGCGTGGTCCCGTTCCTCGAGGACGAAGACCACCGAACCCTCGGAAAGCACGAACCCGTCCCGGTCGCGGTCGTACGGTCGCGACGCCTTCTCCGGCGCGTCATTGCGGGTGGAGAGAGCGCGCATCTGGGCGAAGGCGCCGATGGCGAGGGGCGTGACGGTCGACTCGGCCCCGCCGGCGATCATCACGTCGGCATCGCCCCGCGCGATCGCGGCGGCGGCCTCGCCCAGCGCGTGCCCGCTCGTGGCGCAGGCGGAAGCGACACTCATGTTGGGCCCGCGCGCGTCGAGCAGGAGGCTCACCTGGCCGGCCAGCAGATTGGGCGCGATCTGGATGATGAAGAACGGTGAAATTTTCCGGAAACCGCCGGCCTTCCAGGTGTCGTGGGTGGCCTCCATCTCCGGCAGGCCCCCGAGCCCCACGCCGAGATTCACGCCCATGCGTTCCGGCGGAAGCGCGGCGCGATGGGCGTCCAGACCGGAGTCGGCGTAGGCCTCGACCGCGGCGCTTACCCCCAGATGGGTGAAACGCCCGAATTTCTTCACATCCTTCTGCGTGAGCGCCTGCGCGAGCGGTTCGCCCGCCGCGCCACGGGGCCGAAGCGGAGCCGGCAAAGGCCGCGCCGGGTCAAAGTCCCTCACTTCACCCGCGATCTGCGCGGTGCAACCGGTGGCGTCGAAGCGAGTGACCCGCCCGATGCCACTGCGCCCGGCGACCAGGGCGTCCCACGTGGCCGCCGCCGAGTTGCCGCAGGGGGTCACCGCCCCGAGACCGGTGATCACAACACGACGTGGGGAAGAGGAAGAAGAGGACATGAGGGGGAGCGCCAGACGATGCGGATCGGAAGGTGTTTTCAACCAGAACCATCAGGCGGAAACGCCACGGTGGCACTTCCGGATCGGCCTGGGCTGGACGGCCACCGGCGAATCTTCGCGGCGACGAACCGCCGCGGGCTCTTTAGGCGAGGAGGCGACGCACCACATGGCCGTGGACGTCAGTCAGGCGGAAGTCGCGGCCGCTATGCCGGTAGGTGAGACGCTCGTGATCGAGACCCAGCAGGTGAAGCACGGTCGCCTGCAGGTCATGCACGTGCACCCGGTCCTGCACCGCGCGGAAACCGAAGTCGTCGGTCGCCCCGTGGGTCATCCCGCCGCGCACGCCGCCGCCGGCCAGCCACATCGTGAACCCGTGGTGGTTGTGGTCGCGCCCCAGCGTGGGACCGACCTTCTCGCCCTGCGAGAGCTCCACCGTGGGCGTGCGGCCGAACTCCCCGCCCCAGATGACCAGCGTGTCCTCGAGCAGCCCGCGCTGCTTCAAGTCCGTGAGGAGCGCGGTGATGCCCTGGCAGCTCTCCTGCGCGAGGCGGCGGTGGGCCTTCTCGATGTTGTCGTGGCTGTCCCACGGCTGGAGCGTCCCGTGCCAGACCTGCACGAAACGCACGCCTCGCTCCACCAGCCGTCGCGCGATCAGCATCTGCCGCGCCTGGGCGGTGTCGCCGTACATCTCGCGCACCTGCGCGGGCTCACGGCCGAGGTCGAAGGCGTCGGTCGCCGCCATCTGCATCCGGAACGCGGTCTCGAAACTATGGATGCGGGCCTCCAGCGCGGGGTCCGCTCGGCCGGCGAGGTGGCGCCGGTTGAGCGCCGCGGCCAGATCCAGCTGCGCCCGTTGCTCGGCGGAGGATGTCACCGGATTGCGCAGGTGCTCGATGAGCTGGTCCGCGGTCTTGTCCTGCGTCTCGAGATAAGTGCCTTGGTAACTGCCGGGCAGAAAGGCCGACTGCCAGTTGTCCGCCCCGGCCACCGGCATCCCCTTCGGCACAAGCACGACGAACCCGGGCAGGTCGCGGTTCTCGGTGCCCAGCCCGTAGGTCACCCACGCGCCGATGCTGGGCCGCGCCATGATGCTCGCGCCGCAATTCATGAGACGCAGGCAGTTCTCGTGCACCGGAGTGTCGGTGTGCATCGACCGGATCACGCAGAGATCATCCGCGTGCTTCTCCGCGAGCGGCGCGAACAACTCGCTGACCTCCAGGCCGGACTGGCCGTAGCGCCGGAACGTGAACGGCGAACCGAGCGCCGTCGCGGTCGGGCGCTCCGTCTCGAGATGGATGGGCAGGCGCCGGCCGTGGAAACGCGTCAATTCGGGCTTCGGGTCGAAGGTGTCCATCTGCGACGGTCCGCCGTTCGCGAGGATCTGGATCACCCGCTTCGCCCGCGGACGGAAATGCGGCGCGCGGGGCGCCAGCGGATCCGAAGCCCGCGGGGCCTCGGCGGCGCGCGCGGCGACGTCACCCAGCAACGCCGCCAGACCCACGGTGCCGAAACCCGCGCCGCAGCGGCGGAGCATTTCGCGGCGAGAGAGCGGGGAGGAAAACGGGGCCGGCGGATTCATGCGGGGCGCGTCAATCGCAATGGGAAAACTCGTTCGACAGCAACAGCACCTGGGCGAACCGCGCCCACCGCTCCGAATCGGGTGAGGGTCCGAGGAACTCCTCCGCCAGCGCGCGTTCCTCGGCCGCGGGTTCGCGCCAGAGCGCGCGACGGTAGAGCAACGTGATCCGCTCCGCGAGCCCGGCCGCCTCGGCGATCTCCGGCTGGCGGTTCAACGCCTCCGCCTGCGCGAGCACGAACGGGCTGTTGAGGAAAAACAAAGCCTGCAGCGGGTGCGTCGTCTCCGCGCGCCGCGGGATCGAGGTGTCGGGGTTGGCCACGTCGAAGTTGCGCAGGAGGGCCGGGATCCGGAACCGGTCGGTCTGCCCGTAAAGCGTGCGGCGGGTGTTTTCGTCCGTGAGGGCCGTCCCGCGGCCGCCGGGCCGCACGTCGAGGCGGCCGGCCACCCGCAGCAGGCCGTCGCGCATCGCCTCGAAGTCGATTCGTCGCGGATTCATCCTCCAGACCAGGCGGTTCCCGGGATCCTTCTCCAGCGCGGCGGCTTGCGGGGCGCTGGATTGTCGCCACGCCTCGGAGGTCATCAGGTGGCGGTGCAGCGCCTTCAGCGACCAGCCGTTCCGCATGAACCAACCCGCCAGATGATCGAGCAGTTCGGGGTGGGAGGGCCTCTCGCCCGTCACCCCGAAGTCGTCGGCGGTCGCCACCAAACCGGTGCCGAAATGGTGCTGCCACACGCGGTTGACGATCACGCGCGCCGTGAGGGGATTGCTCGGGCTCGCCAGCGCCGCGGCGAGGCGCCGGCGGCCGTCGTCGGCAAACTCCTCGTCGTCGACCACCGCCAGCACCCGCGGGATCCGGCGCGGCACCGGCGCCCCGGGCCGGAGACGGTCTCCCCGCGTGAGCACACGGGGCGCGAACGGTTCCCGGGTAGCGGCGACCACCTGTGCCCGCGCCACCGGCGCCGTGGCCTCCAGCGTGACCAACTCCGTGCGGATCTTGCCCGCGGCCTCACCTTCCCGCCGCAGCACCAGCTCGTGATCACTCACGAACCGCAGCACATCGCGGCGGATCTCATCGCTCGGGAAATCCAGCGCGTTGCCCGGCGCGGCGATCAGGCGGGCAAGCGCCGATCCTTCCGGGCACTCCAGCGCGTCGCGGATCACGCGACCGAAGGCGTCCGCCACGTCGTGCATCGTCGCCGGCGGTCGCCGGCGCAGCTCCGCGAGCACCGCCGCTTCATGCGCCTCGGCCCGCTGCTCGGCGGCCTCGATTAATGCCCGGGCCTGTTCCGCGAAACCCTCCCTCGGCAACGCCAGCAAGGCGGGCCAAAGCGCGAAAAACCGCTCGCCCCGCGCGACGCTGCCCTCGATCAGGGCGCGCCAGCGCGGCGGCCCGCCGCGCGTCAGCAGCCCCCGGGGCGTGTCCAGAGGGATGAAGCCGTCCACCGTCCGGTGGTTCGGCGACTCCTCCACAAGGTAGCGCAGGTTCTCCGTCGCCAGCTCGCGCAGGCGCCGCCGGGCGCTCGCGCCGATCTCGTCGATCAGGCGTTCGTAAGCCGCCAGCAACCCGGCGCGCTTCGCCCGGTACTGGCGCACCTCGTCATTGTCCGGCGCCGCCCCCACCTCGGGCAGGTCGAGCGGCTCGTCGGTGCTCGCGAGGATGCCGAACAGGGAATAATAGTCCGCCGTGGGCAGCGCATCGAACTTGTGGTCGTGGCAGCGCGCGCAAGCGACCGTGAGCCCGAGGAAACCGCGGCTCACCACGTCGATGCGGTCGTCGACGACGAGTTCGGCGGCGTCGAGATTGCCCTCAAACCGGCGGCCGACCGTGAGAAACCCGAGGGCGCGGAGATCCGGCTTATCCGCGGCCGGCAGCAGGTCGGCCGCGATCTGCTGGCGGACGAAGCCGTCGAACGGCAGATCGCGGTTCAACGCCTCGACCACCCAGTCGCGGTACGTGTGCGCGAACGGGATGCGCCGCTCGCTGTCGGTCGATTTGTCGGTGGTGTCGGCATACCGCGCGACATCCAGCCAATGGCGCGCCCAACGCTGGCCGTGCTCCGGCCGGGCGAGGAGTTCGTCGATCAGCCGTTCCCAGGCCGCGGGCGAGGGCTCGGCCGCAAATCGCTCCACACGCTCGAAGGTCGGCGGCAGGCCGAGCAGCACGTGGTAGGCCCGCCGCAAGAGCGTACGCGGGTCGGCGGGCGGACTCGACGCTAGCCCCTCCGCGCTCAGCCGGGCGCGCAGGAAGCGGTCGATCGGATGTTGTCCCGGTTCACCCGTCGGAATCTCCGGCGCAACGACCGGTTGGAAGGCCCAGTGGGCGCGCGCCTGGTCAAGGGTCATGGGACCGGCCTTCCGCGCCAGCGGCGCCGCCGCGTCGCGCGGGTCGGGTGCACCGCGCCGCACCCACTCCTCCAGCACGGCGATCTCGGCGGCGGGCAGGCGCTCCTTTGGAGGCATCTGCAGGTCCTCGTCGGTATGGCGCACGGCCGCGATCAGCGGGCTTTTCTCGGGACTCCCCGGAATGATCACCGCGCCGCCGTTGCCGCCCGCCCGCCACCCCGCGGCTGAATCCAGACGCAGCCCGCCTTTCTGCTTCTCTTCGCCGTGACACTCCAGACACCGGTTGATCAGCAGCGGCCGCACCTCGCGCTCGAAGAACACTACGTCCTCCGCCGACGGCGCGGCGCCGACCAGCCGGCCCATGCCGAACAGCGCTATGAACCGCAGTCGCCGAAAGGATAAAACCAGACGACGCCCGGTCACCCAAGCCGCGGGGACACTCGATTTAATCATGGGATGGCGCTTGGTTGCCGACGAACATCTCCTCCCGACGAACAGTCCTCAAGATCGAGTTTCCTAAGAGCAAGCGCCCGAGAAGAAGGCTGCGTTCCCGGCGGCGGGGCCAGGACGATCCGGGGTGCCTTGGGGCGACTGGGCGGGAAATACACGGCGGCGTCGCACACCTAGATGCGCGGGCCGGCCATTTCCGTTAACCGGCGCCCCGACTTTTCGCGGCGCTTCGAGAGCGTCGGGGCGATTCGACGCGGACCATGGTTCCGGAGGGCGAAGCCCGACAGCCTTCGCAGAGGCAGCGATGGATGCTGGCCTTTGAGCATTCGATCGGAGGCGGTCCGGGGATCCCCTCGGAGATCGACGGCCTCAGGCGCTTCCGCACTGCCCATCGTCTCTACGCCTACGCGGAGCTCGTGCTCTCCCTGCCACTCTGGTGGCAAGGCCTTCCACGGGCGCGTCATCCCGATCCGTTACTGCTCGCGACTCCTCGCCGCGGCACCACCGACCGACCGGAAAGAGGCCAGGCGGAAGTCAGGCGGAGTCCGCGGCCAAGGCTGTTCGTGGCAGCGTAGCGGAGGCCGATTTACGCGGTTGCTAACCCGCAGGACGACCGAGATTTCTCCGGCACCCCGACCGTACACCCGGTTTTACCCACATGAAACCTCAGGCTGTCGCGACTGCGTCTGCACGCCCATGGCTCACCGCCTACAGGGTTTGGCCACAAGCGTAGGAGCGCCGGATGAAATTTCATGTAAGAATCCAACCCTTTCATGGTGGGAAGGAAACGTTTGCCTGATTTCAAGCATGCCGACGATCAGGGCCCAAAACGTGGCGATTCGCGGTTCTCGATTGGGCGGCCTTCTCGAGGAGTTTCCGCATGCCGCGACAGTTGCCAACGCCGACAACCGGTTGGTTTTTGTGAATCGCGCGTTCTCGTCGCTTTACGGCTGGGAGGAGATGGAGATCCTCGGGATGACTCCGCGACTCATGGCGAGCCAGGACCACCCTGAAGCCCACCTGCGGGAAATCCGGCAGGCGATTTCATCCGCGACCTTCGGCTGGTGCGGACACTTGGAGAATGTCACCAAGACCGGCCGGAGATTTCTCGCCCGAGTGTGGGCCGCACGAGTCAAGCCCGACGCCTCCCTGCCGCGCCTGTACTACCTTGGACTCAGCGTTCCCATGGATTCCGGGCTGCGACCGGAGGAGGAGCTAACCTCGCGGTTGGCCGGCACGCTATTGCGCGACAAGCACGCTCCTCACCCGAGCACCCAGCAGCTCAGCCGCGCCCAGCAGATCGCGAACTTCCGGTCACTCGGCTATTCCACCAAGGAGATCGCGACCATCCTCGGAGTGGAGCCCAACACGATCAATGTGGCGCTGCATCGCGAGCGCCGCCGCGCCGGCCGGGGAGGCGCCGCTTCGTGGTGAAACCGGAGGTCCCCCCCGGAGCTCCTCCGCCGGGGTCCCGCCCCACGATCCGGGATTTGCTGGCCGCGTCGGACGGCCCCTCCTCCGAGCAGGTGCTCTGGCGGATCCGGCGCCGGGTCTTCCCGCTCCGGCTGCGGACCGCGGACACGCTGCGATATCTGGTCTCTGGGCATGCCCTCACGGCCGAATGGGATCTCGTGCGTGACCTCGCCGGCTGCGCCTCGGTCGATGCGATCGGCGCCGTTTTCTCCGACTACCGTCACTCGCCGTTCCGCCTGTCCGGCCCGCTGCGCGCGATCCTCGGCGAGCCGCGCCAGACGCGTGCCGTCGCCCTGTATCGGACGTTCAAAGACGAGTGGCGGACCCGTCACGGACGCCGTTCGTGACCGGTCCGGACCGGAGCCGCCTCCGGATCGCGCGCGGCGAAATCCGGCCAGTCACCTCAACGGAACAGCACCTCCGAGGCGCAGCGCGCGGCGGCGCACCGGTTTTCGACGGTCAGTTTCCCGAGGATGTGCTCGACATGCGTCGCCACGGTGCGACGGGCGATGCCGAGAATCACCGCGATTTCCGGGTTCGTCTTCCCCTGGGCGATCCAGAAAAGCACCTCCGCCTCGCGCTTGGAGAGTCCCAGTTCCTCGAGATCCTCCGGTCCCCGGCCCGGCGGTCGCATCCCGCCCGCCACCCGCCACAGCTCGCCGTTGTGCTCATCGGCGTAACACTGCACCCAGAAGCAGCCGACAGTGCCGGAAGATTCGTCGCGGTCCGCGGGACACGCCGAGTTTCTCACCACGACCGCGCAGCCGAGGGCGGACGCGAGCAACCGCTGCATCCGGTCGCGCAGGACGAGGCTTCCGATCCCGGCGGGCGCATCCGGGAGAATTTCGGCGACCGCGGAAAAGCCGCGACCGAAAGTTGGTAAACCGGACCGGGCTGGGGTGGTGCTGACCAGATGCATACCGTAGCCTACCGAAAAGGGGACCGGCTGGAAATCGGGGCCGGCACAATTCCCCTCCCGTGGAACCCACGAGGGGGCCTCGTGGATCACACGTCCGCGGGCTTCGTTCCCGCGACCGTGCAGGAGACGGCGGCGTGGACTAATTGCGTGCAATTATTCAGGCCGAGCTTGCGCTTGATGCCAGCCCGGTAGCTCTCGACCGAGCTGACGCTAACCCGCAGGCGTCGGGCGATCTCGGAGGTGCCAAAGGCCTGCCCGATCAGCAAAAAGACCTCGAATTCGCGATCACTCAAACCGGAGATTTGGTCGGTGCGGCCCTTTCCGATCTGATGCAGCTGCGAAACGATAAGGTCGGTGACGGAGGGGCTGACGTGGACTTGCCCGGACGAAACCCGCCGCACAGCCGAGACGAGCATCGTGGACTCGACGGATTTCATCACGTAGCCCAGCGCGCCGGCGCGTATCGCGCGAACCGCATACGAAGACTCCGGGTAGGCCGAGAAAACGAGCAGCTTAAGCGCGGGATACTGCTCGATCACCTGTCTGATGAAATCGAGACCGCTCGGGCCGTTGAGGTTCAACTCAAGAATCAGCAGGTCGGGTCGCGAGGCCGCCAACATGGACCGCGCCAGGGCCGCGGAGTCTGCTTGGCGCGGCACGCGGTCCCCGGTCATACCGCTGAGGAGCGCGATCGTGCCCGCCCTCGCCACAGGCTGGGTGTCCAGGACCAGAAGGTCCAACGAGCCACCTGCCAAACTTGCCGTTGCAGCGGTAGTTAAAATGGGATCATCACTCATTGGGGTATCCCGAAGATACGGCTCCTTTGTGGATTTTGGGCCAAAGAAACCGGTTTTTCAGACAGTAAGACTACGATTCCTCGATTCCAGCATGATGAAATCCCGAAAAGTTATCCCTAGCTCCTAATAAACAGGACTTAACGATCAAAGGCGGGGGGGGGCGGGCTGACTAAGGGGAACTTTCAATAAGTGCGCGGATCTTCAAGCGCATAGGCTCTTTTCCGCGCGCGCCGGGCCTTTGCTCCGAACCCCGCAAACCCCGATCACCTTGGCAGATGCCCGCCGTAACCGCGGCGGACGAGTTCGCGGACCGCATCGGAGACGGCGCTCGGAATAGCCACTGGAGCCTGCCAACCGCGCTCCGAGTATATCCGCAGGCGCTCGGCGTCGCCCACCAATTCTTCGATCAGGTCGCGGACCGTGCGACCCGGCGCGAGATCCCGCGCGAACGGAACCCGGGCGGCGGCGAAGCCGGCGCGGACCGCGGGCCAGTGGACGGGGAGCGTGGCGCGGCCGCGCGCGAGCATGTTGGGCTTAGCCACAAGGATGATCGACCGCACGCCGCGGGCCTCCAGCAGCGGGCGCGCGAGCCGGATGTTGTCGGCGGTATTGCGGGCCGCGGGCTCGATGATCAGGGCCTCCTCCGGCAACCCGAGTTCGCGGGCGCGGTCGGCGAATGCATGGGCCTCGCCGCGGGGAAAGCGGCCTTCGGTGAAGTTGCCGCTCGCCCCGGAGAAACAGACGAGCCGAACCCATCCGGCGCGGAACAACTCCACGCAACGATCGGCGACACGCACGTCATAGCTGCCCAAACCGAGCGCGGCATCGGCCGGAGCCGGCTCCTCATGCGCCGACTGCCAGTCCCAAAGGATTCGCGCGAGATCGAGATCGGAGGAGGGAACGGAACCGGGCGCGGGTGCGGTCATACGAAGGGGGCTGAGGCGAAGTTCACGTCCTCCACTGCCGTCTGGCGAGCCGAAGGGCGCCTCTACCGCACGCGTCGGATCAGGTGGTCGTTGATGCGATCTGAGCGGGACCGCATCCGCCGGGCACCACGCTCCACCAGAGCAACGAGCCCAAGCAGCCAACCCGACGGGTACGGCAAGATTAGGAGCCCTCACCACCACGGCTTGCCCCGCTCCCCGCCCAGTCCACCCAAGGAACCGATGACCAACATCACCACCGCGCCCACGGCCGTCAGAACGAGGTCGCTGATCCACCGCGCTCTGGAGGAGGTAGACGTAGTGCATGGCCCGAGCACTTTGAAGCGCGGTTGCGGGAGCAAGGTTGCGGAATAACCGAATTTGGGAGTAGCGCGTCGTCGCGAGTTGGTGCTCTGGATCGAGGCCCGCGATTCGGTCGAGGACTAAAGCCCACCTTCGCCGGGCCTACGGTGGGCAGCCTCCGCAGGGTAGTTGCCCCCTTAGCTGGCTGACGTAAGTCAGCCGCTGGAATCAGCCTGCCCGCCGCAGGCTGGGCGGAGGCTGGCGGAGAGGGGGGGATTCGAACCCCCGGTACCCTTGCGGGTACACGTGATTTCCAATCACGCACATTCGACCACTCTGTCACCTCTCCGGGTGCCCGTCCGGAAATTTTTTGAACGTCCGGCGGCTGGCGAAAGGGCAAGGAAGGTCGCCGTCATGACGAGGGTCAACCGCAAATCTGGGAAGCCGCGCCGGAAGCGGTTTCGCGCAAGGCCGACGGGGGGCGCGCGGTGATTCGGTCGCCGTTGTCCTAGCGGAACTTGCCCTCGCGGGGTATTTTGCGGCGGGGTCAGCCCGTCCCTCTCCGCCTCCGTTCCGATGCCCAACTCCGATCCGAAGCCCTCCGCCGCCACCGGCCGCGCTTGCCGCGTTTGGATCACGGAGGACCACCTTTCGATCCGGCAACTCCTGAAGTCGTTCATCTCCCTGCAGGCCGGCTTCGCGGTCGCCGGCTCCAGCCCGGACGCTCCTCCCGCGCTCGGCGCGGCGCGCGCCGGCGAGATCGACATCGTCATCCTCGATCTGATGCTCCGCGGCGACGGCGGCATCGGCGCGCTGATCAAACTCGGCGAGCTGGCCCGTCCGCCACGCGCGCTCATCTACTCCGCCACCGCAACCACCCACTCGCTGCAACTCGCGCTCTCCCACGGGGGGGCCGGCTACGTCGAGAGGAGCGACTCCCTGGATGAATTGAGCCTCGCGCTCGGCCGGCTCCGGGACGGTGGGATGCATTTCAGCCCGGGCCCGAGCCGGCTGCCGACCACCCTGCTGCGACCCGAGGCGCGCGGCGGCCGTCGCGGCGAGGAGATCGAGCTGAAGGAGCTGAAGAAACTCGCCCGCGGCGTGACGATCAAGGCCGCCGCCCACGAACTCGGCCTCTCCGTGCAGAACGTCTACCGCGTGCGCCAGGCCCTGATGGAGCGCGCCGATGCGCACACGCCGCAGGATCTCACGCGCTACGCGATCGAAATGGGCCTGGTCGGCGCCCACCGCACGGCCATCGGTTGAGTGCCGTCGCTTCGCCTGGTCGGTCGTCGGAGATCGACCGCCGGATTCGGTGGCGATTTTTGTTGGGTGCCGCCCCGCACTTCGCCCTCGTCTGGGTGATAATGCATCATGAAACGAGGATCGCGGCGCTTTGGCCTGGGGTTAAACCCGCTCCGATCCTCTTTGTGGGGCACCGGAAGCGCTTCGCCGCGATGTGCGCCGTCACCGGTTGGAAAGACGCCGGCCCGTGACGACGCGACGCACAGGCCCGGCCGCGCCCCGCTCCTCCCGGTCGGCCTCTCCGCCTTTCTGGCACGACCCCGAGTTCATCGGTCGCGCGATGCATCTGCTGAAGAACCACACCACCGCGCTGCGGAGCGCGTCCCACCTGCTGCGGCACGCCGGCCCCAAGGTCGACGAAGCCGCACGGGACCGCTGGCGGGAGACATTGCGCGATTCGGGCGCGAGGCTGGATCGCTTGCGCGACCAGCTGGCCCGGCTGGCGGAGGCGCGCGACGGGGTGCCGGGCCCGCCCGCCACCGGTCCGCTCGCGGGGTGGCTCGCCGCCCCGGCGCGCGCGGCCCGGGCCGCCGAGCCGACCAGCCGCGTGCGACTGTCCCTCGGCCGCGGTCCCGCGGGCGCGTGGCGCCTCCCCGCCGATCCGGCTGCCACGGCCCTCGGCGCGCTCCTGCGCAACGCGCTCGTTCATTCTACCGGTGGGACGGGCGCGACGCTCTCGGTCACCCCCCGGCCGGGAGGACTCCTCTGCGTCATCCGCGACCGCGGGCCGGGCGTCCCGGTG
>SXGQ01855141.1_pt1 | contig 11799 bp, 7 predicted proteins | sample 3178371 | NCBI WGS metagenome assembly SXGQ01 (sample SAMN11356859, study PRJNA531348) | freshwater metagenome | isolation source: freshwater sample F1-20 | place: China: Fuxian Lake, Yuxi | collected 2017-12-25 | reverse complement strand
TTGCCCGGGTTGATGGCGGCGTCGGTCTGGATGATCGACTTGATCGTCCGGCCCGTCCGCGTCGGCAGCGACCGGTTGAGGCTCGAGATGATGCCCGTGGTCAGCGTCCGCTCGAGGCCAAACGGGTTGCCGATCGCGAACACCCGTTGCCCCACCCGCAGGTCACCCGACGTGCCGAATGACACCGGCTGGAGGAGATCGGCCGGCGCGTCGACCTTGATCACGGCCACGTCGGTCGCCGGATCGAATCCCACAATGGCCGCCGGATGGGACGAGCCGTCGTAGAGCAAAACCTGGATCTCCTTCGCCCCTTCCACGACGTGGAAGTTGGTGAGGAGATGCCCCTGCTTGTCGAGTACGATGCCCGACCCGGCCCCCTCCGAGGGCATCTCGATCAACAACAGCCCGGTGGCCACCGTCGCCTTGGTGTTGATGTTGACGACGCTGCGATTGACCGCCTCGTAGACGGAGATGTTGGTCCGCTCCTCCGGCGTGAAGTGCCGCTCGGCCGCGATGGCAGGGGCCGGCGGGGGGCTTGGCTGTGCCGGGCATTCGGCTGCGGCCACGCCGACAAGGCCGGCGAGCAGGCCCGGGCGAAGCGATCGCGGAACGGCGCGCATGGGCGGGAAACCAACGATTTCGTGCGGGCAGGAGAACTCACGGCAGTATCGCGGCCGACGGGCGGCATCCCAAGACCGAAAGCTGCCGCAACCTTAGGCTGGCTGAACCGCCTGCGGAAACTGCGGATTCCGCGCGGAATCAGCGTTGGCAGCCTTGGTCGCAGAAAATATGCTTGGAGTTTGGCCGGCTGCATCGCCCCCCGCCTCGGAGCGCCCCGCATGTCTCCCCGCACCGTGAAGCTGGTTTTGGCACCCCTTGCCGCCCTCGCGGCCGTCGCCTTGACGATGGTGCTGTCGAACCCTTGCCACGCCGCCCCACCGGCGGCGAAGGTGACGTTCACCGAGACCGCGCCGCCGGTCGGACACGGCCCGCCCGTCACCGCCGTCGGCATCAAGAGCGACGACGCGGCCGCTTCTGGCCCCGCGGACATCCTGCTGCTCGTCGACACGTCCGCGAGCCAGACAGGCGATTTTCGCCGCCGCGCCCTCGACGCCGTCGCGGGACTGCTGGAGAAAGCCCGTCCTGAAGACCGGTTCGCGATCGCTGCGATCGACGTCTCCTGCACTCCGCTGTCGAAGAACTTCCAGCCCGCCCGCGACCCGGCCACGACCCAGGCCACCCGCGGACTCGACTCCCGCACGCCGCTGGGTGCGACCGACCTGGTCGGCGGGCTCGCGGCGGCAGCCGCGTTGTTCGGAGCGGACGCGGCCGCTGGATCGCGGGCGATCGTCTATGTCGGCGACGGCCCCGGACTCACGGGCATCGATCCGGCCGAGTTCAGCCAGGCGATCGATCTGCTTCGCGGCAAGCGGATCTCTTTCTCGAGCCTGGGGATCGGGCCGCAGATCAATTGGCCCTGCCTGGCGGCGGTGGCCAACGCCACGGGTGGCATGCTGCTCATTCCCGAGGAACAGGAACCCGCCAAGGAGTCCGGGGCGCGGATTGGCGTGGCGGCCGTGCATCCGGTCGCGTGGCCGGAGGACGTGGCGATCTCGAGCGATGCCGAGCAGGCAGGCCTGCGGCTCCTGCCCACGCGGCTGCCGCCGCTGCGATCCGATCGCGATTCCATCGTGCTGATCGAAGGCCCACTGGAGAATGCCCGCCTCGAGGCGCGGCTGGCCCGCGGCGGCGAGCAGGCGGAGGTCGGCCTCGCGCTGCCGGCGGTGAAACCCAAGGAAGAAAACGCGTACCTGTCCGAACTCGCCCGCAACGCCCGCGAGACCGACGGCATCTTTCTGCCCGTGCTCGGCCGCGAGGGTCTCGGGCTTTCCCGTTCGGTCGTCCTCGGCGAGGCGGCCACGCTTGCCGCCCTGTCGCGACAGGCCGAGGCGGCCGGGTCGCACGACTCGGCGCTGCGTCTCGCGGAGGCATCGCTCCGTCGCGACCCGGACAACCCCGAAGCCGCCGTCGTCCGCGAGGTTGTGCAACGTCGGGCCGGGCCCGTTCCCCCGCCGCCGCAGCCGGGTGTCGGCGTCGTGACTCCGCCGGAGGCCCTGCCGCCGGCCGAGGAGAACGAACTTGCCGAGTTGAACGCCATGCGGAAGGTGCGGGCCCAGCAACTCGAGCAGGAGACTGCCATCCGCTTGCGGAATGCGCGGCAACTACTCGCCACCGACCCGGATCAGGCCCGCCAGCAACTCAAGGACGCCCAAGAACTCGTCCGGACCGACGACTCCCTCGACCCCGACACCCGCGACCGGCTTCTGCGGCAGCTCGAGATGCGGATCCGCGAGTCGATCGTCCGGTCGCGGGAAAAGACGGACCGCGACCTCGCGGCGGAGCGGCGGGCGGCGATCGGCCGCGCAAGGGCCGACCTCGTGGCCGACCTCGACCGCCGCGAGGCGAAGATCAAGGCCCTCACCGACCGCTACAACGCCCTGGTGCAGGAAGGCATCCGCGTCGGCTTCCAGCAGCCCACCAGCGCCTTCACGGAAGCCGAGCGGGGGGTCGCCGCCGAGATCGCCGAGGAAGCCCCGCCGCTCTATGCGCAATACCCGATCCCGATGACGGCCCGCGTGGTCGGCGAGACCGCGCCGCTGGTCGCCCGGATGCTCGACTACCACGCGGAGAACACCCGTGTCCGTCGCGACCAGCAGCGCGGCTTCATGGACGTGCTGCACCTCGTGGACGTGGCCGGCATTCCGTTTCCCGACGAGCCGCCGATCGTCTACCCAAGCGCCACCCGTTGGAAGCAAATCACCGAGGACCGGAAAAAGTACAAGTCGGTGGACCTGGCCAATCCCGGCAGTGCGGAGAAGAAGATTTACGACGCCCTCGACGGCACGATCGACAGCCTGGACTTCACGGAGACTCCGCTGCGGGACGTGATCGCGCAGTTGAAGGATTCGCAGGGCATCCCGATCCAGCTCGACATGAAGGCCCTGGAGGATGCGGGCGTCGACCTGGAGACGCCAATCACGAAGAACCTGACGGGGGTGTCGCTGCGGTCCGCGCTGCGACTGCTGCTCGGCGACATCGACCTGACCTACCTCATCAAGGACGAGGTGCTCCTGATCACGACCAAGGAAAAAGCCGGCGAGAATCTCGTCATCAAGGTCTACCCGGTCGCCGACCTCGTGCTCCCGGTGAACCCGAGTTCCGGCCTCAACCCGTTCCAGACCGGCGGTGGCCTCGGCGGCGCCAACAGCATCAACAGCGGCATGAATCAGGGCGGCGGCGGCATGGGCGGCGGCATGGGCGGCGGTATGGGCGGTGGCATGGGCGGCGGCATGTTCGCCATCCCGCCGGAGGCCGTCCGCTGCTGGGTGGCTCGCGAGGTCTACGGGCCGCACGACCGGCGGTGGCTCGTGTTCCGCGATTGGCTGTCGGCCGATGCCCCTTCGTGGCTGCTCGACCTCTACGACCGCCATGGCCCGGCCTTCGCCGACTGGATTCACGACAGGCCCTTGGCCAAGGCCGCGGTCCGGGCCGCCATGGACCGCGTGGTGGAGCCACGGCTGGCTGCGGCCGGCGGTGGCCAGTTCCAGGTGTCGGACGCCCGCGACCGCGTGGCCCGCAAGGAAAAGCCGGAAACGGTGCCGACCGTCCCGCCGCCGGCGGCCGAGGCCACCACGGTGCCGCGTGAGGGCCTGCCCAGCGCTGTTCTCGATGCCGCGGACCTCCGCCAGGCCCTCGGCGACTACCTCGGCGCTGCCGGCGGAGAAGCGGTCCGCGACCGGCAGCGGCGGCTCGCCCAGTTGCGGTCCTCGGCGGCAGCACTCGGCGGCGCCGGCGACTTCGCCCGGGCCGCCGACTTGATCGCCGCAGCCATCGCGTGCGGCCACGTGGAGCCCTGGATGTACGAGTCGCTGGCCATCGCCATGGAGGCGGCCGGCAGGCCTCGCGAGGACGTCGAGCGGGCCCTGCTGTCGAGCGCCGACCTGGCGACCAGCCCGACGGACCTCCTCGGCTTGGCCAACTATCTCGCCCGATTCGGGTCCGATGACCAGGCGATTCGCATCTGCCGGCAGATCGCGCGGCTGGATCCCGCGAACCGCGAGGCCTATGCCCTCGCCATGACGCTCGCCGCTCGCGACGAAGACACGGCCACCCTCGCCTGGGCCTGTCCCGGCGTCCTCGGCCACGAGTGGCCTGCGGCCCAGCAGGAGATCGCCCTCAAGGCCGGCCGCCTCGCCAAGGCGACGATCGCCGCCCTCGAAAAAGCGGGCCGGCACCAGGACGCGGCGGCCTTCAAGGCGGCGGCCGACCAGGCCCTCGTCCGCGACGTCGTGGTGGACGTTTCGTGGACGGGCGATGCCGATCTCGACGTGCTCGTCGAGGAGCCGCCCGGATCGGTATGCTCCGCGGCGGCGCCGCGGTCGACCGCGGGTGGCGTGCTGCTCGGCGACGAGGGCGAAGGAAACCGCCAGGATCAGGCGACACGCCGGGAGCGGTACGTGGCCACCAAGGCCTTCCCCGGCACCTATCGCGTGCTCGTCCGTCGGGCCTGGGGCAAGGTCGCCGGCGACTCCGTGACGGCCAAGGTCACCCTGCGCAAGGGCACTCGAAACGAGGAGTCTCTCACCCGCACGCTCCGGCTCGGCGGCGACGACCAGACCTTCGCCTTCGTGCTCGCCGACGGCCGCCGCACCGAGCCGCTGCTGGATGCCCAGATCGCACAGGACGTGGTCGCCCAGCAGGAGATCGGCCGGGCGATCCTCGCCCAGCAGCTCCAGGCGCTGGCCGATCCGGCGGTCGCGGCGGCGATGTCGGCAAGTCGCGGCGGCGCCGGGGTGCCCGGCCAGGGCTTCCCGCCATTCTTCGGCCCGCGGGGCGCGGTCGGCTACCAACCGGTGATCACGACGCTGCCCGAGGGCATCAACATGTTCGCCCGGGCGGTGGTCTCCGCCGACCGCCGTTACGTGCGGATCACGAGCACGCCCCTCTTCTCGGCCGTCGGCAACGTGACCACGTTCAACATGCAGACGGGCGGCGTTTCGACCGCCCCGTCGAGCAGCCCAGCGGCCCAGGGCGGCGTCGCAGCGGGGGCGGGCGCAGGCGTGGGTGCCGCCGCAGGCGTTGGTGGCCAAGTTGGTGGTGGTGCCGGAGCCGGGGCTGGAGGCCAAGTTGGGGCTGGAGGCCAAGTCGGGGCTGGAGGCCAAGTCGGGGCCGGCCTTTGCTGGGTAGCTCGCGAAGCCTACGGCGAAGACGATCCGCGCTGGCCGGTCTTTCGCAGTTGGCTGGTGACGGCCGCGCCGCGGTGGCTCCGCGATGCCTACGTCGCCCACGGTCCCGCCTTCGCGGCGTGGATCCACGACAAGCCCGCCGTGAAGGCCGGCGTGCGGTACCTGATGGATCGGGCGATCGCGGCCCACGTCGCCGTCCTGCGAGCCACCCCTGCGGCGGCCGTGCCATGCCCCGGTTCGGAGTGATCCTGGCGGCGGCCGGGCAGAGCAGCCGCTTTCAGGACGCCAACTACAAGAAGCCCTTCGCGCCGCTCGCGGGCCGGGCCGTCTGGCTGCACTCGGCCGAGAAGTTCCTCGACCGCGAGGACGTCGAGCAGGTCGTGATCGTCGTCGCCCCCGAGGACCGCACGGCCTTCGTGGAGAAGTTCGGCGCGAACCTCGCCTTCATGGGGATCACGCTCGCCGATGGGGGCAGCCACCGCGCGGAGTCGGTCCGCAACGGCCTCGAGAAACTCGCCCCCGAGGTCGACATGGTCGCGATCCACGACGCCGCCCGTCCCTGCCTCGCCCAGGCCTGGATCGACCGGGTCTTCGCCGCGGGCACGAAGACCGGCGCCGCCATTCTGGCCGTTCCGGTCGTCGGCACCCTCAAGCGGGTCGGCCCCGACAACTCGATCGCGGCGACCGTCGACCGCACCGGCCTGTGGGAGGCCCAAACGCCGCAGGTCTTCCGCCGCGACCTGCTGGAAAAGGCCTTCGCCGCCGGCCATGGTGGACAGCCCACCGACGAGGCGAGCCTCGTCGAGGCGCTCGGCCAGAAGGTGACGGTGGTGCCCGGCTCGCCGATCAACCTCAAGATCACCTCCCGCGAGGACCTGAAACTCGCGGAACAGGCCCTCAAAGCCCTACCGGCGCCGAAACTCTCCGGCCCCGCCCACCCGTTCGCCGGCGACGACATCTGGCGCTGACCATGACCGACTTGCTCTCCGACTTCGACCGCCGCGGCCTCGTCAGCCAGTCGACCGACGCCGCCGCCCTCCGCGGCTGGCTCGCGACCCCCGGCCGTCGCGTGTATGCCGGCTTCGACCCGACGGCCGACAGCCTGCACGTCGGCCACCTCGTCGCCCTCGTGCTCCTGCGGCGGGTGGCGGCGGCGGGCCACGAGCCCGTCGCGCTCGTGGGAGGCGCCACCGGCATGATCGGCGATCCCAGCGGCCGCAGCGAGGAGCGGAACCTGCTCTCCCCCGACGAATTGGCCGCGAACATCGCCGGCGTGGAGCGGCAGATCCGGGCCGTCCTCGGCTCGGCGGGAGGCCGCATGCACGTCGTCAACAACGCCGACTGGATGCGGGGCGTGGGCTACCTCGAGTTCCTCCGCGACGTCGGCAAGCACGTGCCGCTCGGCCAGATGCTCGCCAAGGACTCCGTCAAAAGCAGGCTGGAACGCGAGGGGGGCATCTCCTACACCGAGTTCAGCTACATGCTGCTCCAGGCCTGGGACTTCGTCCACCTCGCCGACGCGCTCGACTGCCGGGTACAGATCGGCGGCAGCGACCAGTGGGGCAACATCACCGCCGGGATCGAGCTCGGCCGCCGGCTCCGGTCGCGGGAGTTGCACGGCATCACCTGCCCGCTCCTCACCAAGGCCGACGGCACCAAGATGGGCAAGACCGCCGCCGGCGCCATCTGGCTCGACCCGCGGCGGACGAGCCCCTACCGCTTCTACCAATACTGGATCAACCTCGAAGACGACGACGCGGGCCGCTGCCTGCTGCGGCTCACGGAGCGGTCGCTCGAGGAGGGCCGCGGCCTCGACGCAGCGCGGGCCGACGACCCGGCCGCCCGCGAGACGCAGAAGCGGCTCGCGGCCGAGTTGACGCGGCTCGTGCACGGCGACGCGGGCCTCGCCGCCGCGCGGCAGGCCACCGAGATCTTCTTCGGCGCGGAGATCACGAGCCTCGACGACCGGGCCCTTGGCGAGATCTTCGCCGACGTGCCGAGCCACGAGTTCCCGCGGGCGATGCTCGACGGCGACGGGCTGCCGCTCGTGGAGGCCCTCAAGGCGACGGGCCTGGCCGCGAGCACCAGTGCCGCCCGGCGGACGATCGAGCAGGGCGGGGCCTACGTCAACAACCGCCGCGTCACCGACCTGGCCCACCGTCTCACCCCCCGCGACCTGGCCGGCGCGGCGACGCTCGTGCTCCGCTCGGGCAAAAAGTCCTACGCCCTGGCCCGATTCGCCTGAGCGGTTCTCTGCCCCCATGGCGCAAGCCTCCATGCTTGCGAAGACGCTCCCGGGCACCACGACCCGCATTCGCACACCTGGAGGTGTGCGCCACGTTGCCAAAAGGCGACCACCATGGCTGGCATTGACGCGCGGCCCAGTGGCTGCGAACGTCCCCGCCCGGAGGCTCCCGTGCGACGCCGCTTCTTCCTGCTTCTGGCGATGATCGCGCCGTCCGCGGCCCACGCCACCGAGCCGGCGACGACCCGGGACGCGATCGCGTCGCTCGAGGAGCGGCTCACGGCGGGACTCAAGGCGCGAACGCCCGCGGAGGTCGCGTTTTGTGCGCGGGTCGCCGAGTTCGTCCGCACCGGCCGTCTGCCCGCCCAGGTCGTGGACTCGACCTACCTGTGGGCCGTGCGCCGCGGCCGCAAATACCCGTTCCCGGCGTTCCAGTACGCCATGCGGGCGAAGGCCGACAAACTCGGCGTCAGCCTCTGAGCAGTTCACCGATGCGTGGATCGGCGAGCGACTCCGCGACGAGTCGGGCGCCCGTGAAGTCGTGCCGGCGGCTGTGCCCCCCGGGCACCGCCACGACGACCGCCCCGGATGCCACCGCCGCCCGGCAGCCGTTGTGCGAATCCTCGAACACGAGCATCGCCGCCGGCTCCACACCCAGCCGGTCCGCGGCCGCCAGGTAGATCTCGGGATCGGGCTTGCCGTTGACCACGTCGGCGCTCGTGAGCACGAAGGCGAACCGGTCGCGGAGGCCCACGCGGCCGAGCACGTCGTGGGCGAACGCCGGGCCGCTGCTGGTGGCCACGGCCCGTGGCAGGCCGCGGGCGGCGAGGCCCTCGACGAGCGACACCGCACCGGGCATCGGCTCGAGCCGCTCATCGAGCAGGCCGGAAAAGATCTGGGACGTCTCCGCGGCGAGCGCCTCGACCGTGTCGGTGAGGCCGTGCCATGCGATCATGATCGCGAGCGACACGGCGGGGGGGCGGCCCATCATCGCGTCGAGCAGGTCGGGCTCGAACGTGCGGCCGCGACGCCGGAGCAGCTCGGAGCCGACGTGCTGATACAGATCCTCGGTGTTGACGAGCAGGCCGTCCAGGTCGAAGACGGCGGCCCGGATCGGCGGCAGAGAGTGGTCGGTCATCGCGAGTCCGGCGAAGGGTCGAGGCGAAACACGCCGTAGGCGCTGTTGGAGTAGAGCCGCTCGAAGGGCAGGGCGTCGACGCCCGCCACGTCGAGCGGCACGATCGCGTGGTCGGCGGCGTAGCGGTCCGCCACCTCGCGCATCCGGTCGGCCCCGAGGGCCGCGGTCGATCGCTCCATGTCCGCCACCGTGCCGTCGCGGGAGAAGCAGTCGGTGATCCGCCGCCGCCACTCGAGCAGCGAGGCGGCGTCCTGCGGGCTGTTCTTCCAGGCCACCACCTCCGGCAGGCCCGTCCGCCACGTGAAGCTCGCCGCGCCGCGCGGCGTGAGGAATCGGGAGCCGGCCGGCACGTGGTCGCGCACCCAGCCGCAGGCGTCGACCCAGGCGGCGGCGTTGACCTTGGTGTCCGCCCTCGAAGCGATCGCGGCACGGCCCGGCAGCGGCCAGTGCCACGACTGGACGCACAGGTCGAGGAGCAACGCGGTGCAGACGAGCCCGCGGACCATCGTCGGCCGGCCCGGCAGCGCCCGCCTGCAGGCGGCATCGTCGACGAGCAGTGACGCGGCACTCGCCGCCAGCGTGAAGGGCACCACGACGTCGGCCAGCCGGAACCAGTAAAACCGTAAGAGGCCGATCGCCAGGTCCGGGGCCAGCGGTACGGCCGCGGCGATCAGGCAGCCGACCAGGGAAATCGACAGGGCCGTTTCCCTGAAGGCCGCCACCCGCGTGCGGGCCGGCGTGGCCGGCACGATCCGGTGCATGATCACGCCCAGCAGGATCGCCAGCAGATGCCGGGCGATCAGCGCCTCGGGAAACGTTCCCGGCAGCAGGTGATGCGGGAGCCGTTCCACCACGTAGATCCGATTGGCCGCTGCCCGGCCGGCGGCGTCGACCCCCGCGGAGAGCCCCTGCAGCGGCACGACCCCGCAGGCGGCCAGCGCCAAGCCCCCCACCACCAAGCCGCCGCGGAGGGCGGGATCCATGGAACGGCCAACGAAGGCGAGCCCGGTGCGCTCGCGTCGAGGAGGCGGGCGGGTCGGCGTGAGGATCGCGAGCGTGTCAGCGAGCGAACTCATGCCGCCCGCCCGCCGGCCCAAGTGGATCGACTCACCCTCAGCCGAGATACATTCCCGCAGCCACGTCAGCCCGACCGCGACGAGCCCCCATCCACCCACGATCGGGTGCAGCGCCGTGGCCCCGCCGAGTAGGAACACGGCCGAGGCCAGCCGGCCGCGGGCCCACTCGCCGATCGCCGGCAGGACCAGCGCCCAGGCGAACACCTTCGCCTCGCAGCCGCCGATCACCCATTCTCCGGCCGCCGTCGTGTGCCGCAGCGCGATCGCGAACAACCCGGCCGCGAGCAGTCGCCCCCACGCAGTCGGCACGAGCGGCGCCACGGCGTGCCGAAACCCGCCGGCCAGCGCCAGCCAGCCGAGCCAGCGGCCGATCCAGGCCCCCGTCTCCAGCCCGCATGCGGCGAGGATGGGGCCCATCAGGCGGTAGAAAATCGTGTGGGCGTCGGGCGTGGACAGGAACCAGTCACCGGCCCCGTACGTCGGCTCGACGAAGTGCAGCGCCCTGGTGAGATAGACCGTCTCGTTGACGTCCGGCGTGGGCCAGGCCCCCGAGGCGGCGAACACGAGGAGGATGACGGCCGTCTCCGCGACGGCCGCACCGCGGCCACCCGGCACGGTGCCATGCCCCGGGGAAAGCACCCCTTCGCTTTCGCTCGCCATGCGCTGCACCTATAACCTCGTCGGGACCGCGATCATCCACCGCCAATTCCAGCGTAACGGAAGTCAATGTCGCCACCCGAAGCCAGTTCCGCGAGATTACCTGCGCCCCTCGGCCCCCGGACCGCGGCCCGCGGCGCGGCCCTGCGGCAGGCCGTCACGGAGGAGACTCTGGGCATCGTGGGAGCGCCGTTCGCCCTGGCAGGAAAACTCGTCGAGCGGGCCGGCTTCGACGCGATCTACCTCTCCGGGGCGGCCTTCTCCGCCGGCAGCCTCGGCGTTCCCGACATCGGCCTCTTCACCCGCGAGCAGCTCGTCGAGCAGACCCGGATCCTCGCCCGCGCCGTCACGATTCCGCTGGTCGTCGACGCCGACACCGGCTTCGGCGGCCCGCGGGAGGTCGAGCAGACCGTGCAGCTGCTCGAGGAGGCAGGGGCCGCGGCGATCCAACTCGAGGACCAGGCCGGCGGGCCGGGGGCGGGCGGCAAGCGGTGCGGTCACGTCGCCGGCAAGGAACTGCTTTCGCCCGAGGCGATGCAGGAGAAGCTCGCCGCGGCGGTGGCCGGCCGCCGTGATCCGGGCACCGTGATCATCGGCCGCACCGACGCCCGCGGCGTGCTGGGCCTCGACGACTGCCTGCGCCGGCTCCACGCCTACCGCGCGGCGGGTGCCGACTGGTTGTTTCCCGAGGCCCTCGCGTCGCGGGACGAGTTTGCCCGCGTCGGCGGTGCGTTCGTCGGCTCGGACACGCCGCTGCTGGCCAACATGACCGAGTTCGGCGTCGGGCCGCTCGTCTCGATCCCCGACCTCGCGGACGCTGGCTTCGCGGCGGTGCTCTATCCCGTCTCGCTCCTGCGGCTGGCGATGAAGGCCATGGAGGCGGGCCTGGCCGTGATCGCCACGGAGGGCTCACAAGAGAGCCTGCTCGATCTGATGCAGTCCCGCGAGGAGCTCTACGACCTGCTGGGCTACGACCCGCGGCCTCCGGAACGGCACGCGGCCGGCCCCGCCGCAGCCCTGGAGGACCAGCCGTGACCGCCCCCGCGCCGACCGCAGCCGAAGTGGCGAAGGGGCTCGCCGGCGTCGTCGCCGGCAGCACGGCCATCTCGTCGCTTGCCGGCACGCTCCGCTACCGGGGCTACGACATCGAACCGCTCGCCGAGGCCGGCGACTTCGAGGAGGTGGCCTGGCTGCTGCTGCATGGCGAACTGCCCACCGCCGTCGAACTCGCGGCCTTCCGCGGGCGGGTCGCCGCCGCCGCCCGCGGGCTCGACCCCACGGTGATCGACGCCCTCGGCCGGCTCGCCGCCGCCCGGCCCGACGCCTCGCCGATGGACGCCCTGCGGACCGGCATCAGCATGCTCGGCCTTGTCGAGCGGGACGACCTGCCCGGCCCGCAGCCGGCGCTCGTCGCCCAGGCCGAGCGGCTCCTTGGCC
>SXGQ01865929.1_pt1 | contig 11800 bp, 18 predicted proteins | sample 3178371 | NCBI WGS metagenome assembly SXGQ01 (sample SAMN11356859, study PRJNA531348) | freshwater metagenome | isolation source: freshwater sample F1-20 | place: China: Fuxian Lake, Yuxi | collected 2017-12-25 | reverse complement strand
CCGCTGACTCCAATGAATCCGTCTGCTGATGGCGTAATTACGCCGTAGACGAACGCAGTGTTCAAACCAGTTGAGGAGGCGATTGAAGCCGTACCGTGGTCTGGTGTATCAACTGCGACACAAGCCGTGCGAGTGACCGTGGTTGCATCTGTGTTGAACTCCGAGATGAAGTGCACGTCTGTTGGCGTTGCACCAGCGTTGATTGAAAACGCTGCACCGTCAGTTGCTGCGACTGCCGAGTAAACGACACGGGCTGCGAACTCGTATGTATCTCCTGCTTTGCCGAAGAAACCGAAGTCTCCTGAGTCCAGCACTGCGTATGAAGTGCCGAGCGTGACATCGCCTGCGAGAACGTTTGTTCTCTCAACGATGAATTTGTTATTAGTTGCCATAGTTGTATGTCTCCTTGCCTTTCGGCAGATACCTAACTAATGTTTTATTAATTAGAATTGTTTGTTTGTTTTTGTATTGCGGGGAATCGCTGGTGAGAGAAGAGCTGCCCGAAGGATGACAGCCTTTAAACTTCTCCCACCAACGAAACTTATTAGGCGTTAGCTGACAAGTAGCCTTGACGAGCACGGTTGCTGCAGGTCAAGTTACCATAGGCCAAGATGAGGGCATAACGGGCGTCTACGCCAGCTACAGTGCCGTTCATAAAGTCTGTGGTCTTGAACCAGTAACCATTCAAGCCAGTGAGCTTGAGGTACTTCGAGTTAAGGAAGTACATCGGTTGTGCTGATGTGCCAGTGCCGAGCTCAAGGTCAAACACCACTGGTGTCTGCTTGAACATCAAGTTTGTGAAACCTGAGTTTGCCTTTGCAACATCCTGGTAACGGACGTTGTTGGTCAACAATGACTCAAACTTCTCAAACAAAGCAACGTTCGTGATGATTAAGTCAGGAACATCGCTTCCCTTTGAAGCTACGTTGTAAATGCTGCCCATGTCTACTAATGACAGTGTGCTTGCGCTACCATCATAAGTTGGATTCCACCATGTGTTGGTTGTGGAGTCAATGCCACCGACTGTGTTGTTCTGGGTTCCAATGATGTTACCCAAACCATTCAAGTCTTTGGCTGCTGGTGATGAGCCTGGTGTTCCGAAGAGTTGCTCGTTAAGAGTTGTCTTCAGCGACATTTCAGCTTGCATGATTTTTGCATTCAGCAATTTGATGATTGCCTCTGTGCCACGGTTCTTTGCTTCCTCGATGCCTGAGATAGCAACTGAAGCAGCCATCTGCTTCCAATCGTACTCGGCAGCCGAGATGCCTTCCTGTGGAGTAAGGTCAATTGCATCGTACCCTGAGTATGTTGCAACAGTGTCGTTGACAGCGTACATCAATGGTTCGATGATTTGCGTGCCACCCTCTTCAACACGGACACGTCCGCGCTCATTGAGGTGGTTAAGAAGGACGAGGTCCTTGAAAATGTTGTCTACTAGTGTAGGCTGATAGTTCTGCAGCGTAGTGGACAACAGTGAATTAAAGTCGGGATTACCGGCCATGTTATTTCTCCTGTTTGTGTTAGATGTTTAGTGTCTTTTTAGCTTGTTCAAAAGCTTCAAAGACTGACGTTGGTTTTGCAGTTTTTGGTGTGACTGAATTTTTGGCAGCAGAACCGCCAGAAACAACAGATGCCGAACGTTTTGCCTCAACTCTAGCTTGTTCTTCTGAAAGCTTTTTAGTAGCTTCCGAAGCTTTAGAATAAACTTTATCAAAAGTAATCTGTTTAAAGACTGCCTCTAAATCGGTCGACCCTGTCGCTAGTGCTTTGGCCACGACTTCATCTGCATTAAAGTCTTCACCATACTTGCCTTGCAAAGAATCAATAGCTTTAGTCAAATCATCCATGGCCTTTTGTTGTTCAAAGGTTGCGATGCGTTGTTCTAGCTGTCGAAGGTGCTTTTCAGATGGGTCTAGATACTCTTCTTCGACCTGTTGGTCTTGGATTGGAGTCTTTACGCCATAATGCTGCTGTAGCGCCTGCAAGGTGCCTGCTGGGTCCTGTTGCAGAGATTCTGCTAAGGTTGCAGCAAACTGTACTTGCTTTCTTTGTTCGCTAAGTTCTTGTGTCTTGCGGGTATAATCCGCCTGACGCTGGTACCCAGCTAAAGCCTCCTTGACTGGAACTACTACATCTTGACCATCTACTTGGAGTTTGATGACCTTGTCAGCAATCTCTGTATAATCAAAAAGCTCTTGTTCTTGTGCTGGAGTTTCTGCTGTGACCTCTGCCACTTCATCAACTTGTCCATCTGTAATGGGGTCAACTACGTTTTCGGGGTTAGCAATATTATTATTATCTGTCATTGTTGGAGTCCTATCCTTCGTTGGTTATTCCTATTGGGATTATATCTCCCTATACTATAGGGAATTTCATTACATTACTTTTACTGTCCACCTGCTAGTAATGCTTGTATTATTTCTGGTGGAAGACTTTGAATTGACCCTGGCAAAGCGCCCTGGCCTGGTTGGGCACCTGGTCCTTGTATTGGACCGCCAGCTTCAGTTATTAAACCAGGCGGTATTTCAGTTGGCATAGCTGGTGGCATTGGACCTGCACCCATTTCAGGAGGCATGCCCTCCATACCTGGTGGCATACCTTCTGGCATTGGTGGCTCTGGCGGTGGTGCCTGCTGCAAGAAAGAACCTGGGTCTTTAACACCAAACCCTTGCGACAGAACATACTCTGCCAGTTTAGGCAAGTTAACAAGACCAGCTTGAGCAAACGGTTGCATTGCCGAAACAATTTGTAAAGCCATATCTCTACGGAAAGCTTCATTCCTTGGGGCTGTAGAACCAGCCTCTACCATGAAGTCAAACTCACCAGATATATAATCTTTATCAAATGTTAAAAATACAGGTGCAGCATCGGTGCCAACAATTCTTACGGTCTGCTCTCCGGTCATAAACTGCTGAGCAAGCATAATAAGATTAGAAGCACATGCAGCTATGGCATTTTCTATGGCTACTAGTTTTTCTGCGACTCTGGCATTGCCTGCTTCTGCAATAATTGCAGCTTCACGAGCAGTGCGGGTTGTTTCTGGAATGGCACCACGTTGGTATTCAGATACACCAGATACACGGTCAATATCATTTTGAATTAAACTAGACTGGTTGTAAAACTCTGGTGGGTTAATCAAGGCCGGCATTGGTGTGACCACGTTATTTAAGTTTTCGCCAGACTTAACTGGAACTATAACGTTGTCTTCGTCTGATGCCAAAGCTTGACGACCATCATCATCGAATGCCGATTCTTGGAACAACCACTTACGGCTGTAACGCTTTCTGTGCAACATCATCTGTGTACGAGTTTCGTTCAATTCGTACTGCAGTGGTTCTATTGCCTCAAGCTCACCCATCGGATAAAAGAATCCTGGAATCTCATAGTTGCGCAACATGAAGAACGGATGACCAAACACATACGGCATCTTAATTGGTTTAATTAAAAACTTGTCTCCACCTGAATCCGAGAACACGCTCATCTCACCAGTATCTATATTATAATATTCGTAAATGTCGCAATAGGCATTGTCTGGATTTGAACTAGATGCTTCTTGTGAAGACATGTAACCTAAATCTTGATTGCCATATTTTTGATAACCTGATGGACTTAAATCTTTTCTTGCTGCGGCATCGTAACGCTTGTCTGCCTTTGCTTCTTTCAACGGACGACGTGTACGTTGAGCAATCCAACGTGCATCATTCATCGTCATTGCATCTGGGTCAACAAACATTTCGAATGGGTCAACACGTTCTAGGAAAGGTCTGTCTTCTCTGATGATTGTTTCTGCTTCGACGTCATCAGCAGGTTCTCCAGTTGCGAGGTCATCAGCTGTATATTCTGTATCATCAACTTTGGATTCCTCAATAAAGCGGTAGCCAGTTTTAACCCAGCCATACCCAAGTATAAGATAGTCTTTAACTGCACGTTGGAACTCTGGTTGACATCCATAGTGTTGCCACCAATAATTAATAATAGATTCTGTTACGATTGCTTTATCTGCATCTTCTGGTCTGCGTGGATTGACGTTAATCTTTGGGCGACCAATAGATACGGCTGGTGCCAAAGTGTTGATGGTTGAAAAAGAAATATTGACAAGCAATCTGTCGCCAGTTGCCTGCCCACGATACTGACGTCCACGATAAAGATTAATAAGCCTTTGCCACATTTGGTCGTAGTTTTCATTTGAACGCCAACGCTTAGAATAATCTAAGTAACCTCTATATGTTTTTAATTTATCAGAGTTTGATTTACGTGCCACTTAACAATCCCACTTCCTAAGGGCCAACGCCTTACGAGTTGGACGACCTTTACTGTCTTTCATCGGACCCTTTACTCCACCCATGCGTGCACAGAAAGACTTACGACGTGCAGCAGCTTTAGGAGATTTCTTCGCCTGCTTAGCAGACACTGGCGGTTTTAATGTGCCACCCGTTTGTGCCTTGTACGATGCACGACCCTTGGCGTTCAAACCGCCTTTGGGGTTCTTTCCTTCTTTGCGTTGCCACGCTGCTGTTTTAGCCATTACTTCTTCTTCTTTGCTTTTGGTGGTGTACCTGCGGGCACACAGTTTGGCACCATCTTCTTGCCTTTGTACTTCATGCCTTGCATAACGTATCCGTCCCAACATGGTCCTTGTTTAGCCATTATCTGTAGCTCCTAGTTTTCTTTGCAATGTTCTTAGGTTGCTTAACGAACTGTTTACCAGCTTTGTTACCTTTGGCTTTTGCTTTGTTGGTTGCAGCTTTTTCTGCGGGACTTAACGCATTCCATGCAGCATCAGGCAAATAACGTTTCTTGCCTTTGGATGGTTTACGGTCTGATGTGCGCCATTTCTGGTCACCCCAACGCTTGAGCGATTCTTGCGATTTCGCTCTAGCCACGATAGCCGCCACCCTTTTTCTTGTACTCGTTGGCAAGCAATTGTGCTTTGCGTGCCGACCATTCGCCAGGGTCTCCACCTTTTGTGCCAGCCTTAATCTTGTTAAACAAAGCTTTGCGCATACCCGGTTTGGTGTAATTGCCAGCTTCGTTTACTTTTGACTTTGACTTTTTAGCTGTTGTCTTCGTACTCTTCTTCATTAGTAAGAGTTAACGTAAGCTTGAATTTTAACAGTTACGGTTCCAGAATTTCCTGGAGCTCCGGCAACCAAGAATCGTTCTACTCCTCTTACGTCATATCTACGTAATTGGGTTATTGTAGCACCTGTTCCGCTTACGTTGCCGACTAACGCTGGAGCACCTGTTGCAGTTACGTCATAACCACTTGCACCTAAAGTAGTTGCGCCCTGTGCAATAAATCCAAAAAACAAAGTTCCTGTACTTGCTGCCCAGCTGACGTGAACTAAGACAGTTTCAAAATCAGCACAATCTAAACCAACAGATTCCATTGATGTAATTGTGCCAGTTGTTTGTTTTATCATTTACTTCCTCTTTCCTTTTTTAAGTGTTTTGAAATCAGCACCAGTTATTTTATCTTTTGGATTAGCAGCACTAGCAATACTTTTTTGTTTTGCCGATAACTTTGTAGTTGACTTTTTAGCTTTTGCGTAAGCTATTTCCATTGGTATTTTTTTCATTATTTTTTCTCCTTTTTCTTTGCAAGTATTAAAGCTGCTTTAGCCATAGATACTTTCTTTTCTGCTTTTGTTAATTCTTTTTTTGCAGCTTTTACTGCGGGAACTTCAATCTTTTTAGACTTAGGTTGTTTACCTAGTTTAGCAACAGGTGCTTTTTTAATTTTCACTTTTTTTCCTTCTTGTTTTAGTTAAATGCCATGCTATATGACCATCAAGTTTATCATCTACCCTGTCGACCTTATAGGCCACCCTGTGAAGCAGCTCTCTTGATTCTGCGTGCTGGCTGGTGTTTTCGCTCCTAAGTCTTTGGACTACAACGACGAGTGGTCCGCCTATTAAGGCTACGGCTATAGGAACCAGCCAATCCATTAGATTAGTTCTTTCCTAGTAGATACTTTTTCAACATTGGGCATGTTTGCATACATGTCTTGGGTTTCCTTTATGGTCGTAGTATTCCAGTTTGACTTGCCGTATTGGGCTCCAACAAAACTAAAAGTTATGCCTTTGACATGACATTTGAAACAAACGCCACGCTTACGGTCGTTTTCTGTAACCAATTCTGCACCACAGCTACTGCATTTCATAATAAGTCTCCTAATACATAGGGAAAAGTATTACCTATTGTCATTATACCCACTAAATTCACCTATCAAATATCGGTCAAGCTTCTTTGGTTGCTTTTTAATAGTAGCAGCAAAATAGTTTAAAGTTCCAAATGGGGCATCTGTTTTGGCTTTATACTCTGGCAGCCATACATATTTTAACATTTGATTGGCTATAGCTAGGCTCATGACTCTGTCGTCGTGGGGCGACCCATGGGTTTGACCATTGTCGTCACGTACGAAAGTCTTAAGTTCAGCTATCGTATACTCGCATCTTAATTGTAACACACCATCTCTGATATTAGCACTAAGCTCGTCTATTGCCAATGGTTTAGTCAATGTTGTTGTGCGCCAACCCAATGCCTCTGTTGGCTCTGCGTTGCGTTGGTTTAATCTACGTTGACGATATATATTAATATAACCAGATTTATTTAAAGCAGTTAGCGTAGTTAGACCGTGGTTATTGGACTCTACTCCAACCAATGCCTCGTTGTAAAAAAATCCCAAAGCATATAATACTTCTTCGCCAAACTTATCAGGGTCAACATGTCCATGCCAGTGGGCAACTACTACGCCAGACTTAGCGTCAATAACATGGGCCGATGAGTAGTCACCTCTGGCTAGACCTTCGGCTACGTCTGCACCAACAACGTATCTGGCTCCTGCTTGCGGCACTTGCCACATTGACAGGGGTCCGCCGTCTGGGTCAAACATGTAAGAATTTCTCATGTCTGACAGTTTTTTATTATGACCTTTTCTAGGAGAAAATATCTCTAGTTTATTTAAAGAATCTAAATCAAATACCGGTCTACCCGAACGTATGAATGCTTCTTCTGGATTTGATGGGTATTCTTGGTGCAGTTGCCATGGCGGCAATTCGGCTGCTTGAGCATCGTACCAAGATTGGTCACGGTCTCCGTTAGCTGACCATGGAAAAAATATACCCTTGAATCTATTTGTATTATTCTGTGACCCTTGCCACAGTGTAAAGAATATATTGCCTTCACCTTTGGCGGTTGACAGACAGATGACTCGACCACCTACGTCTGCAATTGGTTCTATTGATGCCCAGGCTTCCTCAGGATTCGGCAAGAAAGCCATCTCGTCGATTATAGCCAAGTATACCGATTCACCTCTTGCAGGCTCATTGGCTGACGGCATTGATTCAATTACCGAATCATTTGCAAACGTCATCTTAAGAACGTTGTTTTGTAGCAGCTCTGGACCAGACAATCTCAACCAGTCTGGCAAGAACTTATAAATATATTTAGCTTTAGCCAGAAGCTTTGTCGCTTCTCTTTCTGTCTTTGACAACATAACGATGAAACGGTCTGGCCAAAAGAAACACAACCAAAAAGCATACGCCGCTGCCAGAGTGGAGAATCCTATCTGACGTGACTTTAATACTATTGAGTATCTGTTTTCTATCCATGCTTCTACTGCTTGTTTTTGTGCGGGTCTTAGATTTAATTGTATGCGGCCTTTGTTTGGATGTTTGATATAAACATAGTTTGCACAAAAGAAATCAAATGCTTCAACCAATTGTTCTGTCGTGGCATCTTCTGGTCCACGACATTTGCGATAGTTGTATTCATTTACTAGGTCTTCTAATTGCATTTATGCGGTAATTCTATTTACGTATCCATTTATCAAAATCACGTTCGCAGTCGCAGCAAACGCTTTAACGACAAGCGAGTTTTGTAAAAGCAGACCGGGGGCCACCAACATGTAACCGTCTTCTGCCGGCACTACTACTTCAATGTTGCCATCGGGTGCAGTGGCTTCGCCCCATTCAATCGTAAGTTTGACCGATGATGCAGAACTGTTTACTGCATACAACCAAATTTCATCAAGATTGCTTGAACCCGAAGTTGCGGTGTGAATTGTTGTTCCTGCTGTTGACGTTGCGGCGACCTTGATTTGTTTTCCGTTGGTGCTACCTGAAAGAAGCACTTTACTATATGTTGCCATTTGTTTCTCCTATGTTAAATTATTTCGTTCCAAGATAATGTTTCTTCATTCCATTCCCAAAAACCTTTTGTTGGTTTTGGAGTCGGCGGTTGCCAATCATGGTTTGAATCAAGAGTCCACGATGGATACGGTTGTGGGGCTACGAATACATCATCTTCAGTATTATAAGTAAAACCAGTACCAGCAAATTGTTTTCTAATATTATTGTTGTACGAAGTTTGTTTCCAGCGACCACCCAACAAATTGTGACAAAACAGTGCACCGATAACTTCACTTTCGTTTCCGTCTTGGTCTTTACATTCGTTGTTGTGTACGACAATAACACGAAGTACAATATTATTGTTATCTATTTCTGCAAAGTGTGCCATATATTTCTCCTAAAAAGTTATGCTTCCTGATGCGGTGAAAGTATAAATGTTTTTTCCTCCGCTTTCGGTAAATGTTGGGGAACCAGTTGTTGCAATGGCCTGTCTGTTTGAGTTTGGATAAGATATTATAACAACTCCTGAGCCACCTGTGCCACCTGTTGCACCTGCGTTTGCACCACCACCACCACCGCCTGTATTTGCTGTACCAGCTGCGGGGCTTGGTCCACCTTGGCCACCACCGCCAGAACCACCAGCTCCAGCAACAGAACTAAATACACCAGCACCACCGCCACCACCAGCATAAGTTACAGATGAACCACTAATGCTATTAGCCGTTCCAGCGCCACCAGCACCAGGGTTTTTGTTTGGACTACCAGTTGTAGCAGCATTTGCACCAACTGCACTAGCGCCACCTCCACCAGCGGCTGCTGCTTCTCCACCACCTGACTGACCGGCACCACCAGCATTACCTTGTGAAGGAGAAGTGCTTGGAGTATTGCCCGCACCACCTGCAGCTTGAGGCGCAGCCGATGCACCAGCGCCACCACCACCTGAACCGCCAGCACCGCCGGCACCAGTGGTAGCGTCACGCGATTGTCCACCTCCACCACCAGCACTTGTCCTTGTTGTATAACTAGTACCAGAAACTTCGCTATTGTTTCCAGAAGTACCTCTAAGGCTAGCAGAAGAAGAACCTGCTCCGCCAGAACCAATTGTTACGGTCATGGCATTAGCGTTAACAGTGTAAGCCGCATCTGTTCTATATCCTCCGGCACCAGCACCGCCACCGCCATTATTTCCACCGCCTCCTCCACCTCCAACAATCAAGTACTCTACTGTTGTTGCTGCAGGCTGTGTAGTTCCTCCAGGTATCCAGTTTTTGGTCATAGCAAATGTGCTATTTGGGGAACCCAATCTTGTTCTTGGACTAAATCTTCTCATATCTTAACCACCATACACATCTAAGCCGACTATTGTATTTGCATTTTCTATATCAACTGCGCCTGTATATCCCGTGTAGCCCGTGTAGCCCGTGTACCCTGTGGCGCCTGTGGCAGCTGCTGCACCTTGCGGACCTGTGTAGCCCGTATAACCCGTGTACCCTGTGTAACCCGTTGCACCAGTGTTGGTTGCAGAACCCGCAATTCCAGTGTAGCCCGTATAACCTGTGTAACCTGTATAACCGGTATAACCGGTATAACCTGTGTAACCTGTAGGGCCTGTTGGGCCAGTAACTGTTTGTGCTTGTAGTTTCCATGCACCGGGACCACCTGCACCTACGGAACTAAATACCCACGTGTGGTCGCCAGCTGTGAATGTATCACCATCTGCTGGTGATGATGGAAAATTTATTGTTGCCATTTACATGCTCCCTTAAAAAGTTATACTTCCACTAGCAGTAAATTTATACTGTTTAAATCCACCAGAATTTGTATATGTTGGTGAACCCGTAGTTGATTCCGCGTCCCTAAAATGATTTGAATATCTCATTATAACAACTCCACTACCACCGTCATTACCTGGAGTAAAGCCACTGCCTCCACCGCCTCCGCCAGTATTAGCCGCTCCATTTGTCGCAGTATTGCCGCCTCCGCCAAGTCCGCCATTGCCGCCAGGACCAAATACGCCACCACCAGCGCCACCACCGGCATAATAGATGCTAGAACCAGTTGGCCATTCTACACCATCGCCGCCGTTTCCGCCAGTTCCATAACCACCAGGCGGTGGAGGTTGACCGTTTTGACCTACTGCTCCAGCTCCACCACCACCTGCCGATGCTCCGTTGCCAAGAACTGTGTCAATTGAACCAGTTCCTCCATTGTTACCTTGTGAAGGGCTAGTTGATGGAGTATTACCGGAACCTCCAAAATTTCGGGGACCAATTAGCGAAGAACCGCCACCTCCTGAACCACCATTGCGAGCTGCAATATTTGGGCTTGCGTCTCTTGAAGCTCCACCACCACCACCGGTACTTGTAATGGTTGTCATAAGAGTTCCAGATACCTCACTGTTTGAACCAGAACTACCTGTTGCAGTAATTGTTTGTGCTGCTGTACCTCCAGCACCAAGCGTTACAGTTATTTCATTACCAACGACTATACTGTAAGCTGAACTTGTTCTAAATCCTCCGGCACCGCCGCCGCCTCCACTATTAGAACCGCTACCTCCTCCACCTGCAACGACAAGCAATTCAACAGCACTAACTTTTTTTAATTGCGCAGAAGAAACTATTCCAATTGTTGACGGCATATTATGCGTCCAAATCTCCAACAAGCAAGTAAACATCAGATGCAGTGCATATTAATGTTGCTGCAGAATACTGTGCACGAAGTTTAAGTCCTGGTGTTCCGTTAACGGTCGAACCAGATGCTACAACTGTTGTTTGTCCTGCGCCCAATTGTGCAATGTCTATTCTTTGACCTACGGCTAAATCAAGTGAACCATCTACGGTTACGTTGTTTGCGCTTGCAACTGTCATTGTTATAAGTTTGCCTGCGTCTGCCGTTAATAATGTATAGCTTGCAGTTTTATTGGCTGTTGTTTGTGCGGTTGACCAATCACCTGCAGCACCTGTTGGACCAACATTTGCATTGCCAAACTCAACCCATTGGTTGCCAGAGCCATCATTATAATAAATATAAGTGCGACCGTCATCGCTGTTATACCAAACCTCACCAACCACTGGTGGTGCTGGAGCTGTAGGACCAGTAATTTCAAACTGTCCATCAGCACCTGTGGCTCCAGTAGCGCCTGTATAGCCCGTATAACCCGTATAACCAGTGTAGCCCGTGTAACCAGTAGCACCCGTGTAGCCCGTATAACCTGTGTAACCCGTATAGCCTGTATATCCTGTGTAGCCAGTAGCACCTGTAGCACCTGTAGCACCTGTGTAACCAGTATAACCAGTTGCACCTGTGTAACCTGTATAGCCTGTATAACCTGTGTACCCTGTATATCCTGTGGCTCCTTGTGCACCTGTATCTCCCGTGTAACCAGTGTAGCCCGTGTAACCAGTAGCACCCGTGTAGCCCGTATAACCTGTGTAACCCGTATAGCCTGTATATCCTGTGTAGCCAGTAGCACCTGTAGCACCTGTTGAGCCTGTTGAACCCGTTGAGCCTGTAGCACCTGTTGAGCCTGTTGCTCCCGTATAGCCCGTGTAACCCGTGTAACCAGTATAGCCAGTTGCGCCAGTATCGCCCGTATATCCTGTGTACCCCGTATAACCAGTCGGACCAGTTACTGTACTTGCGGCACCTGTGTAACCAGTATATCCCGT
>SXGQ01472509.1_pt1 | contig 11800 bp, 9 predicted proteins | sample 3178371 | NCBI WGS metagenome assembly SXGQ01 (sample SAMN11356859, study PRJNA531348) | freshwater metagenome | isolation source: freshwater sample F1-20 | place: China: Fuxian Lake, Yuxi | collected 2017-12-25 | reverse complement strand
TTTCCCTGAACCACATCCGGGAGCGAAGCCACCGGCACCGGAACTCCGAAAATGATACCCTCGACGGCTCGCGAAGGGAAACTGCCGTAGCGATTGTTGATAGTGATTTGAATCCGAAGACGGCTACCCGGTTGGGTGGCGTTCATCGAATGGGGAAAAGCCTCCACGACAAACCCGGCACCTTCGAGAGCCGTGCGGACGCCATCTGAGGCAGTGATGGCGAAATCGGCGTCCAGCGTCACCACAGGTTCTACGTACTGGTTCACCGCCAGCCCGCCGATCAGGCAGAACGGGACGCCGGTGCCGCGAAGCGCTCTCACCAACCGGGCGAGATCATTTTCGCTGCCGGTGATTCCGGCAAAGAATTCGGCTTCGGACATCATGAGGTGAGTTGGGCTTGGCGTTCTTCAGGGGCTCGGATGAACAGACCCTGATTGATAGAACAAATGTCCCGGCTTTTTGAGGCTGATCAAGCCACCATGTGAACGAATTGATATCCAAGCTGGATGTGCGCCGTACCCGCAGAAGTCGTGTTGTTTAATCCAATCGAAAATTGTTCATCACGAGAGGCTGAGGCGGGTTCCGCTTTTGAGCCGGGCCGACCATCGGCCGCCGGTCAGGTGTTTGGCTGCCGCTCGTCGGGCGGTCTCTGCCCAAGGAAGGTTCAACTCCTCGGACCAACGCACACAGAGTCGGGCCGCTTTGACTCGCTGGCAGTGCTTCAAGTGCAGCGCGAGCACCTCTGGGCGCAGCGATCGAAGGCCTTCCATGAGGTTCCGTGCCTCTTCAACCCCCTGGTTGACGCCCACTTCATGGAGCAGTTCCAACAGAGCCCGCTCAGGGACCGACACCCGCACGCCCTCTGGCTGATCGGGCAGGGGTTCCAAACCGGCCTCAGCAGGCAAGGCAGAGTCGAATGGCGTGCGTGTGGTGTATCGGGCGGGAAAGCGCTCGGTGAACCACTCCGGAAGGCGCACGTTCTGTTGTCCCCCAAGCCACACGGGTTCACGGGCAGCGACGTTGTGCCTGAAACCTCGCCAGGCGAGCGCGGTTTTGCCGCCGATATGAAACCCCTGGATCTGGCCTTCGAGCAGCTTCAGGCACCCCTCCAGTCGAAGGTCATCCTTGGGGAACTGGAAGACCCCACGCCCCAGGCGGCACAGCCATCCCGACTTCAGATAGTGATGCGCCAAGGCAGGCGAGATACCCAACGCCGCCAACTGAGTGGACTCGATGGGACCACCCCGGGGAATCTCCGTCTGCAATCGAAGGAGCAAACTGTACCTTGCAGATAAAGCCATGCTTGATCTATGACATCTAAAATATGCTCCAATCAAGAGTTCGATGGTTCTGGACTCATCGCCACGGCCCTGTGCCATGAACACCGAACTGGCGGCGATACCACTCGTCGCAGTCGGAGATCGAGAAATTGGGCGATCCCCCTCCTGCCCACCGATGGGCCAGATGTCAGCACCGTTCCGAAACCCACGTAAATCTGCCGGTTTGAAAACCACGGTTTTGCCGTGTTCTTTGGGGGCGTTTTCTTCCAGACGATCGGATCTTGCCTTATGCCCCGGTGGAACCGGCAGAAGATGCTCCCAAAAGGGGCCGACGATGGCAGAAGCAATTGGAGCTCAGTCAGCGCGCGCGATTGGCCGCCGATTTGGTGGATCGGATTCGTGGTGTGTGTGACTGATCTCTGAAGCACTGGGATCGGGGCGAGGCGCCCCTGTGGGAACTCATGGCCCAGTTGGATCGCCAGACTTGTCACCGCAGCTACCAGAGTCCTGGTCAGTACCATCCCGAGTCGACCCTGCTTCGTTGATCGTGAGCGCGCTGGTTTGTTCATGGTGTCGTGTCGGACAGAGAACTGTGGATTCCATCGACCGGCGACTTACCGGTGAAGGGGCACTGTTCCCGAATGGGAGAGTGCCCCAGGGCTGTTTGGTCTCTGGGAGAGCGGAGCGCTTGATTGTGCTGCTCAGACGCCCAGCGGCACGGGAAGGAGCGTGCGTCGGTCCGGAGCCACGAGTGCATGCCCGAAGGTCACACCTCGGCCCGACCACGCTCGGATCCAGCGAAGGTAGTCCTTGTCGAACGATGGCGTATGGATGGTGTCGGAGATGATCATCACTCGCTGAACCTTCTGGCACTCGACGAGATGGATCTTGAGGGTTTCCATCGCATCGCTGGCGTGTCTGGAGTGGAACCTGTGAGGCCAATCCCGATTGCTCAAGAAAACCAGTACCGTCTCGGTACAGGCACCGCCCGTTCCCGGGATCACTGAAATGTCGCCGTCACCGCCAGATCTGGAGCCTTGAGCCGAGGATTGTTCCGGATCCATAACCCATCGATCCCGGAGCCAGTCCCAGCCACCATCGAGCATCTCTCGGGCGAGGCGGTTGAACAGATCACGAAGGCCTTGATCCCATGCGGAGGTTGCGTCCGATGGTCGTCGGTCATCGTCACGCTCTCTCCGCATGGATTCCACCCGGTGTTCGAGGCTGGTTGCGTGTCGTTGGATTTCTTCGCATTGCCTCTTGAGGCGCTCGCAGTGTTCCAAAGCCGCGCTGAGTTTCCGGCGAAGGTTGTCTTCGTTCCTGTCTTCCGGTTTTCCCGCAATGATCATGTCTCAAGTCCTTTCTTCTGGTTGTTGTCGACGCCCTCGTCCACTCGCACCCGCGAACCCGAGGCTTCCCGCATCGACAGTCTCATTTGTAGCACGCAACCGGGCGCATGGGTTGCTTGATTCAAGCAACCGACTGGGCGAGGCAATGGAACTGTGGGAGATGTGCCGCTGCTGAAGTGGGAGCACCTCGAAGAAACTGCGCTGAGCGGTATGTCTGGGGTTTACCTGAGACTCCTAAACCGCTATGGCGATCGGTATGGGGTTCGGGGATGTCAAAAGGGGGGACGCGCGCGAGACACCCAGGTTTGCTGGCAAGTCTTGACCGTCAAGAACGCTGATTAGTACAAGGTGCAAGGTAAAAGAGAATTCATTTTATGCCGTGCTGCCATGTGGAGCCAACCGGGCCGTTCCATTCCCAATTCATAGCTGATGCCCAACGCTTCTCGGCGTATGTTGGCGGCTCACCAGCTCCTTTTCCGGCAGGGTCGTCGGGCGCGGAACTGGTCAGCGCCCTGCACATCGATTTGAAGCTGTGGCAGCCCAAGCGGCCGCTCGGCAGGCCCTATCGGATCAACGATGCGTTTGGAAACTCCTGGAAAGCAGCCCGACCGCAGCTTTCTCCCAACCCTTTCATCAAAAGTCCCAAAGACCGAAAGTTTATTGAGGACACCCTTGTTGCTCTGCCGAAACCACCTACGGGTTGTGTTATATCGACCTTCGATCAGTGGATTCTAGACACCATCTGGAGAATTCGTGGGCATTCGTTGAGTTTGTCGGGAGCGCCAGTAACGCGACATCCATCCGCTTTGTCGACGGTTGGGATGGCGCAAAAGGTGGTCAATCTGTTCCTCAAGTATCAGGCCTGTTGGCTTTCAGGTGGCCAGTGGAATCCTACGATGGGTAAATTCAATCCCTACCCGGAGTCCGCAGTCGTCGCGCCTTTCCTCTGCGCCCTCCACAGTCCGATTGATTCCATTTTACTCAAAAGGATCCTTCACCTCCCAATCGGAAAATGGTTAGTCCAGGAAGGGTTGATGGACAGCCGAGGCTATCTGCGGCAATCGAATGGAGCCTTCACCAGTTGGTCGAATTTAAATTGCTTGCGCACCTATTTTGGCTTTCAATGGATGCTCCGCTGCATTGCGATACGAACTTGGCCGAATAAATGTGCGTGCCCGGCAATCGGTAATCAGCAGCCAACTTTGGATGGAAAGGAGTGTGATCTGCCTCCTTTATCAAAAAATGACCAGAAGTGGGATTGGGTCCGAAAAGTGGCTAATCTGCCGCCTGCAGCGTGTAATAACCCTGTTTTAAAAAATAACATCTAAACCTGGAAAAAGTTATTAAAACCTTGCGAAAGTGTTGTTTTAATAAAATTCTGGGCAACGGATTCGTTTTGGATTGTAAAAATAATAAATCAATGGCTTCAAAATGAAAAAAGTATCAAAAACAAATGTGACTCAGAGTTACCAAGTTCCAGTGGCTCTTAGAAAATTTGTGGCGTCGATAACAGGTGTTAAGTTGAGTGGGGTAAACAACCACTTTCCAAATGGTACTCAAGTTAACGTTTTAATGGTTAGTTCGAGTGGATTGATTTCTTTGAAGTGCATTTCAAATGGATACAGTTCCTTAACCTCATCTGATTCTAGGTTTAAAGGATGGTTTGTTAGTAAAGGTGTTGGGTGTTGTTATTTTGTTTCTATTACAATGGGTGGTGTCTTGGTGTTTAATTAGCGACGATTTGCTTTGGTGTGTGTTACAAAAATTTTGCTTTGTTAGAATTGTAAGTGCTTATCAAGATATTTAACTAGTTCCGCGCAACCGCCCGAGGTTTGCCAAGTACTGCGGTCACTAGAATTTGAATAATCGCATCTGCAATGTGGTTGGGTTGAAGGTTGACTCGAGAATTCGGCAGGAACTCTAGGAGCGCGTCGGAGTTTGGTCCCAATCCTAGGCCCAGGACGCGGGCGCCGCTGCGTTGGAGTTGTTGGATGACGTGGGCTGGGTTTTCTCCCTCGCTGTGTTGTCCGTCGGTGAGCAGCACGAGGTAGTTCTCGGAAAAGGTGAGTGTCGAAAGGTGATCTTGGACCTTTTCGAGCGCAGATTCGAGCCGAGTGCCGCCGCAGGGGCTGGTGATGAGGTTGCCGATTTGGTTCTGGGTTTCGTAGTTCAGGGTGTCGTGAGCGGCGATGAGGAGATCGCATTCGATCGAGAAGGTGAAAACAGTGAGTGGAATGTTGACCCGCTGACAGACCTCTACCAACAACACGATTGCCTGGACAGTCGCCTCGATCCGTTCGCCTTGCATGGACCTGGAGGTGTCTACCAGCAAAGTGAGGGAAGCATCATGGTCGGTCGGAGGTATCCGTCTTTGCCAGACGCGGTCCATCGAGTCGGGATCCGACTCCGATTCGTACACGGCCCTCAGGTTCAAACGACTGCCGATGCGGTGGGGACCAATCCACCGGGGGTGGGTTTGGGGCTCCAGAAGGTCGAGGATCGTTGCGCTCGTACGTTCGATTTCAACGGCCAGCTGTTCAGCGCACCGTTGATAATGTTGGAAGCCTGATGTCGCGACCGCGGCCTCTTCGTTGACGGTACCTCCCGGACCTCGGGTGCCACGGCTGCCGGTTTGGAGGCCTTGGAGGACGCGTGTGAATTGCGGGTCTGGTTGCCGCGGCGGTGTGGGTTCAGGCCCTTGGTGATGGACGACCAACCACCGATCCAACCATTGGCGCAGCCGTTGGTTGAGCCGATCTCCTCGGGTACGCGGATAAATGGACTCCGCGATCGGCAGTATCCCGTGCTCGAAGTGTTCCCACATCCGCAGTTGGCACCAGCGAACCTCCAACTCCGAAGCCTGTCGTCCTTCCGGCAGGGCCGCCTCCGCGTACAGATGCGATAGCGGGTGGGTGCTGTAGAGCCTCGTCGCCTCGTCGAGAGTCAAACGTCCGCTGGGAATCGCCAGACAGATCGCCTGCAGGTGAGGCCATGCCCGATCGACGAGCACTCGAACGTGATAATTCTGGGAGATCCCTGCATCTCCGAACCACCAACGATTGAGGAGCCCGGCGATGAAGTGCGCCAACAAGGTGTCCTGTTGGACGGTTTCTCCATCGGCACCAAAACGGGATTCGAGCAGGAGGTCATTGTATTCCCTGATCCACGGACGCGAGCCCGGAAACCGAGCCTGGAGCCAGGTTTCAATGCGGCAATCCTCGACCGCGTTGACCACTGCAAAGATCGGAGGCCGTTTCAATCCGTCTTCTTCCAAGAGCGGTATCAGGCGCGTGATCGCGGCATGAGCACACTCATGAAGCACCAGCCCTCGATTGAAGTCATAGGATTCCGAACGTAGCCGGCGGCCATCCATGGAGATCCGTCGCAAGTCGGGAGTGAAACTCCAACCGGATCCTGGAGCGCCTTCCACCAATCGCAGGTCGGGTTTTCCCGAGACCAGGCAGGCGAGTTGACGCAATTCCTCCAGGAACTCCGCTTTGTTGGGTGTCGCGTGGGTCGGCTTCACGGGGCGTCCTCCACGGGCAGGCCAGCCGCTTGAGCCATGCCGATCACCGCTTTTCGGTCAGAACCTGCGCTCAGCTTGTTCAGGTACACCGTGGTAGTGGCCGAAGCCAATTGCGACTTGGGACAATCACCTGGGGACTCTTGGCGGAGGGAGTTCCAGAGTCGGGCGCAGGTCTCAAGGCTGCGGCGGGTGAAGACGTAGCGCTCGCGACGAAGACGTCCGAGGCTCGGCGATCGCGTCGAATCGCCGCACGCCAATGCCAAAGCACTGTGGAATTGAGCCAACGCTGCGATCCACGCATCGATCTCCGGCACTTCGCACAACCGGGACAGCACGGGTTCGACGCTCTTGTTCTGGTAGCGGTGGCGGCCGATGGTGACCGTTGGTTGGATTCCGTAGACGAGGAGTCGTAGTTGGGCCGTGTATTCTGGTTCGTCCGGAGCAGCCGCAGAGAACCACTGCAACCATCGATCTCTGAAAGCGGAACTCATCACCGATCGGCCGGTGTATTCCGTGGTGGGCGGGTTGAGAGTGCCGAACATTCGGAATCGCTCGTGGACCGGCAGTCCGCCTGGACCCCATCGGGTCTGGTCGCCTTCCGATAGCAGCAGGCTGGGAGGCGACTCCATTACTGGGTTCAGTCGTTCGAGGATTTGGGGTTCGGCGAGATTGAGTTCATCGAGCAACACCCAAGCTCCGGTCCGCAGTGCCTGCGGAATGATTCCCTCTGCGAAACGCCAACTCCGATCCCGGAATCCCTCGCGCGCCATTAGGAAGGCGCGCTCGGGCAACGACAGTTCTCGTTGATCCCGCAGAGCATGATCGAGCAGTGCCTGGCACTCGGGTTTCAGCCATGAGCGCATCGCCGTGAGTGAGTCCAGGTCGCAATCCTCGCCGACACGAGTGGGAACATATCGGCCGATCAGTTCGCCTGTGTCTGTTTGTCCATGGAGATTCAACCGGAACACGGGTTGCCCCAACAGGCGGGCGACCCAAAGCACGACCGTCGTCTTTGAGGCCGCAGTGCTACCCTCCAGGGCCGTCGGCAAGCGATGCGCCGCTCCGAGGGCCACGGCGCGCGCGGCCTTCAGGAACGGTTCGTCGAGGCAGAGGTTGCTGAACCGATCCGGCTGCGGGTCCGACGGAGGTCGGGTTTCGTTGTATGGAATGCGCACATCGAGGATTCGCAGATGATCAGTCCCAAACTCCACGGCGTTTCGGTCGCTGACTTGCTGATCGGGAAGCTCCGGCTCTTGGGGCTCCATCGATTCCAGATCGGCCCAAGGAATGACCTTCAGTCGCTTGCGACGAGCGAGATCCACCACCTTTGAATTGCCTTCAGGCCCCAAGACCACCAGGTCTGCAGCCTGAAGGCTCTGGACGAGGCTTCCGCCAAAAGCCATCAACGTCTTCTTGGCGAGCGGTTCATCGCTCTCACTGAATCCCCTTAACAGAATCCGCCGTCCTTCGAATCGCCGAACTGCCGGTTTATCTTTTTCCTGAGTCGTCATCGGTATTCTGGAGTTCATGAAATTTTGAAGGAAGAGCCGCGGTCGACGCCTTCATCGGCCGACGTGTATGCATCGGATTTCTTGTCGGAGCGCCTCGGTGGTGGAGGCTCATGGGAATCCTCCAAACGCTGTTGGAGTCTTTCCTGGGCGAGGGCGACGATGGCAGCGAGCGGATCGCCGGTGGGCTTTTTGGGCAGCAGCCCGGCGATGGATTCACCGACCTCGATCAACGGATCGACTCCGCTGATGGTGCAGGCGGCAATCGCCTGATGAACCAGGCTCGAGGGGTTCCTCTCGAGGAGACGCCGGACCTCCGGTTCATCGCCCCAGTCGCAAAGGGTTTCTCCCCAGTGGGTGCGATGCTGACAGGCGACGATCAGTCCTTCCAGCAGTCGACCCTGCGCCTTCCAAGCCAACGGCTTCATGCCGAACATCGGTTGGAATTCGGCGTCGAAGTGTTCTGGTCGTAGCACGGTCTGGACGGGAAGGCCCAAGACGGTGGGATCGCTGTCCGAGGGGCCGATGCCGTTCGCCGGTGGCAGCGCTCCCAGGTCTGCCGGGCATTTGTTTCCAGCGGGTAGGCTCGACAAGGCGTGGCGTGCGATGGTCTGGATCTCGGGGCCCGCGTGGGCGAGCAGGTCCATGGCGCGGTAGGCCGTTCTCAATCGAGTGGAGGCGATGGCGATCAATCGCCCGACTCCGGCCGCATCTCCGGTCAAATTCATCGGGGCGCCTCCTCCCAACGCACAGCGTAGTTCGGCAGCGCTCAACCGGGTGGTGATGCGCGAGGCGGCGATAATGCCGCTGAAGACTTCCCAGACCTCCTCGTTGCCCAGATTAGCCGATCGGCAGACCAGCGATTCCCAGACCGGCATTATTTCCGGGTGTCGGTTCAGATGCCAAACGCCTAGATTGGCGGTGTGGCTTGGCATGCGTTCGCGTTGCAACAGCACCGTGAGCAGGTGACTGGCGATGTCGCCATCCCCGGAAAACCAGGGTGCAACCGATCGCGGCAATCTCAGGCGACCCCATTGGAGCGACTTGACGACGGGGAGGCACACCCAGTCGAGCGGGCTCGGGGGCAGCCCCTCCACCCAGGTCAGGCAGCGGTTGAGGGCCCGGCGTCCGGCGCTGTCTTCGTAGGAGAAGAGGTCCCGCAGTTCCTCAAATATGCGGGCATCGACCGTCTCGCTGACTCCGAAGGACAAGGCATCCATCAACTCATGGGTGACGCCCTTGCCATCGAGCTCGCAGAGGTGGTTGAAGATCACATCGATGCCTTCCTCCGGATCCTCGGCAATGACCTCGCCCAGGCATTGGGAAAGAACCCAGCAGTTGTCGGAGTCATCCTCGGCCTTCATCCGCTCCGTTAAAAGTTCGAGAGCCGGTCCGGGTGCGATCGTCTTGCGTCGGACCAGGTGTCCCACCAGTCGCGCTGCCGAGGCACGTGTCTGCCACGAGTCGTCGTTCAGAAACGGGTCCAGTGAATCCAAGGTGCCAGTCTCAAGGCACTCCAATACTGCGAGGATCGCCTCCTGATTGCCTGCCGAGGCCGTCTCGCTGTGGAGGTCGATCTGCGTCAGGCTGGCGTCGCCTCGACCGAGCAGGGCGGCCATGGACTCGAGACAGGTGGAAGTTTCGCCGATCTCGAGGATCAGACCCAAGGTGTCGTCCATGTCTTCGAATCCATGCAAAGTGGCGAGGTGGGCGATGGATCGGTGGGCTTCCTCATGAGGGGCTTTGCCTTTAACCAGCGCCCGGGAGGCCGAGGAGAACCATCCCGTGTTGGATCCGATGGATGTCTCCAGGTGGGCGATGCCGCACAGGAGCGTGACGATATCGTCCTCGTCGGCGCTCTCACCGAGATGAATCAAGCCCATGAGTAGCCGGTGCAGGGTTTTCGCCTGCACCTCGGGGCTGCCCAAGGGAAGACCGCTGCAGAAGGTCTGCATGGGCCGAAGGCTGAAGCTGCCAGCCCGCAGTCCGAATCGATGCTGAGCCATCAGCGAAGACAGGTGAGCCAAGGGCACCCGGCATTGGTCCTTCTTGAAAACCTCCAGAAGCCACCAAGGAAGAACATCGGAGGCGCTGGGGGATCCCGAGAAGAGTTCCGTGTCGCGGATTGAGCCGAGTCCCATCGCCTCCATCCTGGAAAGCAGGATCGTGGAGTCGATGGAGAGGGGCAGAGGCGGCAGCGGTTGACCGGAGCCGAAGCGAGGGGTGTTCATTGAATGGATCGAGGCGTTTCGACGGAGTGCAGGATGGTGGAAGTCGTGCGCCTCAGCTCAGGAGTAAAGCTTAGTTCCGATTTTCGGCTCGTTCTGGAGCACGTGGCTACGCCAGGCACCAGGCTTGTGTCCTCCATGAGACATCATCTTCTCTTCAGCCTGAGAACCGCTCAGTCCGAGGTGCTTTGCGATGCGGTCGATCTCCTCGCAATAGGTGTTGTAGAGCGCTGACGGTGTGTCCCGAGGCGGGCAACCGCCGACCAACGGGACGAGGGTACGCCCGACCAAGAGGTTCACGCTCTTGGCGACCCACTGGTCCATGACATACAGGTCCGCCCGCTCGGCGAAGAAGAAGAGCAGCTTGGTCCAGAACGAGGGGCCAAGCCCGGGGATGCGGGTGCCGTTCAGAAAAAGGTCGTAGGCCTGGATCCGATTCAGCGAATGGTTGCGGAGTTGTTCGAGAATGGGTTTGAGGTCCGCGTGGGCCGCCCAGGCGCTCTGGGCATGAGGTCGGGTCGGCCCGAGTCCCTGGCCGCCCCACGCCATGGCGCAGGCATATCCGAACAAGACCGGCTTGTTGGTGTCCCGGCAGATCTGCCGGACGTCTGCCCGGTTCAGGGGCGATTTTGGAAGTTGGTCGGCGTCAGGGACGCCGAGGAGTTGGAGGCGCTCGACCCAATCGGAAGGTGCGATCCCCACGGCTCCGGCGGCGGTGTATGGGAGTCCTTGAAGCACATTCCAGTGCTCCGGCACCCAAGCGGAGTTGGGAGCGGCGTGGATGGTACTAAGCGGACCGGCAAGGCGATTCATCGAAGTCATGATTATGGCGGACGTTGTTGCGTTGGTTCAGGTCCTCCCGCAGCGCAGCCGCACGGCAGCGAACGATCAGACACGCTCCTGTTCTATCAGGGTGCTGTGGACCTGTGGTTGCTTGTTCCAAGCAACCGCAATCGAAGTGCTTCGACGGACGGTTGCTATGGTTGTCCCTGGGAGATCGGCCGGATTAGCGCCAGTGGTGCCTACCACGTTTCGTTCTCTCCCAGGGCAACGGCTGGATCGATGTGGATCGGGATGGGGGAAGAATCCTTGAAGCCAGAGAAGTTTATGTTACCCGGTTTCTATGGCTTCCAACCGCCGCAAGTCTGCAGAGCCCCTCCCCGAACCGCCTGCATGGCTGGATGCGGCCTACGGCCAGGTGCCACTCCCGATCTGCGTGACCCACAAGAAGCGGTTGGTCTGGGTGAATCCGGAGTTCGAGGATTTCTACCAGCGCGACGTCCAAGATGTCCGGGGCAAGGAGATGAAGGACTTGGTCGTGACCAGAGACCAATTGAAGACTCAGCTCACGAAGATAGACCGGCTCAAAACCTCGTTGAACAGCGGAGGCCTTGGCATCCAGCACTTCCTGAACACGAGCGGCCGACGGGAGGTGGGTGTGCTTGTGGTCGCCTTCGAGGTGAAGGAGCGCGGATGCAAATTCAGTGTGGGCATCGCCATTCCAGACAGGATCAACAATCTCTTCCGCTTCCTGATCCGGAATCTGGTGACCGACGACTTCGATGAGCAGGCCTTTCTGGCCGACCTGACTCCGAAGCAATTCGAATTCCTCAAGGATCTGTCCAGACCACGGACGACGGCGAAGGCCGCAGGTGGCTCACAGACGAAAAACGGGGCACGTGATATTGTGCGAGGTATCGGAAACAAGTTGAGTGGGTCCTATTGGCTTAAACCGGCCATCGAATTCTCGCTTTCGGATCTCAAGCTGCTGGCGATGGCCCTGGGACCCCTTCTTCAAACCGAACAGAAAAATGAGGGCCGGGTTTCGGGGAGAAAGACTGCGCCGAAAACGAGGCGTCGGACGGTCACGCGAAAGTTTTGATGCGCGTCTTCGCGGCTTGGTCGGCTG
>SXGQ01244653.1_pt1 | contig 11800 bp, 4 predicted proteins | sample 3178371 | NCBI WGS metagenome assembly SXGQ01 (sample SAMN11356859, study PRJNA531348) | freshwater metagenome | isolation source: freshwater sample F1-20 | place: China: Fuxian Lake, Yuxi | collected 2017-12-25 | reverse complement strand
TTTCCTTTTGGAGCAGGAGGCGGATGTCCGAACCTTCGGCGAATTTATCTGCATTTTCGGCAACGCTGCCGCGGCTTATGTAAACAAAGCGAAGCCGGCCGGCGAGTTCACGTTCCCATTCGCGAAATTCCGGAAACAACGCTTTGCAAGGGTTGCAGTCCGGGCCGATGAACATAAAGAGCATCGGGCCGCCCTCGGCAAAAAGATGATCGAACGTAACGATCTTTCCATTAATGTCGGGCAGTTTGAAATCCGGGAACGGCGAACCGATCGCAAGCCCATCGGCCGGATCGCCTGCCTCGTTGCGTTCGAGCAGGGGCTCGCCGCCGGAAAGAAGCTCGAGCGTTTCGACCCGCCGAATTATCTTTTGCTGATTGGCGATGATCTGCTTTGCGTATCCGGCAATCGCCGCCGCGGCACAGAAAAGTGCGACGAGAACGGCGACGATGAAATATTCATGTGCGGTGATGGCGATCGCGGGCCCTTGCACCGCTCGGCCGGAGAGAATAAGCAGAACAGCCGGAATGACAAACACCGCGTTCCGGACAAGGCTCCAGATGCTGACCGGCTCGCTGTGAAGTTGGCCGAAGCAGTGACAGTCCGGGGCATTTCCCTTCGCCATCTGATAGGCCATTCCGGCGGTAAATGCAGCGAGAAGCAGTGTTGCTCCGATCGCGGCAAACCACGAAATACTCGGGAACAGCAAAGCAAATGCGATCGCAAGCTCGGCGAGCGCAAGCGCAAGCGATGCGGTCGGCGCAACACTCTCCGGCACGCCGAAATCGGCCATTGCCTTCTGAGCACCGGCTCGGTCCTGCAATTTACCAACCGCCGCAAGCGCAAAGATCGCAGCAAGCAGAACACGCAATATCAGCAATATCTCGTCGCTCATTTAGCTTTTGTCTTGTGCCTCTCTCTTATCTTTAGCGGCGTCGCAAAAAAGCCGAAGGCCTCGCGAAGCCTGTTCTCAACATACCGCAGATATGAAAAGTGCAATCCCCCTTTTCCTCCGCCGGTCGTAAACAAGATGAACGTCGGCGGACGTACGCCGCCCTGTGTGATGTATTGCACCTTGAGCCGCGAGACGCCGCCCTTGACCGGAGCCGGAGTCGCGCCGCCGCGGGGCTGCGAGATGTTCTCCTCAAAGAATTTGTTGAGTTTCCCGGTCGAGATGCGAAGGTTTCGAGCCTCATTTGCCTCGACCGCAAGTTCAAGGACGCGGCTGACCCGCTGGCCGGTCAGGGCCGAGATCGGGACGATCGGAGCCCAATCGAGGAACTTCATATGCCGCCGTATCTCGCGCTCATGTTCATATATAGTATTCGTCTCTTTCTCTTCGACGGCGTCCCATTTGTTAAGTGCAATGATCACCGAACAGCCTGAGTCAACGGCAAGCCCGGCGATGTTCGCATCGAGATTGGCAACGCCTTCTTCGGCGTCGATCACAAGCACCGCAACGTCCGCTCGTTCAAGCGCCTTTTTTGCCATTATCACCGAGAGCTTTTCCGCCATCTCGGTCGTTTTGCCGCGGCGGCGGATACCGGCGGTATCGACGAGAAGAAACTTGTTGCCCTCGAACTCTAGCTCGGTATCGACGGTGTCTCGCGTGGTCCCGGCAATTGGTGAAACTATCGCCCGCTCTTCGCCGAGGAGTTTATTCAAGAGCGAGGATTTCCCAACATTCGGCCGGCCGATTATCGCCAGGCGAATCTCCTCTTGCCGTGCTTCTTCGGCCTCTTCGTCGAAGGTCAAAACGCTGGTTACGCCTTCCAGCAGATCGCCGATCGATGTGCCGTGCTCGGCCGAGACCGGAAACATCTCAAAGCCGAACTGATAGAACTCGCCGGCTTCTTCCGTGGCCTTTTTCGACTCTGCCTTATTGGCGGCGATGAAGATCGGCTTTCCGAGATTGCGGAGAAGCACGGAGATCTCTTCATCGAGCGGCGTGATGCCCGCACGCGAATCGACGACCCAGATCACGGCCTCGGCCTGATTGATGGCGTAACCTGCTTGTTTGAATATATTTGCCGGGATTATCGCTTCGTCGTCCGGGACGATGCCGCCCGTATCGACAAGCTCAAAACGTCTGTTCGCCCACTCGACCTCGCCGTAAATGCGGTCGCGCGTTATGCCGGGCTCATCGCCGACGATCGAGCGCCGCTCGCCGGTCAGCCGGTTGAACAGCGTCGATTTGCCGACATTCGGACGGCCGATAATTGCTACGAGCGGTAAAGCCATTCTTCTCGATCGGAACGAGCCGCGTTGCGTCTCCAGGAGATTCACACGAACACGTCCGGTGTGGTAAATTGCTTACGGTCAATCAAATAAGCAAACACTATTCATACAATTTGGCTCCCCAAGTTGGCAACACGGAGTTATCGAAATGCATAAACACAACACCACGCGGCCTTTGCAAAACACGCTTTTCTACGCCGGGCTCTGCCTTGCCGCACTCCTTTTCGTGATGGGCTGCGGTTCGCTCGAACGCTTTACCGGCAGTTCGAATTCGGCCGATGCCCCCGCAAACACGACCGCGCCCGGCAGCGAGGCAAACACTGCCGACACAGCTTCGCAGACGGCCTCGCTCGGAAATTGCGCCAATGATTATTACCCGGTTGGCGGCGATGCGGCTGATTACCGAATTACCGGAGCCGCACCGGGAAGCTACAAGCTCACGCAAAAGCTCAACGATCCGAATTCATTCAACGAGACTCGCGTGTTCGATTCGGGCGTGAACGTAACAACGAACTGGATCTGCGACCCCGAAGGACTCCGAAACGCCCAATACGGAAGCAATATCTCGGTTGATAATGCCAATTTCAACATGGAGACGATCGAGAGCACGGGACTGACAATCCCGCGGGAGCTTTCGGTCGGCAAGGCTTGGGATGCAAGCTACAAAGTTCGCGTGAAAGGCACGGCGGGAAGTATGCCGATCGGCTCGGACGGCAACGTCGTTGTTCGCAACAAGGTCGTTTCGCTTAACGACAGGGTGACCGCGGGCGGCAAGGAATATGAAGCCGCAAAAATAGATACCGAGATCACCATCAACCTGACGATGGGCGGGCAAAAGGCGCCGGGAATGACCATCAAGGGCACGAACTGGTTCGCCAAAGGTGTCGGGCTCGTCAAGCAGGAGGTCCGCTCGCCCTACGGTGTGCAGGGCGTTGAGCTTGCAAATTGATCACTGTGCCTTCGTAAACTCATACGCAACGTGAATATCAAGCCGGCCCGGATGCACTTCGGGCCGGATCGCTTTTGCGACCATCCTCATCTTCGAATCACCCTGAAGCGGCAGAAGAAACGAGAGCTTATCGAGGCTGATCATCTCGATCGGGTTGATCTTGCGGTCGATCGAGCTCTGGACAAGCCGGGCAATGACGCTCCCGCCGACGCCACCGGTTCCATTTAGATTTACGTTGGTTACGCGGGCACGAGCGATGAGCCGCTGGCCCGGTTCGTCAAATTCGAGGTCGAGCGTCGTGTCGGCAAGCCCGGCGAACTGAACGCAGCCGACAAGCGGCGGATTATACCCGCCCGAAAATGCAAGCGGTGCAGTTATTCGGCCATCGCGAAAAAGCACCGCCGTCCGAATGCCGGCATTATCACGCCGCAGCGTGATCGATTCTTTACAAGCCGGTTCTGGACTGGACTTTGGCAGAAACGATGCGGGGTACGAAGTGGTCAACGCCGACCAAGGCTCATTGGCGAGCGGGCCGGTCTTCGAGCTGTTCCCCGCGATCGAAAACTCCGGCGGAGCCGCATGTGCGAAGACTGAATCGATGACTGTTTCGAAGAACTGCTCACCGAGCGAGATGGTTATCTCGGTCCGCTGGCCGTAAGCTCCGGCCGCAAGAGCAAACACAAAAACCGGTAGAATCCCTAACGCTCGAAACTTCTTCATTTCTTTTGTCCTCACCTTAAACCACATTTCAGACGCAGAAACCGGGTAATGCGTTGTTCGGCTAGATGCCGGAGCGAACAATATCGTGCAGACGCAGCATCCCCGTGCATTTCCCTTCGGCATCGACGACCGGGAGAACGGAGATCTGCGACGGGCGGTCTTCCATCGTGCGGAGTGCGTCAAAGGCCAGTGCATCTTCCTCGGTCGTCGTCGGCGAGCGAGTCATCATCTGCTCGGCTGTCAGCGATGAAAACTCGGCCGGATCGGTTCGCTCGATGGTGCGGCGAAGATCGCCATCGGTGATGATGCCGATCAGTTCCGAGCCATCGATCACGTTCACCGCACCGAGAGAGCCATCCGAAATAGCCTTGACCACCGAAAGCCAGCCGTCTGCCGGGCCGACGTTCGGGCTCGGGTGCATCAGGTCGCGGACGCGGAGCGTCAACCGCTTGCCGAGCCGGCCGGCCGGATGATTTGCCGCAAAATCCTCCGCCGTCAGTCCCTTTGCCTCCATCACCGTCATCGCAAGGGCATCGCCAAGCGAGAGAGCGACGGTCGTCGAGGTTGTCGGTGCAAGATTGAGCGGGCAAGCCTCGCGGTCAACGCTTGCATCGAGAGCAACGTCCGATTCGCGGGCGAGCGTCGAGGCGAGGTTGCCGACGATGGCTATGATCGGAACTTTTCGGGCTTTCAATGCCGGCAAAATGGCGATGATCTCGTCCGTCTCGCCGGAGTTGCTAAGTGCGATGATCACGTCGCCCGCCGAGACCACGCCGAGGCTGCCGTGGAGCGCGTCCGAGGGGTGAAGATAGATCGCGACCGTCCCGGTCGAGGTCATCGTTTGGGCGATCTTCTGCGCGATAACGCCCGACTTCCCGACGCCGAGAACGACGACCTTTCCCGCACAGCCGACCAGCAATCCGACCGCTCTATCCGCGTCCGCCGCCGTCAATCTACCCGCCGCCCGCTCGACCGCCGACGCCTCAAGCATCAGCATTTCGCGGATCTTTTCGAGATTTTCTGCCACGAACCGAAGTTTGCGGAATCCGCCCGCATTTTTCAAGCCGCCATCGATATTCGCACGCCGGCAGCGTCTCAGAACGATTTTTTGACGTCCAAAAACCATTCTTGGAAGTCTCAAAATCATTTCTGGAGCCTAAAAACCATTCTACGACGTCCAAAAACCATTTTTGGAAGTCTCAAAACCATTTTTGGAACCTAAAAATCATTCCAGGACGTCCAAAAACCATTCTAAGACGTCTCAAAATCATTTTTTGACGTCTCAAAACCATTTTTGGAAGCCCAAAAACCATTTCCAGACCTTCCAAAACCACCCCAAAACGCCCCGAAACCCTTTATTTACGCCCTCTCCCGCCTATTCGCCCCCAACAAACCATTCTCCGACGCCACCAAACCATTCCAACGCGTCTTTCTGGGCTCCGCCCATCGATGAGCGGTGAGTCTCCGACTCATCGGGCGGCCCAACCAACCCGCCGCGGCTCCGCCGCCGCTCTATAACCTCGGCGGCATAGCCGCAAGTCTAGATTCTAGCCAAACGGCTTGGCAGAGCACACGCCGCTCATCAAGGGGCATAGCCCGTTCGGACTGAGCGGGCACGGCCCTTCGGCTAGTTCCTATTCGACCTTGACGAACTCCGTGCCCGTGCGGCCGAAGGTTTCGGGGGCGTACATCTCCTCGGCCTTGGCGGGCGGGGCGACGAATTCGCCCGGCGTTGTGGCTCGTGCGACGTAGGTGTAGTTATAAACGCCTTCCCAGAGCAGCGACGCGAAGGCCTCGGCGCGTTCGTCGCGGAAGTTCTGGTGCTCGAACCAATATTGCCGCCACCAGTAATAGTTCCTTCCGATCGAACGCCCGCCGACCTCGATAACGCTCGTATTGCCGCCGCCGGCATCTGGCGGGATCGCCTCGGTCGTCGCGAGTGCGGGGTTGAGAATCTCGAAGCCCGCCGGCAAATAATCGACGAGTGCGACGTGGTAACGCCGTGCCTGTGCGATCATCGTCAGCCGAACGCGGACGCGTGCACCGGACTTGACGACCCACGAGCCGTCCGGGTTTTGCCGAACGTCCGCCGGATCATCGACTGCCTCGTACTTCCGCAGCACGGTGAAGCCGTAGTCGGCCGGTTCGAGCTTGAGGCTCTTCGGCGCATACTGCATTCCGATGCGGTAGTAGAGTCTTCCCGCACCTTGCCGGTCGAGAATCAGGTTCGACGTGCCGCCCTGCTCTACCAGATACGACATCGGGATGTTCAGGACGTTCGAATCGGCACTGCGGCCCTTGAACGCCTGTTCGCCCGCGTAGGTATTGCCGAGCCAGATCCGAGTTACGAAGTCCGGCGTCACGCTCTCGAAGGCGTTGAAGTATTTGTCCAGGGCAAGCAGGATAAAGACGTTCTCCTGCGTTGAGCCCCAATGGCCTTTCTTGCGATGCGCAAGCAGTCCGCGGACGAGCTTCGGTATCAGGTCCTCGACCGCCGCGTTTTGAGTACCGCCTTCAGGCGGCTGCCGGCTAAAGCCGGGACTCATAACGCGAAGCAACGCTTCCAACAGGATGCCGTCCGCCCTGCGGTTCGAGTGCATTATCAGCCAGCCGCCATCGGCGTAGTTCGTCACGAAGTTCGCCGCACCGGCGGTTTCGGTCGTCCGGTTCAAAAGGAACCGCGTGATCTGCTCGACCTCGGCGGCCGAGCCCTTATCCTCGGCAAGCACCGAGAGAACCCAGCCGAGAGCTTCGAAGTTGAGCTGCTCGATGGTCGCTTCGGCGAGCAGTTTCTTCGCCTTTCCGGCGTCGCGGTCGCCCATCAGATTGCTGATGTAGAGAGCGTAAGCCGAGATCGACCAACGGACCTGCGGTGACGACATATACCACTGGTCGCGAAGCTTGCTCTCGATGTCCGAAAGGTAAGGCTTCGTCCGGTTGAGCATCTCGTCCGGGACCTTGTAGCCCTTCTGCTTCGCAAGGGCGAGAGCATGGGCGACGTGAATCGTCAGGAACGGATATTCATACCGCTCGCGGTCGCGTTTCCATAGGCCGAAGCTGCCGTCGTTCCGCTGCCGCGAGGCAAGCACCTCGATATCTCGCTTGAACTGGGCCTCGATCTCGGCCGCCGTCGGCATGTCCTTGGCCTTGAAGGCCGAGAGCACGTCGCGGAGTGCCGCTGTCGAGATCATCCGCGAGGAGATCTGCTCGGAGCATTGATACGGATATTTCGCAAGGTAGATGTACGCATCGGTCAGTTCCTGAAGCTGAGTCGAGCTGGTCGTCACCTCAAGCCCGCCAAACTGCGGCCAAACGTCGCCGGGAGTTTGAACGGGCTGGAAGATCGCTCCGTTGGCGTCCGTCGTGCCGTAGGTCGCAAAGGCCTCGGTGGTCGCCGGTGTCCAAACCGGCAGCGAGATCTCGGCCGCATCGTTGTGTTTGCCCGAGCTTACGGCAAACTGGAATCGAGCCGTGCCGGCTTTCATCGCCGCTACCGGGAAGCGAACCTCCTCGCGGCTGTTTGCCTTAACGACGACCCGTTTTCCAGCGTTCTGAGTACCGCCTTCAGGCGGCCGAGTGTCGGCGCTAAGCCGACTAAAGTCGGGACTCAAAACGGCATTCGTTGCCCTGAGGGCAACATCGACCGCCATGTCCTGATCGGTCTGGTTCTGAACCACGACGGGCAGTTCGATCCGGTCGCCAAAGTTCATGAACCGCGGTGCCGAGGGCCGAACCATCAGCGGCTTGCGGGCCGTAATGTTCGACTCGGTCTTGCCAAACCGCTTTCCGCTATCGACCGAAACGGCCGTTATGCGGTAGCGAGTCAGGTTGTCGGGCAGCTTTACATCGACAGTCGCTCGGCCGTTCGAATCCGTCCGCACCGAAGGCGACCACACGGCTAGAGCGTTAAAGTTCTCGCGAAGGTTGATCGGCGTCTCGCCGCCGGAATCGTCGCGATCAGCAGCTACCAATTCAAGCGCCGCACGACCGCGACCTTGTAACGGAAGGCTTGCTACCTTCTGCGCACTAAAGACATTGCCCACGCTCGCGTCGGCGGAGTTTAAGACCGCCGGTGAAGGCGGCGGAGGCGGCGGACCACCTGCGGAGCGCACATCTTCCGGATTGCCGAGAAGCACATCCTTCCTCGAATGATGGTCTTGAACGCCCGAACCCCGCGGCGTGTAAAAGACATTTGCCGGGTCGGAGATCGTGTATCGCGAGAGAGCAAGCACGCTTTCATCAACGATCACGACCGCGACCTCGCTGTTCGCGACAGGTTCGCCGCGATGATCCTTGACCGCGACGGCGACCTTCGTCTCGCCGCCGGGTGCAAGTGTCGCATCGGCCGGCTCGGCAGTGACCGTCAGTTTCCTTGCCGCGGTCGAAACCGGCAGGTTCAAGTTGCCGGTTGCAAATGCCGGCCGCGAGCCGAGCTTCGCATCGACCTCGCCTTTGTCGTTCTGCCGCGGCGAGGCCCCGACCAGATCGACCTGGGCATAAATATTCGGCAGATACTTTTCATCGATCGGGATCTTGAGCGTGATCGACGAATCCTTCATCGTGAACCGTTCGGTCTTCACCAGCCCATCGCGGCGGAGCGTAAGCACGCCCTCGGCCGGAGTGAAGGGAGCGATGACCAGAATCTCAGCAACATCGCCGGGAGCAAACTCCTTCTGGCTCGGGATTATCTGTACCTCTTCCTGCTCAACGCTGCGGTTCGGCGGCGTCTTCCCGCCCGGAACCCAGACCATGAACTCGCTTTCGTTGAAGCGTTCGCGGTCGTCCATTACGGTCGCCCAGATGATGTAGCGGCCGCCGTTCTTTGCAACGAACTCGCACTTGACCGCAGCTTCACCCGAATTTACCGAGCAAACCTGCTCGTCGATAGTTACCTCGCTCCAAGAACCGGCGTCGAACCGCCAGTCTTTGAGCACGGCCTTGATCTCGACGTCGCGGCCGGCGATGAGCTTGCCGTCAATGTCCGAAACGATCGATTCGACGGTGATCTTCTCGCCCTTCTGCACGAATGTCCGCGGCGTCCTGATGCCTACGTAAAGGTCCGAGGGATGAACGAGCAGCGAGGTTTGCCCCGCCCACGTCTGCCGATTGACGTCCTGAACCGAGGCCGAAACCGAGATGGTGTAAGGCCGCGGTGGTTTGACCGATTCAAAATCGATCTTGAGATGGTGCTTGCCTTCCGCGTCGGTCGTTCCCTTGAAGTATTGCGTCGAACCCGAACCACGCGGGCCACCGTAAATATTTCCACGCCACCAAGGCACCCACGTACCGAAGGTAAAGTCATCGCGGTTGGGCGGCGTGTAACTGGTCGGCGTCGCCGTTACGGTCCAATTCGTTTCCGCATTGGCGAGCCCGCCGCCGGCGTAATATTTGGCCTCGACCGAAAGATCCGCCTTGCCGCCGACGAAATGCGGTGCTTCGCTATCGACCTTTGCCGTTACCTCGAACTCGGGCCGTCGAAATTCTTGTATCTGGAACTGGTGTGAATAGTTCGTCCCGGCAAGTCCGCTCGAGGTCGAAAACTGAATACTTGCATAGCCGAGATTCGCGTTGTCCGGCAGCTTGAATTTCAGGTCGAACGCTCCGAAGGCGTTAAGGTTCGCGGTTCCCTTCGCAATCTCGTTGTTCCGGGGGTCGCGGGCGGACCAGGTGATACCCGAGGCCGCGTCACCTAGCGGTTCGATGTCGCCGAGCTTTCCTGCGGTCTGCTTCCGAAGATAGCCCTTGACCGAAACCTCTTCGTTCGGTTTGTACATGCGTCGGTCGTCGAAAACGAACCAACGGAGCGAGTCGATGGTGCTCTTCTTGTGCCAGGTACCGTAGTCCTGCCAGTAGTAGTCGGAGTTTTCAGGCAGAAAAGCGGCGTCATTTCCGCGGCGGGCGATCAGCAGATTCTGCCCTTTGTTTGAGGGCGTTTCCGCGAGTTCCAGCCGCAAGATCCCGTTCGGGCCCGTCTGTTTGCTTTGAGCGGGTTCGATGGTCTCGAGTTCAACTGCGGAGCCGTCGGCATCGACCGAGGTATTCTCCGTCGGATCCGCACTTCCCCAGCTTGAGATCCAATTCCAGATCGAACCGAAGAAGGTCGTGCCCGTTTCGCCATCGTTGGCAGAACGCTCGACCACGACACCGTCGTTCGGATAGATGGTCAGGCCGACGCCCGAAAGCGGCTTTCCGGTCGCAAGCTCCGTAGCGAACCCGACCAGCTCTGAATTATCAACGAAGGCATCGAGTCCGATCTTGGTAGCCTGCAGCCAGGTAATGATCCGCGTCCTGTCGTACTGATCTTTTTTGACAGTCGGCTCGATGTCGAGGACAAGGTGGCCCAAGCCGCCGCTCAGGAACTTCGAAAGGTCAACGCGTGTTTCCACGAGGTCATCAGCGACCGATTCGATCTGAACTACCTCATTCGAGATCAACTGGCCGGGCATTGCGGGCCGTCGGCCGTCGTCGTAGTTCAAATAGCGCACGTACTGCACATACTCGTTCCACTGCTCCGGCTGGACACGATAGACCTTGACGCGAGCACTCTTGTGATTGGTCGAGTAGAACGAAAAGCTAGGCTTCGCCTGCGGGTCGAGTACGGTCATCGGCCCGCCCTGAGAATATAGATTGCTTTCGGCCGAACCGGTCTTGATCGTCCCGACGGCCGGTGCTCCGAGCTTCTGCCCGTAAATATCGCTAAGTTCACCGCTGACGGTGATCTTGTACGAGGTCCTTCCCTTCTTCGGGCCCTGAACGTAAATGCGGTTTCCGGCCGGATAGATGTTGAGGCCCTCGACGGCGGGCTCGATCGTCACCATCTCTTTGCGGAACTTGGTGCTGTCGATGGTATTCGTGAACGTCACCATCCATTGCTCAAAAGGCGAGCAGTTTTGGTTTCGCTGCCATCCGCAAACGAACTCGGTCGCCTTCATTGCCCCATAAGTGCGGAAATTGAAGGTCTGTGCCGCGGTCGTCGTCAGCGGGCCTTCGGCTGAAGGCGTTCCCTTGTTGATAGTGACGGAGATCGGCGAATCGGCCGGAAGTGCATCTTCGACGCCGCCCAATGCATTGACCGCACGAAATGCGAGCCAGCGGCCGGGCTGTGCCTGATCGATGTAGTACTTCATCGGGGCAAGTTCGGCCTCGGTCGCGAGACGGACAGGAAGCCGCTTGCCGCCGCCCGTTACGGTGATCGATTCGAGCACGGCCGCCGGGTTTATCGCCTGGTCAAAGGCAACGAACATAAGCGCATCGCGGCGGGTCGTTTGACCGCTCGGAATCATCTGTATCGCTTTCGGCGGCGGCGTTTTGAACGTCCAGGTAAAGTCCTTTTGCACCGTCTGTCCGGTCGCCGAACGCGTGCCGGCCGGGACGCGAGCGGTGAAGACCGTCGCCATCGGAAAACGCTTGTCGGTATCGAACATCAGCGTCCGCGTGCCGAGCCAACGCCAGCGGCCCTCGACCTGCGGCGTGAGTTCGACCGGTGCGTATTTCGCGGCTTCTTCCTGCGAAGTGACAGCGACCATCGGCTGAGAAAAAGTAACATTCAGGTCCGGCGCAAGCGGCACATCACCTTCGGGTGAAAAACGCACTACCTCAAGAGCTTGTTTCGCGTCGCCGGTTTGGGGCGGCGGTTGTTGGTCAGCGGCCGGAAACTTCACCGGAACCTTCTCGCCTGTCTTCGGTGCGGGAAGCGTTCCGATCCGCTTTGCAAATTCGGCTTTGTCGTCCGGATCGGTCTTGATCGCCGGCAGCCGGCCAAGCAGCTTTCCCGAAGCATCGTCTGACAACGGTTCTGTGGCCGGAGTCTGCTGCACTTGACGCGTTTCCACACCTTCGGCACCTTCGCTCAACCGAAATGTTAGTCCCGAAGGAACGTCACTAAGCTTGTTTTCC
>SXGQ01474708.1_pt1 | contig 11802 bp, 10 predicted proteins | sample 3178371 | NCBI WGS metagenome assembly SXGQ01 (sample SAMN11356859, study PRJNA531348) | freshwater metagenome | isolation source: freshwater sample F1-20 | place: China: Fuxian Lake, Yuxi | collected 2017-12-25 | reverse complement strand
GCCATCGTCAATCCGTCCATGCTGGAGGTTTACGAAGAGATCGACCCCGTTCTCCTCACGCACGTCGAGGATGTGCTGCTCAATCGCCGGCCCGATGCCACGGAAAGACTGGTCACGCTAGGGGAAGAATTAAAAGCGGCGGCCGCCGGCCCCAATAAAAACCAAGCAGCTAAAGCCGAAAACACTGAGGCCTGGCGCCAAGCGCCGATTGAAGCGCGACTCAGCCATGCTCTCGTGAAGGGCATCGACGCTTTCATCGACGTCGATACCGAAGAGGCCCGCCAGAAATACGGCAAACCTCTGCTCATTATCGAAGGCCCGCTCATGGAGGGCATGCGCGTGGTGGGTGATCTTTTCGGTTCCGGCAAAATGTTTCTCCCGCAGGTAGTCAAAAGCGCTCGGGTAATGAAGAAGGCCGTGGCCTACCTGCAGCCGTTCATGGAGGAAGAGAAAAAACAACTCCTGGCCGCCGGCGGCGTCGCCCGCGCACAGGGCCGGATCATCATGGCAACGGTCAAGGGTGATGTGCATGACATCGGCAAGAATATTGTCACTGTTGTTCTGCAATGTAATAACTTTGAAGTGGTGAACATGGGCGTGATGGTGCCCTGCACCGAGATCCTCGCCAAAGCCAAAGAAGAAAACGCCGACATCATTGGCTTGTCTGGGTTGATCACGCCGTCGCTAGAAGAGATGGCGCATGTCGCTAAAGAAATGCAGCGCGACCCGTGGTTCCGTGAACGCAAAATCCCGTTGCTGATTGGCGGTGCCACCACCAGTCGTGCGCACACTGCGGTAAAAATTGCCCCCAACTATGAGGGCCCGGTGATTTACGTGGCGGATGCCTCGCGCTCGGTATCGGTCGCGCAGTCGTTGTTAACGGACGAGTCGCGTGATCGTTATCTCGACGAGATCGCTACCGATTATGAACGCATTCGTGTTCAGCACGCCGGTAAAAAAGCCTTGCCGATGCTACCGCTCGAGAAGGCGCGTCACAATAAGATGCAACTGGAATTTAGCGGCGAGTGCGCGCCGGTGAAGCCAAAGTTTATCGGACGACGTCATTTCCGAAATACCGATCTGGGTTTGCTGGCGCAGTACATCGACTGGGCGCCTTTCTTCCAGACCTGGGATCTGGCTGGTAGCTTCCCGGCGATTTTGACTGATCCTATCGTCGGTGAATCAGCAAGCCATGTGTACAGCGAGGGGCAGGCGATGCTGAGAAAGATCGTCGAAGGCCGCTGGCTGACCGCGAACGGCGTGGTGGCGCTGTTACCTGCCAACCGGGTGGGTGACGACGATATCGAGGTCTACACCGACGAGACCAAGAGCGAAGTCGCGTTTACGTATTACGGCTTGCGTCAGCAAAATGAGAAGCCCGTGATCGAAGGCGTGGCGCGTCCGAATCAATGTCTCGCTGATTTCATCGCACCAAAAGAATCAGGCATTACCGATTACATCGGCCTTTTCGCAGTGACCGCAGGCCTTGGTATTGAAAAGCATGAGAAGCGCTTTGAAGATGCCGGGGATGATTATTCATCCATCATGCTGAAAGCCTTGGCCGATCGCTTAGCGGAAGCGTTTGCCGAGTACCTGCATGAACGCGTACGCAAGGATTTATGGGGTTACGCCGTAGACGAGAAACTCAGCAATGAGCAATTGATCGCTGAAAAGTATCGTGGTATTCGACCCGCGCCGGGCTATCCGGCCTGCCCAGAGCACACCGTCAAGGCAGATATGTTCCGTATCCTTGAAGCGGAAGATATCGGCATGAGCCTGACCGAGTCATATGCAATGTTCCCCGGCGCAGCGGTATCCGGGTTTTACTTCGCGCATCCGGCGTCGAAGTATTTCACCGTCGGCAAAATCGGTGAAGATCAGGTGAAAGATATGGCGTCTCGCCGCAATGTGCCGATCGAGTTGCTGGAACGCTGGCTCGCGCCTAATCTTTGATTTTGCGGTCGCCGTTGATGTAGCTAGTGTTGTTAGAGGCTCTTTAGCGCCGCGCACCGGCGTGTCAGCCTTTGCAGTTTCTTCGGTAGACCGCATGCAGTCACAATGCCCTGCATAATCATTGCCGTAGGTCGGGTGCTGTTGCTACTTGATCTTACAGCGGCGCACCATCCATAAACACCTTCAGCTCGCCGCTTTCAAACGAATGCCAGGTCTCGTTGGTGGTGAGCGGTTCGGTGACGATCACGGCGACGCGATCCTTTGGTGTGGTGACTTCCGAAAAATCAACGGAGAGGTCTTCGTCAGATAGTTTGGCCTGCGTGAACGGATGCTGCCGAACGATATAGTGCAGCTGCGTTGAGCAATGCGCGAATAGCGCTGTGCCATCGGAAAGCATCATGTTGAAAACACCAAAACTGGCGATTTCGCGCGTGAGTTGATCGATTTCTTGCCGCAGTGTGTCTAGCGGTGGTGGTGTGTCGCCGAATCGGCGTCGCAACTGCTGTAGTAGATAACAAAATGCGCGTTCGCTGTCGGTGGTGCCCACCGGGCGAAATGCGCCATCGAGTGTTGGTGAAAATTCCTTCAAGTCCCCGTTGTGGGCAAACACCCAGTAGCGCCCCCACAGCTCACGAATGAAGGGGTGACAATTTTCCAGTGCGACCTGCCCCTGCGTCGCCTTACGAATATGCGATATGACGTTTTCTGATTTGATCGGGTAGCTTTTGATCAGCTCGGCGACAGGCGACGCAACCGCGGACTCGTGATCGACGAATAGCCGAACACCGGCGCCTTCAAAGAAAGCAATACCCCAACCATCTTTGTGTTCGTCAGTGCGGCCACCACGATGCGCGAAACCGGTAAAGCTAAACACGATATCGGTCGGCACATTGCAGTTCATGCCGAGAAGCTGGCACATAATCAATTCCGAATTAAGCTTGAATACCGAAGACGGTATCACAAGCCAGCTTGTTTCAATCGGAACTCGGAAGTTTGATCGCGCATCGCCACAGCGAGTGGCCCGAGGCTGCATACTTCTGTTCGAACGGCGTTAATGCAGCAGCGGGGTCGACGTGCCATGCTTCTGCCGGTACGTCGAGGCCGGTGAGTTGCGTGAGCGCTGAAGCCATTTCGTCGATATAGATTTTCCAGTTGCTGCGGCATTCGAGGTGCCCGCCCAGACGCAGGATCGTTGGAAATATCGAATGCCCATGCCAGCGGCGTTGCAGCTGTGCTTTTTTTGGCCAGGGGTTGGGATAAAGCAGGTAATGCCGCGAAGGTCGAATACGCGCGAGTGCCATGCGCTGCCAGAAGTCCACCAGCTCGGCGCGCACGGTGATGTAATTGGACGGTTCCGCGCCTTCCCAGCGCGTATGCCGCTGCAACCGGTGTGCGGATTGATCAATGCCGATGATGAATGCATCCGTAAATTGCTGAGCCAACCGCCGAGTGGACAAGCCAACGCCACAGCCGGCATCAATGATCAGGGAACCTCCATGCGACCGCCAAGCATTAATTGCATGATCGAACGGTTGCTCGCCAAATGGTGACAGGGGTTTGTGAAACGGATGCTGCGCGTGCCGGGCGACCATCTCAGCCAATTGAGGATGTGGCCCGGTTTGATTGCTGGTAACAGGGCGAGAATCTGTCTGCATCAAAATAAACATGCCCGCCGAGGCGGGCATGACCGTTAAGCTCGGCGCCGCGCTTATTGAAGCACGACAGGTTGTGCCATCAGTGGGCGGTAGCTACCTAGAAACTCATCGATCTCTTCTTCGGTGGGCTGCCGAGCGCTTAATTCTTTGACATGCTGCCGGAAGTTCTCTGCGAGTTCACCTGCAAGGAAAATCTCGCGTCGTGACGGTTTGTCGAGAATTTCAAAGCCACCAAACCGCATCGCTTCCAGACCCGACTCGGCTCGAAACTCGACGACAGAGTAATGCTCGCTGTTGTAGATCAGGTTCATACGGTTTGCTCCTGAGAGTGGCACGATGCTGTGAATACGAGCAGTAAGTGGCGCTATTTGCGCGGATTTCAAGTGCGAGCGATGCGCGTAGCGTGGGCGTGATTGGCGGCTAGTTTGGCTGACCATCAAGCTTTATTCACACCGTATATCAGGGCCGATCACTAGCCGATCACGGTACTGGGGCTCTTGCAGAAATACCAAAACTGAATCGCGATGAGTCGCGTCCATCAAGCTAAGAAACAGTTGCTGCGGGGCGCGCTTTAACAAGCGGTTAAGAGTTACTCTGACCGTCAGATTGCCGCTGCAGCAGGGGCATCCCGGGGCGACACGCGCGACCTCCAGTGTCAGCTCAGGCGGCAGCTGATCTAGTGCTGCGATACCGCTCGGCAGCCCCTCAATGATGGCGGCGCATCGTTGATTGCCAGCAATAGCTGATGCGATAGCGCTTTCGCGTGCATGGGGGGTGCCGCCCAGCACCAGCGATACGACTGTCATCCGGCTTTCTTGATCGAGCCTTTGCTGGTGTCGACGCCGAGTTGCTTGAGCTTGCGGTAGAGGTGGGTACGCTCGAGGCCAGTGCGCTCCGCGACACGCGTCATGCTGCCGCCTTCGCGCGCCAAATGATGCTCGAAATACGCTCGCTCGAACGCATCACGCGCCTCGCGCAAGGGAAGCTCGAACGAGACACGGAACTCATTGTCGACGCCGGGGTAAGCGGAGGCGTGCATGCCGTTCAAATGACCATTGCCGATTTGTTGCAGCTGCGGCGCGAGCGAGAGTTTGTCTTGTCCGAGCATGGTGCGATGCGGGCCGCCCAACAAACTGCCGCGCGCAGGGTCTTGCCCCCGAGTCAGGCCTTGCTGCACAGTGCGCAGCAATTTTTGCAGCGATATGGGCTTCTCCAGAAAATTCATTGCACCGATGCGGGTGGCCTCAACAGCGGTATCGATGGTCGCATGGCCGGACATCATGATCACCGGCATCGTGAGCAGCCCGTCACGTTGCCATTCTTTCAGAAGTGTGACCCCATCGGTATCCGGCATCCAGATATCGAGTAAAACCAGATCGGGGCTGCTGGACAGGCGCAGCTCGCGAGCAGCATTAGCGTCCTCGGCTGTTGTGACGACGTGACCCTCATCGCCGAGAATCTCGGACAGCAGCTCACGTATTCCCATTTCATCGTCGACCACCAGAATATTTGCCATGGGGCGCCTCTTTAACTCGTCACAACATTGCCATATTGCAGGATTGTATTTTTTGCAATTAAAGTTGTCAAACTGAATATTTGGCTAGTTTCATTAATAAAATCAGAACCTTGGCGCCAGGACCATCTTTTCGATTCTGCACCTCGATACGACCACCATGCTCATCGATAATCTTTTTGACGACCGGCAGACCCAAGCCGGTGCCCTTGGGTTTGGAAGTGACATAGGGTTCAAAGGCGCGCTTGATCAAGGCCGGATCAAAGCCGGGGCCGTTGTCCGATACAGTCAACCGCACTGCTGTCCGTGGCTGACCACCGGCATCGGGGTAGTCGAACGCTTCGGTCACGATGTGGATGGCCGGCTCACGCCCCGACCGTCGAATATCAGCAACGGCATCTTGCGCATTTTGCAACAGGTTGTGTACCACCTGTCGCATTTGAGTTGCATCTCCGAGGATGATGGGGAGATTCGGCTGCAAAACCGGTTGTATCGCGTCCGAAATTTCCATGCCAGAGTAAAGCTCGAGTATTTCCGAGATCAAGGCATTCAGGTCCAGCGCTTGCAACAGCGGTGGTGGGGTTTTGGCGTAGTCTCGGAAGTTATCGACCATCTGCTGCATTGCCACTACCTGGTTCACAATCGTATTGGTGCCGCGCTCAAGTAGCGCCACATCGTCCCCGGCCAGCTTGGGCTGAAGTTTCATGTGCAGGCGCTCAGCCGATAACTGAATCGGTGTCAGGGGATTTTTAATTTCATGCGCGAGCCGTCGCGCGACTTCGGCCCAGGCGATCGATCTTTGGCCCGAGATCACGTCCGTGATGTCATCAAACACGATGATGTAGCCACGACCAGCGCCCACCGGCAGGTGCGAGCCACGCGCAAGCAAAGTGATGTCAGTGCTGTCGCTATAGTTGCTGCCGCGCTCGCGCGGAATTTCGATTTGCTGCTGCCAGTGCTGCGCGTCGACCTCCGAGCGATCGGCGGCGGCCTGCGCATTGAGCCGGCTGAACGAGCGCATCACCGGATCCCGGAACGCAGAGAGTGCCGGGATTAATGACATGGCGGTGCCAAGCAATGGTTTCAGTTCCAGTCGCAAAATGCGCTCGGCTGAGGCATTGAAGGTGACCAGCTGCCACTGCTCGTCAAACACGATTACGCCAGCAGACATATTGGCCAGCACCGATTCAAGATAGGCTTTTGCATCTTCAAGTGCATGCCGGTTACGCTCGACCGCCTCGCGCGCATCAGACAATTGCATGGTCATGATGTTGAATGATTGCGTGAGCGTGCCGAGCTCATCCGGCGTCGCCATGATCGGTCGCGGCGATAGATTGCCCTGCGCGACAGCTTTCGTGCCTTCTGCCAGCAACAAAAGCGGCTGGGCAAAATCGCTCGCTAACAGGAAAGCGCTAACCATTGCAGCAAAAATCGCCAACAAAAGCACCAGTGTCAGCGTCACAAGAAAAAATTTGCGCAGACCTGTACGCGCTAGTGAGCGCTCTTGGTACTCGCTGTAAGCCACGCGCAACGCTTCAGCGTTAACAGATAATTTTTCCGGGACAGGCTGCACCAACAATAAATAGCGCGCATCGCCGCGCAACTTGAACAGCGATCCATCACTGCGAATAGGAACGATCACCCTCAACCGAATCTGCTCCGGCATCAGGCCGTCCTTATCGGCGCCCGGCATGCCGTCGATCACACCAAATCCCTCAGAGGAGTGTGCTCGCGCAAGCATCGATGGGGTTGGCAGCTCCGGCAGCAATCGGGTTAGCTTGGTATTGGTGCTGGCGACGAGCTTGCCACTGGAATTAACCACGATGGCTTCTTGCAGCTGATTTCGTTCGATGATTTTCGGAAGTCGCGCCGCGATCAGGCTGTCGGACATATCGGCAAGCTCTTCGGATACGCCGGCCGCCTTGAGCCTCAGGTCGCGCAATGAAGACTCGAGGGCAGCTCTACCCAAATTCAAACCCGACTCCAGCGCGCTCTCAACCTTTACGTTGAACCACGACTCGATCGATCGCGAAACAAACTGCACTGAGACGAGATAAATCACGATTCCCGGCACGATGCCCATTACCGCGAACATGAGCACCATGCGCGCCATTAGCCGCGACCCGAATCGCCCGCGCCGGTAACGACTGTATAGTCGCGCGAGTAAAAACAGCACCACTGCCAGCAGACCAACGCCGACCGCGATATTGGCGCCGAGCACCCACGAGTAGTAGGAATCAAATAGCTGCGTATCGCCGCTGGCCACCGCCAACAAAAAAAGCAGAACGCCGACAGTGGTCGCCGACACCATCAGCAAGTACCGCAGCGCGCGTCTCATTTCGCCTCGGGTCGGAAGACGAACTTGTTCCAGCCGGAGGACAATCGCCACTCATCGCTGCTCATGGCGCTCACTTGAATAGGCTTTGGCAGCTCGGATACATCGAGCGCCAGCTGCACTGCAACGGTGTAATTACCGGCGCGATTGAGCGCACTGGGGTCGGCGATTAGCCAGCGCCCTGGCCGCCGCAGCAGCGATAGCATGTCGTCGAGCCGCGAAAAATTCTGGTGCAGGCTACCGTCGATCGATGCGCGATACTGCTGAGTGAGAACGTTGTATGAAAGCCGGATTTTTCGTGTGGCTTTGACAGAGACTTCATCAAACCAGTACCAGCGGTAGCGTGTGACCTCGGCTTGCAGTGTGAAGTACAGTGGCACGCCGCGCGACAAAGCCTCCTCAACCGAACGCGGCAACTCCACAGAAAAGCGCGACGATAGCCGGTAGCCCTCGTCGCTGGTCTCGAGCGATGCCTCGACGAACTCGATGCCCTCGGCAGCGTGCGCAGGCGCAGGCAGCCAAGCTGGCACCCACAGCAGCCAGAACAGCAGTAAAAATCGTCGGATCACGCTCAAGAGGGGGCTGATGCCCCGAGGAAAATTTGAACGATAGTATCAAAGCACTGGTTTTCGCAGTAGCGCATAGAACAAGCCATCATGATCCGACAGCGTATCTGCCTGTGGCAGCAACTGTCCGGGCGCATCCAGCCGCTCGGCGCTGTGCCGCATCACGAAAGACTGCGCTTGCAGTTCGGATTCCTCAGGCCACAACGAGCAGGTGACGATCAGCATCAAGCCGCCCGGCTGCAGCAAGCCCCAGAGGTTATCGAGAATAGCCGCCGAGCGCTGCGCAAGCTGCCGGCTGTCGTGCGGGCGCCGTAGCCAACGAATATCAGGATGCCGACGCACAATGCCCGACGCGGTGCAGGGCAGATCGGCCAGGATGCGATCGAAATATCGTCCATCCCACCACTGCCGCGCGCCGGCATCGCCCGCGATGATCTCGGCTTGCAGGGAGAGGCGCTGCAGGTTGTCGCTCACGCGTGTCAGGCGCCGCGCGTCATGGTCAAGCGCCAGCACCTCGCACTTGGCAAGCTCGAGCAGGTGGCCGGTTTTACCGCCCGGCGCGGCACACGCATCCAGCACTCGCATGCCGTCTTCGAGTTGTAACAAGGGTGCGGCCAGTTGTGCCGCAGCATCCTGCACCGACACCAGCCCTTCAGCAAAGCCCGGAATCTGCGCTACCGGCAAAGGCCGATCAAGTCGTACCGCTGACTCACCGACACGACGCGCACCGACACCAGCGCTGGCAAGATGATCGAGGTAGTCATCCACGCGCGTTTTGCGAATATTCACGCGCAAGCTTAGCGGCGGCTCACGATTACCTGCTGCCAGAATAGCTTCTGCTTGCTGCGGCCATGCACGGCGCATCTCCGCAATCCACCAGCGCGGGTAGTTGAGCCGGGCTTCATCGTCGCGCAGTACGGTTTGCATCAAACTGTCGCGCTCGCGCAAGAAGCGTCGCAGCACCGCATTCACCATGTTCTTGGCGCGTCGGGTGTCGGCATCCTGCGCGCAGGCCTCGACAGCTTGATCAACCAGCGTGTGTGCGGCATAGGGCGGTGGCTCATCCGACAGCAGAGCCAGTGCCACGCAGCAGAGCGTATGCAACTGCGCCGGCGTTACCGGTTTACTCGCTAGCTGCGCCAATAAAGCACGTGCGCAGCCCCAGCGCCGCATGCTGCGGTAGCTGATGTCCTGAACTGCGCCGCGCATGGCGGGGCTGAGTCGGTTTTGCTCGAACGCGGTACTCAGCGCCGATGGCAGTGCCTGACCGGCGTCGACATTGGCCATTACCTGTGCTGCGTGAAGCAGCGCTAGCGAGAGTGGCTCAGACAAGCGCTCTCCGGGCAACGAAGCGCATCAACCGGTAGCGCGCGTTCACACCCCCCACATCACGAACTCATGCTCGCGATGCGCCGCCCTGAGCATCTCGAGCAGCGGATACGCGCGCGCGTTGAAGCTGACTGCTTCGCTGGGCCCGGTAATGGGGTCTACAAACGTCTCATCATCCGCTTGCGATGATGCAGGCTTGGAAAACTTCCGTGAAGCGATCTCTGATTCAATCCGTGCGATCGCTTGCGCGGTCTCTTCAGCGGTAATAACGCCGCGCTCAGTATCTTTGCCCAGCAAGTCTAGGATAGGCTTGGCGTGGATCGCGTACATCAGAATTTCAGCGGCAGCTTTGGATTTGAACGTGAGCAGCATCAGGCAACCCTCCAGCAATTAGCGCCTTGCGGGCAAGGCAGTTAGCGATTTGTAAAGCGTAGCACGGGCGACATGGATTGGGCAGGCCAATTCAGGGCTTGTTCAACTGGATGCTGGGTGCCTCAATGGACCATTGCCGCAAAAATTGCCACAGCGTGAACACCTGCAACAGCACATAGCAGGCAAATGCCATACGCATGGCGTCCGCGTTGCGCCAACCTAAAGCAACAAACCAATCCAGCAGCAAGCCAATACCCCACTGCAGTGAAAACGCGCCAACGAACAGCGTCAGGTTGAAGGCACTGTTAGCGCGACCCACCAGCGCAGTCGGAAACGCCAAGCTGACGTGGGTTTGCCCCAGAGTTGTGACTGTAATTACCACTGCGAAGGGTACCCACAGCCACCAGCTCTGAGGATACGGTAGCAGCACCATCAGTCCTTGCAGCAGTACAGACAGCGATAAGCCAATCGCCACCACTCGCAGCGCGGGCAGGCCGCGGCGCTGACCATAGGCGACATAACGCGGTGCCCACCACGACAGTCCAAGGTAAGCAATCAACAGCGAAAGATTGAATAAAAACAAAACATGAGAAGTTTGCTCGATTGACATACCAAGCACGGTCATCATCCATGGACCGGCCCAGAGCGATTGCAGCGCCATGAACCCACCTTGATGCACAGCGCCCAGCAGCGCCATACGTCGGAAGTACGGGTCCGAAAAAATAGCGGCGTAACCGGGCTCATCACTGGCCGATGTGTTCGCAGCAGGGTCAGCCGCAGCGGTGCTTGATACGGGCTTGGTATGAGCCGCTGACATCGCCTGTTCAACATCACGCAAGCGGCTAAACAGGACCCAGGCGGCCATTAGCAATGCGCCGGCGACACCGAAAAAAATATTTCGCCAGCCGATCAAGGGCAACAGCATCGCTACCGGCACCGTTGCCGACAACGCGCCAGACGTACCGATGACCAGCATCCAGCTACCCAGTTGGCTTTGGCGTTCGGCGGGATACCACACCCGGAAAGCTTTGAACGCCGCCATCAGGCAGCTCGAGACGCCGACACCGATGAGTGCACGCCCGACCCAGACCCCCAGCAAGGTATGGCTGCAGGCAAAGATCGCCGCACCAACCGCGCCGAACAGCAGCAGCGCCGACTCGGTACGGCGCGGCCCATGACGGTCCAGCCAGACCCCGATCGGCAGCTGCATCATGCCAAAGCCCATAAAGTACGCGGCAGACAGCAGACCAAGGTCGGCGTTGCTGAGTTGCAGGTCGGCGCTGAGCGCGGGCGCTATCACGGCATTGATCCCGCGCATCGCATATGACAAAAAATACGCCAGACCGAACACCAGCACCACGCGCGTGGCGGTTCGGCCTTGCAGGTAAACCGGGGGGAGACTCATCGGCCGATGTTAACAGCGCGGCAATGACGAGCCTCAATCAGGATACGCCTCAGGCCACGGTGTGTAGCGCCCGACGGTATTGAACGGCCTCGGCAGCATGCACGCTGCCAATGCGCTCGCTGCCAGCAAGATCGGCGATAGTGCGCGCGACCTTCAGCACGCGGTGATACGCCCTTGCCGACCAATGCAGTCGCTCAATCGCAGCGCGCAGCAGTGCCGCGGCGGCAGCATCTGGCTGGCAATAAAGCTCCAGCTCGGACGACGATAAATCAGCGTTGGTGGTTTGCTGTCGCGCCCATTGGCGCTCTCTGGCGACTGCCACCCGCGCTGCAATCGCGGCTGAGCATTCGCCCGCCGGCGCATCCAACAAGTCGCCCGCGCTCATGGCCGGTACCGCGAGCTGCAGGTCTATTCTGTCAAGTAAGGGACCCGAGATTCTGCCCTGGTAGCGTGCGATAGCGTCGGGTGTGCATCGACAGGCACGCTGCGGATGACCCAGGTAGCCGCATGGGCAGGGGTTCATGGCCGCCAGCAACTGAAAGCGGCACGGAAAATCAGTTTGACGAGCGGCACGTGAAATCGTCACCTGCCCCGCCTCTATCGGTTCCCGCAGTGCTTCGAGCACCTTGCGCTCGAACTCGGGCAATTCGTCAAGAAACAGCACGCCGTGATGC
>SXGQ01720565.1_pt1 | contig 11804 bp, 13 predicted proteins | sample 3178371 | NCBI WGS metagenome assembly SXGQ01 (sample SAMN11356859, study PRJNA531348) | freshwater metagenome | isolation source: freshwater sample F1-20 | place: China: Fuxian Lake, Yuxi | collected 2017-12-25 | reverse complement strand
GGGCGAGCGCCGCGCGGCGGCGGTCAAGGACTACCTGGTGAGCCTCGGCATCAGCGCCGATCGCATCGCCGTGGTGTCGAAGGGCAAGGAAGCCCCGCAGTGCACCGACTCGAACGAGACCTGCTGGCAGCAGAACCGCCGCGGGCACCCGGTGTTCACCGCGAAGTAACGCCGTCTCGAGGTCAGGCCCCGGTCTCGCGGGCCATGGCCTCTGCGGCCGCACGTGGGTCGGCTGCCCCGGTGATGGGGCGGCCGACCACGAGATAGGTCGCACCCGCCTCCACCGCCTGCGCGGGTGTCAGCGTCCGCGCCTGATCGTCCTTCCCCTGCTGGTCCGCGGGACGGATGCCCGGCGTCACAATCACAAACGACGGTCCGCACGCCTTGCGGATGGCCGCGATTTCCAGGGGCGAGGCCACCACGCCGTCGAGCCCCGCCTGCTGCGCCAGCCGGGCCAGGTGCACCACCTGTTCCATCACAGTACGGGCCGTGCCCACTTCGGCCAGGGCGGCTTCGTCCATGCTGGTCAGCACGGTGACGCCAATCACCAGCGGGCGCGGCACGCCGAGGCGCGCGGCCGTCTCTGTCGCCGCCCGCGCCGCGGCCTGCATCATGGCCGAGCCGCCCGAGGCATGCACGTTCACCATCCACGCCCCCGTGCCGAGGGCCGACGTCACCGCGCCGGCGACGGTATTGGGAATGTCGTGGAACTTGAGGTCGAGAAACACGCGATCGCCGCGCTCGGTCAGCGCCCGGACGATGGCCGGGCCTTCGGCGGTGAACAGCTGCTTGCCGATCTTGTAGCCGGCGACGGAGCCGCGCAGTGCGTCGGCGAGGGCCAGGGCCCTGGCCTGGGAATCCACATCAAGGGCCACCAGAATCCGGTTCATCGATGCACCACCTTCGGAGGCGTCGGGTCGAACGCGCCAATGAGATCGCTCAGCCGCCCGACCTCATGCCGGGCCATGTAGTCGTCGATGCCGTCGAGCACCTTGCCCCACACGAATGGATCGACGAAGTTGGCGGTGCCGATCTGCACCGCCGTGGCGCCGGCGAGGATGAACTCGAGGGCATCGCGCGCGTTGGTGATGCCGCCCATGCCGATGATGGGAATCTTCACCTCGCGGGCACACTCCCACACCATGCGCACGGCGATGGGCCTGATCGCCGGACCGCTGAGTCCGCCGAGCACATTGGTGATCGTGGGACGCCGCGTCTCGACATCAATCGCCAGCGCCAGGAACGTGTTGACCAGCGACACCGCATCGGCGCCGGCATCTTCAGCGGCGCGGGCGAATGAGGCCACGTCGGTGACGTTCGGCGTGAGCTTGGGAATGACAGGCAGGTGCGTCACCTTGCGCACGGCCTCGACCACCTGCCCGGTGCCGAGCAGCGAGCAGCCGAACTGGATGCCGCCCTCCTTGATGTTGGGGCACGAGATGTTGAGTTCGATGGCGGCGACGCCGCCCGCGTCGGTCAGGATGCGCGTGACCTCGGCGTACTCGTCGATGGTGGTGCCGCAGACGTTCACGAAGACGCGCGCGCCGCGTTCGCGCAGCAGCGGCAGCTTTTCCTTCACGAACCGGTGCACGCCGATGCCCTGCAGGCCGATGGCGTTGATCATGCCGGCAGGCGTCTCGACAATGCGCGGGGGCGCATGGCCCTCGCGCTCGGTGAGGAAGAGGCCCTTGACGCAGACGCCCCCGAGGGCCGACAGGTCGGTGACGTCTTCGTACTCGAGGCCATAGCCGAAGCAGCCGCTGGCCGAGATGAGCGGATTCGGCAGCTCGAGCGTGCCGATGCGGACGGAAAGGTCGCGTGCCATCAGTCCCACACGATCTCGGCGCCGTCGAAGACGGGGCCGGAAATGCACGAGCGCACAGAGTGCGGCGTGCCTGCGCCGTGCTGCACCTTGACGACGCAGCTGTCGCAGCCGCCGAGGCCGCAGCCCAGCGTGCGTTCCACCGACACTGCGCACGGCTGCCGGTGGCGGGCGGCCACGTGGGCCACCGCTTCCAGCATGGGCTCGGGCCCGCAGGCATACACCATGACCGACTGCGGGTCGCGGCCCGCCAGATCGCGATCGAGCGGCAGGGTGACGCGCCCGTGCTCGCCGCGCGAGCCGTCCTCGGTCGTCAGCACAAGGCGCACCCCGAGGCGTTCGAAGAAGTCGAGGTAGAACAGTTCTGCGCCCGAGCGGGCGCCGTAGATGAGCGTGGTCGGAGTGCCCGCCTCGACGAGCCGCATGGCCAGCGTCCAGAAGGGGGCGAGGCCCACGCCGCCGGCGACCATCCAGGCCTCCTGGCCTGCGGCCGGCGGGGTGTACGCCCGGCCCAGGGGGCCCAGCGTCGCCACGACATCGCCGACGCGTGCGTCATAGAGGGCCTGCGTGGTGCGCCCCGCGCGCTTGTTGAGAATCGAGATGGCGGTGGGTGTGCCGGCGGCATCGCGCAGCACCTCGAACACCGAGAAGGGACGGCGCAGCAGGGTGTCGGTCATCGTGGCAGGCCGCACCATCACGAACTGGCCGGCCACGGTCCGGGCACCCACCTCGCCGGCTGACAGGGTCAGCACGTTGTAATCGCGCGACAGTGGTCGGTTCTCGAGCACGGTCGCGTCCACATCCAGAGGCGGCATCGCATCAGGGTACACTACGGCCATGAACAACGTCATCGACTTCATCCACGTCCACCGTGACCGGTATGTCGACGAACTGAAGCAGTATCTCGCCATTCCGAGCATCAGCGCCCTGCCCGCCCACGCGGCCGATGTGCGGCGCTGCGCCGAATGGACGCGTGACGAGATGACCCGCATCGGGCTGCACCACGCCCGGCTCGAAGAGACCCCGGGCCACCCCATCGTCTACGCCGAGTGGATGGGCGCCCCGGGCGCTCCGACCATCCTGTTCTATGGGCACTATGACGTGCAGCCCGTCGACCCGGTGCACCTGTGGACCTCCCCGCCGTTCGAGGCGACGGTTCGCGACGGCGAGATTTACGCCCGGGGCGCGGCAGATGACAAGGGACAGGTCTTCATGCACTTCAAGGCGGTGGAGGCCCACCTCAAGCAGAACGGCCGGCTGCCGGTGAACATGAAGTTCCTCATCGAAGGCGAAGAGGAAGTCGGTTCGGCCAACCTCGATCACTACATTCAGGCGCACCGCGAACAGCTGGCCGCCGACGTCGTGGTCATCAGCGACTCGCCGATGTTCGACCGCGGCATTCCGTCCATCTGCTATGGCCTGCGCGGGCTGGCCTACTTCCAGATCGACCTGCGCGGCACGCGCAGCGATCTGCATTCAGGCTCTTTCGGCGGAGCGGTAGCCAACCCGGCCATGGTGCTGGCGCAGATCCTTGCCTCTGCCAAGGACCGCAGCGGCCGTGTCCGCATCGACGGGTTCTACGACGATGTGGTCGAGCTGCGGCCCGAGGAGCGGGCCGAGTTTGCGAAGCTGCCGTTCAACGAGAAGAAGTACCGGCAGGAGCTCGGCGCACCCAAGCTCTTCGGTGAGACCGGCTACACGACGCTCGAGCGGGTGTGGGGGCGTCCCACCTTCGAGGTGAACGGGCTGCTCGCGGGCTTCACCGGCGAGGGGGCCAAGACGGTGATCCCCGCCGTGGCGATGGCCAAGATCAGCATGCGGCTGGTGCCGAATCAGGATCCTGAAAAGATTGCGACGCTGTTTGCCGAGTGGCTCGACAAGACGGCGCCGAAGACCGTCGAGGTGACCCTGACGAAGATGCACGGCGGCAAGCCGTGGATGACGGACTTCGACAACCCGTATGTGCAGGCCGCCGGCCGGGCCATTCGTGCCGGGTTCGGGCAGACGCCGGTCTACAACCGCGAGGGCGGATCGATTCCGGTGGTGTCGACGTTCCAGCAGGAACTGGGCGTGCCGTGCGTGCTGTTCGGCGTGGGGCTGCCCGACGAGAATGCCCACGCGCCTGACGAGAAGCTCGACCTGGGCAACTTCCACGGGGGCGTCGTGGCGTCGGCCTGCCTCTACGGCGAGATTGCGTCCGTGCGCCGCTAGTTCAGCTGGGCCTGGCGCCGGCGCAGCGTCTTGACGTGCTCCCAGATCTGCTCTGATTCCTTGCGCTCGTCCTCGTCCTGGTCGGTGAGCCGCGCCATCTTGAGGTAGGCCTCGAGGTCGTGCAGCGCCCGCCCGACGTCGTTCATGTGGTACGACAGCAGGCCGCGGTCGCGCAGCTCGGACATCGACAGCGGGGCCAGGGCCAGCAGCATGTCCGACACCTCGCGGGCCTGCGGAAACGAGCGCATCCGCACGTAGAGCCGCTTGAGGTTGAGCAGCATCCGCATCACCACCTGCCGTCGCGTGGCCCGCGCCATCACCGACGGCTGCCACACGGCATCGTCGCCCATCTGCTGCAGCAGCAGGGCGCGGCAGTCATTCTCGGCGAGGATGGCGCCCTTGTGGACGACGTCGACCCCGAGGCCTTCATCCTGATCGTCCGTGTGCAGGTCGTGCAGCACCCGCACGAGGAAGTGCCCGGGAAAGTTGATGCCCTCGGTGCGCAGGCCCGCGCGCCGCGCCACTTCCATGTAGACAATGGCGAGCGTGAGCGGAATGCCGGTGCGCCGGGCGATGACCTGATTGAGGCAGCTGTTGCGCGGGTCGTCGTAGTGCGAGGTGTTGCCGGCGAAGCCCTGCGTGCCGAAGAACCACTGATGGAACAGGTCGAGGCGCAGCGGCAGCGGGGCATCGTGCCCTTCCCCCGAGTGGATGGCGTGTGCGGCCTCGGTGCCTAGCGTGTCGAGGATGTCGAGATAGTGGCCGGGGTCGAGCGCCGGATACTCGAGACGCGCGATGATGAGCGCCGGCACCGCCAGGTCGGGACCCGGACGGTCGGTGGCGGCGGCGACCTGTTCGGCCAGCGGTCGGGACGTCGGCATGTCAGTCGGCGACCAGCGCGTCGAGATCCGCCAGGGTGAGCGTCGCCAGGCCCGGGGCCACCAGCTCGGCGTGCGGACGCAGCTCGTGGGCCGGATAGGTGGTCGACACGGCCACGAGCCTCAGGTCGGCCCCACGCGCCGAGGCGAGACCCCAGTGCGAGTCTTCAATGGCCACGGTGCGCCACGGATCGAGCGTGCGGCCGGTGTGCGCCTGCAGGCGCTGCAGGGCCGTGCGGTAGGGCTCGGGGTCGGGCTTGCTGCGCTGCGTCTGATCAGCGCCCACGACGACCGGGAACAGCGACCGCAGCCCCGCCCGCGTCAGCACATCGTCAATTTCGCGGGTGTGGGCCCCGCTGGCGATGGCCACCGGCACCGCCTGCGCCGCGGCGCGGATGAAGTCGGCGGCACCCGCGTAGAGCATTTCTCCGGCGGCAGCCAGCGCGTCGTAGGCCGTGCCCTTCTCGTCTATGAGCGCGGCCATGTCGGCCCCGGCCGGCACGGGCAGGCCGCGGTCTGTCATCACCTGCCGGAACACCCCGCCATCGTCGAAGCCCAGGTATGAGCGGTAGTAGTCGGCCTCAGAGAGCGTCAGGCCTCGCGACCCGAGCACCTGCTGAAAGGCCTTGAGATGGAGCTGCTCGCTGTTGGCGATGACTCCGTCGAAGTCGAAGATGATGGCGTGCAGGGCGCGCACGGGTGTTACCGGGGGGGCGGCAGCTTTTCGCCGGCGGTAATCGCGACCTCGAGCCTGTTCTCGGCCGGCGGGAAGGGGCAGTCGTACTCGGCGTTGTAGTAGCAGAACGGATGGTAGGCCGTATTGAAGTCGACCGAGTAGATGCCCGTGGCGGTCGGGTCGAGCTCGAGATAGCGCCCGGCCGCGTAGGTGTCGGTGCCCGAGGTGGCATCGGCAAAGGGAATGAACAGGCGCGAGACCGGCTGGCCGACTTCGCTGAAGGCGGTCAGCTGCATGGGCTGTCCCTTCATGGTGAACCGCAGGGTGCCGACGCGCTCGTAGTCGCGCAGCTGGCCGGTCGAGGTCGGGATGCGCAGCCGCGTGCGCTGGGCGGACGGGTCGAGCGTGGCGGGCGGATTGAACGACTCATCCACCGGATAGTAGGCCAGGGGCAGGAGCGTGCCCCTCTTGTCAGCGGGGATGGGCGAATCGGCTGAGGTGGCGAAGCTGTCGTTCTTGAAGGCGCGGCCTTCTTCGATGGCCGCCGCGTAGTCTTTCACGCCGGCCCCGGGCGTGCAGGCGATGAGGGTGGCGCTCAGCAGGGCGCTGCTCAGGACTCGACGCATCAGACTCACTATACAAGGGTTCGCCCGGGTTTCCGTCCGTGGTCGCAGCCGCTCTGGTGCGGCCCCTTCTATAATGCCGGGGTGCTGACGTTCGGGGTGGTGGCATCGTTGGTGGTGGCGGCAGCCACCTGGTGGCGTCGGCTCGCCGGCCTGCTGCTCGTGCTGGCCGCGCTGCCCTGGGCGCTGCATCACCCCTCGACTCCGCGGACGATGGTGCTGGCGGGGGTGGTGGGGGCGCTGCAGGTCGCGTATCTCCTGCGTGTCGCGGTCGACCGGCGGCGGGGCCAGACCCTGAAGGCGGGTTCATCGCTCCTGATGTGGGTCACGGGTGTGTGGGGGGTGGCGGGCCTGCTGAGCCTCTTCAACCTGCCGTGGGCCTCGATGATGGTGACGGTGCGCGAGTACTACGCCGCCGTGCCGGGCCGCACCTGGCGGGATGTCTGGATGGCTTGGTGGACGGTGCCTGACAACCTTCCGCACTTCTCCGTTGTCGCTGCGCTCTTCACGGTGCAGGCAGCGCTGCTCGCCTGGATGGTGTGGCGGGAAGTGCGCCAGTCGCCAGAGGCAGGCGTGCAGGTGGCCGTGGCCCAGGTGCTTGGCCTGTGCACGGCGATGGCGTTCGGGATCGCTGAGGCGGCGGGTGTTGACCTGACCCCGATACGCGGGACCGAGATGATGCATGAGGGGGCCGGGTCGATTCAGTCACTGTCTGGAAATCGCGGCTGGTTTTCGCAGTACGTCGCGTACGGATTTCCCTATGCCCTTGTGCTGACGGTACTGCCGGCCATCCGCTACGCCAGGGCGACAGTCGCCATCCTCGGTGTGGTGACACTCGTATCGCTGGTGCTGGCGTTTCAGCGTGGCGGGTGGGTGGTCGGGCTGCTGATGCTGGCCTGGGTCGCGGCCGTGAGCCTGGCGAGTCCCCTGGACACGGCGATCAGGGCCCGCCGAGCGATTCGTCGCGCGGGTGCAGCCGTCCTCGTCCTGGCGGTGCTCGCGGCACTGACCGGTGTGGCGGTGCGGACCGTGCTTCCGAAGGTCACTGATGACCCCGGCGGTCCACATGTGCTTGAGGATCGTCTGTCGCTGGCGGGATACATCAGCCGCATTCAGGGCGTCGACTTTTTCGGCGGCCGCGAGAAGTACTGGCCCGTCGCCTGGGACCTGTGGCGTATGCATCCGCTGATTGGCAGCGGCATCGAGGGCTTTGCGTATCAGTACGCCGTGGAGGTGGACGCTGCCGATGGGCGCCTGCATGGCAGGCACGATGCGGTGCCCCTGGCCGCCAGCTCCCACAACATCTATCTGCAGACGGCGGTGGGCACCGGTGCGCTGGGCCTGCTGGCGTTGCTGGCGATGTTCGGGCTGGGACTGCGGGCGATGGTCCGGACGGTGACCAGTGAGCGCAGCCCGGCGGCACGCCGCATGGTCGCGCTGGCCGCGGGTGGGTCACTGGTGGCGATCATGGTGTACGGGATGGTGCAGGAGGTGACGTACATTCACGCCCTGCGCCTGATGCTGTGCGGCGCCGTGGGACTGCTGGCCGCGGGAGTCCCCGCGGACGAGCGCGGCACATAGGGCAGACGGGGCGACCCGCAGGCCGCCCCGCCTCACCGGGGTTACTGTCCGCCGCCGGCGACGCTGGTCTGGCTGTCGCGCTTCGGGAAGATCTCCTTGAAGGCCTTCATGAAGCGATCCATTTCGTCGGCCGTGCCAATCGACACGCGCAGGTGATCGGTCATCGGCGGGAACGGGCGCCCCACCAGGATCTCGCGCGTGCGGAACTCTTCGATCACCGGCTGTACCTGGCGTCCACCGAGGTGCACCATGAAGAAGTTGGTCTGCGAGGGAATGACGCGGTAGCCATGGGCCCGAAGGTCGTCCGAGCACTTCGTGCGCAGCGCCTTGACTTTGGCCTTGACCTCGGCCTGGGCCTGCGTGTCCTTCAGCGAGGCGACGCCGCCGTGCTTGACCAGGGCGTTGATCGAGCCCATCGAGAACGGGCGCATCTTCGCGATGATCGGCGCGGGAGCAATCGCGTAGCCCAGGCGCATGGCCGCCAGGCCGGCGATCTTCGAGAACGTGCGGGCCACGACGACAGGCCGGCCTTCGAGGACGTACTTGATCGACTCCTCGTAGTTGGGGTCGTCGACGAAGTGGTGATAGGCCTCGTCGATGAGAATCGGCATGTCCTTCGGAATGTTCCGGACCACCGCCTCGACTTCCTTCTTCGGCACCACCACGCCCGTGGGGTTATTGGGGTTGCACAGGTAGAAGAGGCCGATCTCGGCGGCATGCCGGTTGGCCATCTCGATCATCTGGCTGATGTCCTGGGTGTAATCAGGCTTGAGGGCCACCTTGATGGCCTCGGCCTTGATGGCGGTGGCGTGCTGATACACCGATCCGTATGACGGGTCGCAGCCCAGCACCTTCTTGCCGCCGAGCAGGTAGGTGGTGCCGACGACGTCGAGAATCTCACCCGAACCGGCGCCGAGCAGCACGTTCTCGGGCTTGACGGCGTGGTGTTCGGCAATGGCCTCGACGATGTTGCCGTCGGGATAGCCGTAGCGGCCGACGTACTTCCAGGCGGCGTTCATGGCCTTCATCACCGAGTCGGGCGGGCCCCAGTTGTTCTCGTTGTTGGCGATCTTGGCCATGCGGTCGTACATCTCGGGCGTCATCGGCCCGCGGGCGCGCTGGGCAGCGACGGCCGCCGGCCCTCCCTGGGCCCAGAGTTCGGCTGAGGGGCGGGTGCTGAGGTAGCCGACCGTGGCGGCGACTCCTCCCATGAAATTCCGGCGTGACACGTGCGTGGCCATCAGAAAACCTCCAGAGGCGGATTGTAGCCGCAAACGCGGCGGCGGGAGGCGCCCGCTCAGAACAGCCGCGTGGCCATGGCCAGCAGGCCCCCGGCGGAGGCCAGGGTCAGCGCCAGCGCCCCGCGTTCCCGCAGGAAGAGCACCCCGAGAACGAGCAGGCCGGCCGGTTCGCTAGCCCTGCAGCAGGGCCCGCAGCGACTCGTCTGTCTCTTCCCGAAAGGGATTGAGCACCACCGTGCCCTGCCAGCGGAACCCGTGGTGAAAGTCTTCCGAGAGCAACGCCCGGCACCGGGCCTCGGCGCTGACGGCGAGGATGACTGCGTCCCACCACGACACCGAGTGATCGCAGGCCAGGTGCGTGGCGGCCATCATGGCCGTGTGAGTGGTGTCGGCGGTGAGGGCACTCTGGGTCCAGTCGAGGATGGCCTGCTGTGCACTGCGCGGCGTCCGTCCCATCTTCCCGGTGAGCACCCGGTGCAGTTCACCAAGGCACTGTACGGGTACGACGAGTGCCGAGACGGGAAGCGCGCCGACAATTTGCCGGGCGCGGTGGCATCGCACCGCGTCACCGCAGCCCTCGGCGTAGACCAGGACGCTGGTATCGAGAGCGATGCGGACCATCAGTCGTACAGCTCGTCCCGGGTCCAGGTCCGGGGCGTGTCACTGACGGGCTGCGCATCGAGCCGCGCCAGTAGCCGGTGCCGGGCCGTCTCGCGGACCGACTCTTCGGGGTCAATGGGCAGCACCCGCGCGACGGGGCGCCCTCGCGAGACCACTGTATAGGCATGCCCCGACGCCACTTCGCGCAGCATCAGGGAGAAGTGCCGGTTGGCCTCAGCTGCCGAAATCGTACGGTCGCTCATTGGTAGTGCTCAGCACTACTGTAGCACGCGGCAGAGGGAGCCAGGGCGAGCCCTCCGCCGCCTCAGAACAACCGCGTCGCCATGGCCAGCAGGCCCCCGGCGGAGGCCAGGGTCAGCGCCAGCGCCCCGCGTTCCCGCAGGAAGAGCACCCCGAGAACGAGCAGGCCGGCCGCCAGCATCAGAAACTCGCGGTAGCGGTCGTCCATGCCCTGCTGCACGCCCTGCCCGTCGGCGCGCCGGCGGGTGAGGTCGATGATCGCATTGGCAATGTCGCGGTCGGGTTCGCGGTCGAGCTCGAAGTAGCGCCCGCCCCCGGCCGTGGCGATGGTCGACAGCGAATTGCGGTCGAGCACCGAGCGGATCGGCGGCTGGGCCGGGTCGCGCTTCGGGTCGGGACTGGTACCCCCGGCGGTGGTGCCGACGCCCACCACATGCAGCGGGATGCCCCGCTCCTGGATGAGGGCCAGCGACTTGGCGACTTCGCCGCTCCAGGCCTGTCCGTCAGAGATGAGGATGAAGGCCTTGGCGTTGGCCGATTTGCCCTGCAGCTCTTCGTCCTTCTCGAGGAGCCGCAGGCCCCAGTAGAGGCCGCGCTCGATGTTGGTGTCCCAGGTCGAGTCGTCCTCCAGGCGGAAGGGCGGCCCGTCCTCGAGGTGGTCGAGGAAGAAGAAGTAGGTGTTCGGGTCTTTCGTGAGCCGCACCTGCGGGGCCGCAATCGAGGCGAACAGCGCCATCGACATGCGGTCGTCCTCCCACCGCATCGACTCGCCCAGCACGCGCAGGAACCGCGCCGAGCGCGTCCAGCGGTTGCCGGTGCGCCCGTCCACGTCCTTGACGTGCATCGAGGCCGAGCCGTCCTGCAGCACGATGAAGTCGACGCCGGCCGTGCGGATGATGGCCGCCGTGGTCTGCGGCCGGGCCAGCGCCAGCAGCGTCAGCGCCAGCGCGCCAGTCAGGCACAGCCAGAACAGCAGCTCGCCCACCAGGGGCATGCGCTGCCTGACCGGCAGCAGGCGGTTCCGCCGCAGGGCCGCCACGTCGCGGCGCCGCAGCCACAGCTGGCGCAGCCAGAGCAGCAGGAGCAGCCCCGGGATGGCCAGCAGCGGCAGGTACTGCGGCGAACCGAACAGGATCTGCGGCATTTATCCCTTGCGCTGGCGCACGGCGCCCTTGCCCGCCTTCTCGGCTTCCTGTCGCTCGTCGGGGCGCATGGGCACGATCATCTTGAACTGCTTGGTCTCGCCCTCGGCCGGAATCTCGCCGATGCCGCCGTGGATGGTGTTGCCCGACGACTTGGCATCCTGGGGCGCAAGGTTCTGCCGGCGCGCCGCGATCACCGCGCGCAGCCGGGTGACATATTCGAAGTTGAAGGCCGCCTCGGCGTTCGCCGGGTCGTCACGCAGCACGTCGGCATAGGCCTTCACGACGCCGTCCATGCGACCGACGACCGCCTGCCAGTTGCCGCCCTCCTTGCGCAGGGCGCGATAGGCCGCGTTGGCGGCCAGCAGCTTGGCCTTCGGGTCGGCGGCGACGTCACCGTAGTCGCCATTCCAGTACTTCGATGTGGTCTGCAGCTCGGTGGCCGCCTGCACCGAGGCTTCAGCACCGGGCAGGTACTTGGCCCAGGCCGAGGGGGCCTCGATAGGAACGGCCCCGGCTTCCTGGTAGCGCAGGGTCACCAGGTCGCGCTCGGCGGCCGCGACCCGCTTTTCGAGGTCGCTCGTCTGCCACAGGCCGAAGCCCACTGCCACCAGCACGACGGCCACAATCAGATATCCGATGACTGCACGCATGATCGCTCCTGTCAGGGAAACACGCTGAAGATGCCCACGGTGAGCCGCAGCAGCAGCGCCACCGCCCAGCACCCGGCCGCCGCCATCGCAAAGGGCGAGAAGCGCGGCCGCTCGGT
>SXGQ01719768.1_pt1 | contig 11807 bp, 12 predicted proteins | sample 3178371 | NCBI WGS metagenome assembly SXGQ01 (sample SAMN11356859, study PRJNA531348) | freshwater metagenome | isolation source: freshwater sample F1-20 | place: China: Fuxian Lake, Yuxi | collected 2017-12-25 | reverse complement strand
GGCCGGAACTTTTTCCTTATGGGCATGAGTGACCTCCAGGTAGTAACCGAACACATTATTGAATCCGATCTTCAGCGAGGGGATGCCCGTCCGAAGTATCTCTTGTTGTTGCAGGCTGGATAGATAATTTTTACCACTGCGGGCGATGTGCCGTAGCTCGTCGAGCGTTGGATCGACGCCTTCCCGGATCAGTCCGCCTTTATTGATCGCTGCCGGTGCGTCTTCCGGTAGATGAGCTTGAATGATCTCTTTCAGTTCCGGACAATCCTGGAGGTTAGGCAAGCGATTCTGCAGCCAGGAAGGGGGGTGGGGTGGAAGGGCGGATTGAATTTGCTTGACCGCTTGGAGTCCGTTGACCACCTGCAGCAGGTCGCGGGGATTTACTTTCCGCATGGCGATCTTTCCGGCCAGCCGCTCGAGGTCGCCGCATTGCTGGAGTGAGGCCTGCAGGGATCGCAACCATTGTGGTTGATCGATCAGGGCTTGCGTCATGTCGAGTCGGGCTTCGATCGCGGACTTGTCGCGTAGCGGGAATAGGATCCAGCGACGCATCAAGCGGGCACCCATGGGCGAATGGGTTTTATCCAGTACCGACAATAGGGAATGCGGTTGTCCCTGGGCTCCTTCCAGTAATTCGAGGTTGCGGATGGTGAAGCGGTCCATCCATAAGAAATCCGCTCGGTCGATCCGCTGCAGGGTTTGAATATGTTGTACGTGAGAATGTTCGGTCTCCCGCAAATAATGGAAGATCGCCCCGGCGGCCACGGATGCCGCGTTCATTTCATCTACGCCAAATCCCTTGAGGGAGTGCGTTTGAAAATGTTTGGTGAGCAGTTCGTTGGCATAGTTGGCATCGAAGATCCATCCATCCAGGGGGAAGGTGTAAAAGGTGTCTGGCAACCAGGACCGAATTTCTTTTTGTTTGTCTTTTGCCAGGATCAACTCGGAGGGACGAAGGCTTTGCAATAATTTATCGGCATACTCGGCATTTCCTTCGGCGAGGAAGCATTCGCCGGTGGACAGGTCCAGGAAAGCCATGCCAACGGTTTCGTTGCTGACGGCGTGCAGGGAGGCTAGAAAATTATTCGATCGGTGTTCCAACAGTTTGTCCTGAATGGCGGTACCCGGGCTCACCAGATCGGTCACGCCTCGTTTCACGATCCCCTTCGCTAATTTGGGATCCTCCAATTGATCGCAGACCGCTACGCGGTAACCGGCTTTGACCAGTTTGTGCAGGTAAGTATCGAGCGCATGATGCGGAAATCCCGCCAACGCTGCGTCTGCCGCAGCTCCGTTATTTCGTTTGGTTAAGGTAATCCCCAACACCCCGGCCGCCGTCACCGCATCGCTGCCAAAGGTTTCATAAAAATCACCGACACGAAACAACAAGATCGCATCCGGATGTTTTTGTTTGATCATCCGATGCTGTTGCATCAACGGGGTATCGCCACTGCTTTTGGCCATGACGACAAAAATAATGGGTTCTTGTCTGTGTAACTCGGGAAAACCCGGCATCTAAACGGGAAAATCAACCACATGCGAATTATTTTCCTGTTATCCATCATCCTGGTCCAACCATTTTTTTCAACCGCACAAGACACCCTCCGGGTCCGGCCCGCCCTCCGAAATGCCAACGTCTATTTTGGGTACGGCGCCGAGCTGACCCATGAGGGAAAATTGCGCTTGGGAAACGGCACTCGGATCCTCTTGCTGGAGGGGATCAGCACGTCGGTCGACCCCAACAGCTTGCAGGTCAATTTACCTGAAGGCGTGGCCTTGCTCTCTCAGCAGTATAGGGTTTACCAACCACCGGTTCCACCGTCCAAGTATCAAAAGCAGACCGAGGCCTTGCTCGACAGTAACCGGCTACTGAGCAAAGAGATCACTCGATATCAGAACCTGATCGGCATCGATCAAGAGATCCTGGTAAAGACCGGCTTGCTCATTGAATCACCGCTGAAGGACCCAGCGGATCGTCCGGTGCTTGCCGCCGATGTCCTGCGGCTGTTAGATGTGTACACGGCCCGTATTGAAAAGGCAAAGCTGGCGATCTTCCAGTGGCAGACTGAGATCGAGAAGCTCCAACGGAAGATCCAGGAGAATCAGAAGTTGATCCAGCAATGGTCACGGCAAGAAGCCATGCCGATTGAAGAGGTCGGACAACTTTTTCTACAGGTTCTGACCGACCGCCCCGATGATTACCCAGTGAAAATTTCCTATTACACGCCGCAGGCGGGGTGGACCGCCAACTACGATCTCCGGGTAAATTCCAAAGAGAACAAAGTGAAATTGATCTACAAAGCCTCGCTGACCCAGACCACGGGCATTGCCTGGAAGCAAGTGAAACTCACGCTGAGCACCGGCACACCCAATTTTGGGGTGCAGGCCCCGATCTTGACACCGTGGTACCTGCAACTCTATGTGCCGGAGTTGTATCGCCAATCTCAACTGCGTTCCGTCAACGCCAATGCCAACGTGATCCAATCCATGACCGAGTCGAAGTCCCTCGCCGATCATGTGGTGAAAGAGGCCGATCAGTATCGACTGGCTCCGCCTCCGGTGTCGGTGGATCCGAGTACAGTGGGAAATTATATCACCCTGCAGCAAGGGCAATTGAATACGAGTTACGAGATCCAGTTGCCGTATGATGTACCTGCGGATGGTCAGCTGCAACAAGTGAACATTCAGGAGCGGTCCGTGGCGGCCTCCCTAAAGAATTACGCCGTCCCCAAACTCGATCGCGAGGCCTATTTACTGGCGGAGGTGGCGGATTGGCAGAACCTTGACTTGATCCCCGGCGTGGCCAACATCATCATGGATGACACCTATGTCGGAAAGACGCAGATCGATCCCAACAGCACGGCCGATACCTTGAATTTATCACTAGGCCGCGACAAGCGGATCGTTCTCAAGCGCACCAAAGTACGCGAGACCGCCCCAGCCAAATCGAGTGGTGGAACCACCAAGCAAATGTGTACGTTTGAGATCACGGTGAAGAACAATAAGGTCACTCCCGTGCAGTTGTTATTGAAAGATCAACATCCGCTCAGTGCCGTGAAAGAGGTGGAGGTAACCTTGGAGGATTCGGGTGAGGCCGAGGTCAATCCCGAGACCGGGGTGTTGACCTGGAAGGTCGACCTCAAACCCGGAGAGAGTAAAACATATCGATTTGTGTACAGTGTGAAACATCCTCGAGACAAGCGCATCCTGAACCTGTAAGAAGCTATTTATAATCGTTAGCAGGTCCCTTTCTTAACTGGAAGCGGACCTGCTTACCTTTGCGGCATGCGTAAGTTATCCATGGATGAACTGGGTCGAAAAACTGCGGCACAGGCCCGGCGGGCAGATAAGTTCCCGTTGATCCTGATCCTGGAGAATATTCGGAGCGCGTACAACGTAGGCAGTACATTTCGTACGGCGGATGCGTTTCAGGTGGAAGCGGTTTATCTGACCGGATACACGGCCTTTCCGCCGCACAAGGAGATCCGTAAAACGGCCTTGGGGGCAGAGGATTCGGTGCCCTGGCGACATTTCCCGGATGCCACCACGGCCATTGAGCGGGCCCGCTCGGCCGGTTATCGGATACTCGCGGTTGAACAAACAACGGACAGCATTCCGTTGCAATCGTTACAGCCCTCCTCCGAAGAAAGAATCGCGCTGGTATTCGGCAACGAGGTAACCGGCGTGGAGGCCAGTACCCTGGCCCTGTCGGATGGTTGTTTGGAGATTCCCCAAGGGGGGATGAAGCATTCATTGAATGTGGCCACGGCGCTCGGCGTGGTGGTTTGGGAATGTGTACGAAGCTATGTTGCCGATAAACCTATCTTGAAATAATCGGATGTCTGTCTGGAAACGATACTTGAGCCTGATCAAATTCTCGCATACCATTTTTGCGATGCCCTTTGCGGGGGTTGGTTTTGGGCTGGGTCTGCTGGATCGAGCGGCCCTTTCTACAAGTGAGTCGGCAGATCCATGGTGGTGGAAGGCATTGGGTGTACTGGGGTGCATGGTCTTTGCCCGCAGCGCTGCCATGGCCTTCAACCGGTATCTGGATCGTAACATCGATGCGATGAATCCCCGTACGGCGCTGCGCGAGATCCCGGCAGGAATCATCTCACCGAAAAAGGCCCTGCAGTTCACCGTTATCAATTCCTTGCTTTTTGTATTCTGTGCGTATTGGATCAATCCGGTCTGTTTTTACCTGTCGCCCGTTGCCTTGCTCATCGTACTGGGTTATAGTTATACCAAGCGGTTCACGGCGCTCTGTCACCTGATACTGGGTCTCGGTCTATCGCTTTCCGTAACGGGTGCTTACCTGGCGGTCACCGGGGCAGTTGGTTTACTGCCGATCCTTTTTTCGGCCGCGGTGCTGACGTGGGTATCCGGTTTTGACATCATTTATGCGATGCAGGATGAGTCGTTCGACCGGTCGCATCGCTTGCATTCGATCCCGGCCTGGTTGGGTGGCAAGAGGGCCTTGCGCGTTTCCTCGGTCTTGCATGTCATCACCATTGCCTTTCTTTTCATGGCCGGTATTTGGAGTGATTATGGTTTCTGGTATTGGAGCGGTACGCTCGCTTTTTCCGGGCTGCTCATCTATCAGCACGCGCTGGTTACGGCGGAGGATTTGTCGCGGGTGAACTTGGCGTTCATGACCACCAATGGTGTGGGGTCGGTGGTCTTTTCGGTATTTGTCATGTTGGAATGGATCTTTTCCAATTGAATATGGGACGTATCCTCGCCATCGATTATGGATTCAAGCGAACCGGGTTAGCGGTCACCGATCCTTTGCGGATCATTGCGACCGGTCTGACCACGGTGAATACCCGCGAGCTCCTGAATTATTTACAGGCGTATGTCAAGCGCGAGCCGGTAGACTTGTTTCTGATCGGATGGCCCCTGAATTTTGATGACACGCCCACCGATGCAACTCCGGGCGTAGAGAAATGCATAACAAAACTTCAGAAAGCCTTTCCAACGATACCGGTGGAGAAATTCGATGAACGCTTCACTTCCAAGTTAGCAAAGGCGGCCATGTTGGAGATGGGGCTGAAAAAAAAGGACCGCCGAAACAAGGCGTTGGTGGATGAGATCGCGGCGACCATCCTGCTACAGGAATATCTTCAGCAAAACGGTTGAGTCAACCCGAATGAATTGGTAACTTTGCCCAAATTATTTCCGTGATTCTTCCCATTGTTGCCTATGGACATCCCGTGTTACGAGCGGCTACCCGGGAACTGCAGCCGGGTCACCCCGGACTGGAATCGTTGATCGCCAATATGTGGGAGACCATGTATCAAAAAGGTATCGGCTTGGGATTGGCGGCCCCACAGGTAAATCAATCCCTTCGGTTGTTGGTCTTGGATACCCAACAGGTCATGGCAAAGCTCACGGAGCAAGAGCGCCAGGAGTCGGGTTGGGAAGATGATCCGGGATTAAAAGCGGTGGTGATCAATCCGCGTATACTCGCCGTCAGCGAGCAAGACACTGCCGAGGAAGAGGGTTGTTTGAGTCTCCCGCGCATTCGGGTGGATGTGACACGCCCCCTCGAGATTCAGCTGGCGTATCAGGATGAACAGTTTCAATTGCACGAAAGCAAATTTGTCGGTTTGACGGCCCGTGCCCTCTTGCACGAGATCGATCACTTGGAAGGCAAATTGATCGTTGATTATTTATCCCCGTTGAAGAAGAAATTGATGCAGCGAAAACTGCAGGATATCATGAAGGGCAAGGTCGATGCCGAATATCGAATGTTGTTCGCCGATCGGATTTAAGTGCCGATGCTTTGGGTGTATTGCCGCCATTTATCGATTACCCGCTGAAGATCTTCCGGTAGCTCCGTGTCAAAATCCATCTCGGCTTGGGTAACGGGATGTTTGAATCCAAGGGTTTTGGCATGCAGGGCTTGGCGAGGGCAGGTGGCGAAGCAATTCTCCACGAATTGTTTGTATCGAGGAAAGATGGTCCCTTTGGCGATGCGGTCGCCTCCGTAAAATTCATCGTTAAAGAGTGGGTGGCCGAGGTGTTTCATGTGCACACGGATTTGGTGTGTCCGTCCGGTTTCCAGGACACATTCCACCAATGTCACATACCGAAAACGCTCCAGCACCCGGTAGTGGGTGACGGCTTCTTTTCCATGATCGCCTTCCGGGTACGCTTCGAATAATTTACGGAAGCGTTGATGGCGGCCCACGTGGGCACGGATGGTGCCCGCATCTGCTTCCACATCACCCCAAACCAGGGCCTGATAACGACGTCGCACGGTGTGATCGAAAAATTGTTTGGCGAGTCCTCGCATGGCTACGTCTGACTTGGCCAGTACCAGCAGGCCGCTGGTATTTTTATCGATCCGGTGTACCAATCCGAAACGTGGTAGCAGGTCTTCGGTGAGTTGGGGGTTCTGTTGTTTCAGGTAGAAGGCCACGCCGTTCAGCAAGGTGCCGTGGTAGTTTCCGCTGCCGGGGTGCACGACTTGTCCGGGTGCCTTATACAGTATCATGAGGTCATTGTCCTCGTACCGAATATCCAATGGCAGCTCCTCGGGTTTTACCTCGGTTTCTTCGGGGTGTAGGTCCGAGTAGATCAGGATCTGATCGCCTGGTTTGATCTTGTAATTGGGTTTGACGGGCTGGCCGTTCACGGTCACCATTTCCAGGTGCATGGCCTGTTGCAGTTTGTTGCGGGTGGCCCGTTCGATGCGTTGGCTGAGGAATTTATCGATCCGGATGGCTTCCTGGCCGCGGTCGACGGTGAGCTGAAACCGTTCATAGAGGGCATCACCGGTATCGATCGGTTCTTCTGCCTCGTGGGGTTCCGGGTTTGGCCATGATTCGGACATGGCGCAAAGGTAGCGTGGGATTGTCCGTAGTTTTGCATTTGCATGAAACAACTGGTTTCTTTGGAGGAGTTGGGGCAACGGCCCTATGCGGAGGTGTGGGATTATCAGGAGTCCCTTTTACAGGCCAATGTCGCCTTGAAGCAGCAGGGTCGTGGTGCCGAGACCCGTCATCATTTATTATTCGTCACCCACCCCTCCGTTTATACGCTGGGAAAAAGTGGTGATCCGCAGCATGTGTTGATCAGTGCCGAAGAGCGCTTGGCCCGTTCGATCGAGTTTTTTCATACCAATCGTGGTGGTGACATTACGTATCATGGTCCGGGTCAATGGGTGGTTTACCCCATTTTGGATCTGGAAAAATTTGAGTGCGATATTGGAAAATATCTCCGGGGTCTGGAGGAGGTGATCATCGGGTTGCTGGCAGAATATGGTCTGAAAGGCGAACGTTCAGCGGGGGAGACCGGGGTGTGGTTGGATCCGGCTGTTCCGGGTAAGGCCCGGAAGATCTGTGCGATCGGCGTGCGGTGCAGTCGGTGGATCAGCATGCATGGATTGGCCCTGAATGTGAACACAGACCTGGGTTATTTTCAGCACATCGTACCTTGTGGCATACCCGATAAGCAGGTGACCTCGCTCGAAAGGGAATTGGGGCGAACGCTGCAGATGGAGGAGGTCAAACAAAAATTACTGTTTCAGTTTGCCCGCGTATTCTCGTGGGATTACCACTAAAACTCCAGCGGGAGATAGAACCGATTGGATTCGATGCGCTCGCCTTTGTGCCAGATCTCAAATGCATACCAGCCGGCTCGATGAAAATTCGTCTTGTCGATCCGAAAAACCCGGAAGGGTGGTTGATTCAGCGCAAAAAGTAGTTCTCCATTTTCCTGGAAGAACCGGATCTGCACCTGCGTCAGATCCCACGCCGCCGGAAACTTGATGAAAGGATAACCATCGGGTTGTGTGTTGAGGTAGGTAGACGGAACGTATCGGTTCGGTTCGGGGGTAGGTTCGGTCTTTTTCTTTTTTTCGGTTGTTTCCTGACCGGACTCGAGGCGGGTTCGAGCAGAATCCTTCTCCATCTTTGAAGCGGGTGGAGGATGGGCCGCCGGTGATTTCGAGGCGGAGAAGAGGTATTTCCCCCGCGGGTAGAGCAGGTAGAGCCGGTAATAAATTTTTCCTTTGGCGTTTACTCGGAGCACCGTTCCGTTTTGTGGCAGCCTTGGGTTCATCGCGGTCAGGATCGTTTTGAAGCCGACCAGGCTATCGACGGATTGTTGAATGGAGAGTTGGCGTAGGGACGTGTCGGGATTTTTCCATTCGATCTGTATGCGGTCGGCAGACAGCCGGTACGCCGAAAAAGAGGGTAGGGTATCTTGGGCCTGAACCGAATGTTCGATCAGGTGGGCCATTCCCATCAGGGCGAGGATCGGTCCGCGCAAAAACATAACCTAAAGATACAATGACCGGGCTACGGCCAGTTGATTTTAATATCCGTTCGCATTTTGGTTACCTTTGCGCATAATTTTTTTATGAAGCCAACACTCGTGATCCTGGCGGCCGGTATGGCCTCTCGCTACGGAAGTATGAAGCAGGTTGAATCGTTTGGTCCGGGTGGGGAGACCATCATGGATTATTCTATCTACGACGCCATTCGGGCGGGTTTTGGAAAAATTGTTTTCATCATCCGAGAGCAGCATCAGGAAACGTTCCGAAATCTGTTTGCGCCGCGCTTACAGGGGAAGGTAGCGGTCGAATTTGTATACCAAGAGCTTCCCCTGCACACGAACGGGTACGCCATACCCGTCAGCCGGACAAAACCCTGGGGCACGGCCCATGCGGTGCTTTGTGCGGAAGGGGTGGTTCGAGAGCCCTTTGCGGTAATCAATGCGGATGATTTTTATGGTCGTCATGCTTTTGAAGTAGCCGCTACGTTTTTAAGCGAGGCTTGTTATCCCGAGCGATTCGCCATCATTGGCTATCCGCTCCTGGGTACCCTATCGGAACACGGAACCGTAAACCGAGGCGTGTGCACGGTCGATGCCGAAGGCCAGTTGGTTGCGGTCACCGAGCGCATCAACATCGCCGTACGGGAGGGTGTGATCCAGGTAGAAGATGGTTTGGAGCCGGCGGTATTATCACCCGACACCTGCGTATCGATGAATTTCTGGTGTTTTGACCCGTCCTTTTTCCCCTTATCCCAAGGGCTGTTCACTGAATTTCTGCAAGCGCGGGGTCAGGAAGAGAAGTCCGAGTTTTTCATTCCATTGGTGGCGGATTCCTTTATTCAGCAGCGAGGTACGATCGAAGTGCTTCCCACACAGGCACGCTGGTTTGGGGTCACTTACAAAGAAGATGCACCGTCCGTTCAATCCAGTTTGAACGCGTTGATCGCCGAAGGGGTATATCCCGAAAAACTTTGGGAAAACTGATCAGTTCACTTTTATCAGGTAAACGAAGTCCTGTATCCGCTTGACTTGTTGTGTGCGTTCCATACCGAACAGTCGGCTCTGCGTGGGCAGATAGATCCTTTCCTGTTTGAGGGTTTTACGAAAGGCTTGCAGCGTAGCGAGGATCTCCTGGCTTCGGATGGCAAATACAAAACCCTGCTGGTCGCTTTGACGGCCGTTGAGGATTCCGATCACTTCACCGTTACGGTTCAGAAGCGGACTGCCGCTGTTGCCCTGATTGGCGGCGATCTCCACCTGGTAGCTCATGGTGTCTCCTTCAAATCCGGTCCGGGCACTGAGATACCCTTGTCCGTATACCACCTCATCTCTCGGATATCCGAGGGTGAACAGCGGTTCGCCCAGCAAGGCTGATCGCTTGGATAGTCCGTATGGCAGATAGCCGCTGCTTCTAAAACGTTGATCGGTGATGCGAAGGATCGCAAGGTCTCGTTTCGTGTCGATGTAGGCCACTTCGGCAGTGTACTCTTGATCGCCTCGCTGTACCGCCACCTGTTTGGCCTGATGGATCACATGTCGGTTGGTGACCAGGTAACCTTTGGGATCGACCAGAAAGCCGGTTCCACCTTTCGTGTAGGAAACGGTTGACGTGGGGTTGCTATTCTTTTTTATGGCGTCGATCTCGTTTCCTTGCTGTTGGGAGCGGGTAGCCAGCCAATGATATTTACGGTTGAGTTCCTCAAATTGACTGCCGGCTCCTTTGGAGGAAAGAAAAAATACGAGGGCCGAGATACCCAAGGTGGTGATGCCGGCGATCGAGGCGGCAATGGCCCCGGTGCGCTTGTATCGATTCCACAAATACACGCGTTTGGCCCTGCCCGCAAGTCGGGTGGCTTCGATCTTTCCGGATTCGGCCAGGTCGGTGTGGACGGCCTGCAGGGTTTGGCGGAATTTCTTCCACTCTCCGAAGCGATTCAGCTTCTGCAAAAAGAGGGTATGCTCTACCACCAGTTGGTCAACGTCCGGGTGGTTTTTACGATAATGCTCAAAATGGGCTCGCTCATCGGGGTTCATTTCTCCCCGGATGTAGCGCTCTACGGTCTCCAATATATTTAAGTCACCCATGTTCGTCTCTTTCATTCGTTAAAGAATATTTTTCGCAAGCGCATCAGACACTTGTATTTCTGGTTTTTGGCGTTGTCGGCATTGGTGTAGCCGAACTCGGCGGCGATGGAGGCCATGTTCTGCTTGCGCAGGTAGTAGGCTTCCAACAGGCTCTTGCAGGGTTCTCCCAGTTGCTGAATGGATCGCTCCATCCGCACATAATCGGCATCTTCCTGCTCGTGACGGTCCAGGTCGGTATCGACCGATACCAGCTCATCGGCATCCTCCCACTCCGCGTACAGCCTTTTTTGCTGCTGGAGTCGTTTTAGCCAAAGGCGACGACTCACCGAGTATAAATAGGTGCGGATCTGGCAATTCAGCTCGAAATCACCTTGCCTTACCTTTTCGTAAAGAACGATCAGGGCTTCCTGAAAAATGTCCCGGGCATCGTCTACCGAACCTTGATTGTTGACAATCAATGACTGTATGCTATTATAGCTTCCTTGATAGATGGCTTCAATAGACTTACGGTCGTTCGTGGCGAGCCCGTGGAGAAGTTGCTTTTCATCCATGAATGGCGTCGGTCACCCTATTGATTAATACGGGTGGGTAAAAATAGTAACCTTGTCTTGCCTAAAAAAAATCAATCGGCCGGCAGGTTACCTTTTCCCAAAATGGGTATATATTTGCGAAATATTTCACTAAAACCCAAAAAAACAACAAATGAAAAAGTTTTTTGCGATCGCTTTCGTTGCTGCTTTCCTGGTAGCTTGCGAAGAGAAGAAGGCTGAAACTCCGGCCGCTACAACTGACACAGCTGCTGCTGCTCCTGCACCTGCAGACACAACTGCTGCTGCAGACACAACTGCTGCTGCCGCTCCTGCTGAAGCTGCTAAGTAATCAGCCCCCTAACCTTGGTTAGGAAAATGAGCCTGGGCCGTTCGAAAGAACGGCCCAATTTTTTTGAATCAATGGTACGGCCTGCCACATTGGCCATCCAATTTTGAAGACGTTTGAATCGCTCGGTTTAGATCCCAGTTTGGTCACCTCCATTGCGGCCCTGGGTTTTGTACAGCCAACCGAAATACAAGAAAAGGCCATTCCCGTTTTGTTACAGGGTACCCGTGATTTTATCGGGCTGGCGCAGACCGGCACTGGTAAGACAGCTGCCTTTGGCCTGCCGTTGTTGCAATGGGTGGAGGCCAGTGCCCGTATCCCACAGGCCCTGATCATCTGCCCCACTCGGGAGCTTTGCTTGCAGATCACGCAGGACATGAACCGGTATCGTCCGAGGGGCAAGGGGAATCCGATCCTGGCGGTTTACGGGGGATCGCCCATCACCGGGCAGATCAAGGACCTCCGAAAAGGGGTCTCGGTGGTGGTGGCTACACCGGGTCGCCTGATCGACCTGATCGAGCGCAAAGCCATCGACCTGGAAGAGATCAAATGGGTGGTGCTCG
>SXGQ01165276.1_pt1 | contig 11807 bp, 8 predicted proteins | sample 3178371 | NCBI WGS metagenome assembly SXGQ01 (sample SAMN11356859, study PRJNA531348) | freshwater metagenome | isolation source: freshwater sample F1-20 | place: China: Fuxian Lake, Yuxi | collected 2017-12-25 | reverse complement strand
GAATCTTCCAATGCTTGCGAAAGATTCTGATGGTGATCTTCGCGCGGGCGCGCTGAAACTTGCGACCGTCGCAGGAATTGCCCTTGATCAGCGAGCCAATTTGGAAGCTGTTCTGGACTCGAAACGACCGAGCTCCGAGCGTGTTGCGTGTCTTGGACAATTAGCCGCCGCAAAGCACGAGACACTTGGCCAAGCACTTGATGCATCGCTTGTGTCATCGGATGCAGACTTGCGAATCTCCGCGCGCCAATACATGGCGGAAGTTGACCCAGCGAGAACACTTGATGAGGCGAAGAAAGCAATCGCCTCTGGCAGCGAGGCTGAAAAGCAATCGGCGATCTCTTTGCTTGGTCAATTGACGCGCGCTCCCAATACCGCGTTAAGTCAGAGTGCGAATCAAGAATTGAACAGCTTGCTTGATCAAATGAACAAAGATTCTGTTGCCGCTGGACTGAGATTGGATTTGATCGAAACAGCGCTCGCGACAGGCGATGCGAATTCTGCGAAGGTCGCCGCATTGATGTCGCCCAAGCAAGGAACAAGTTTGACCGACTCGCTCTCTCCAAATTTATTGACTGGAGGCGATCCCGATCGCGGCCGTGAAGTTTTGATGTATCAATCATCTGCCGCATGTTTGCGATGCCACGCGGTTGCTGGTGTCGGCGGACATGCTGGACCAGCGCTTGACGGCGTTGGGTCTCGGTTGGATCGACACGCGCTCTTACAATCTCTGCTCGAACCGCAAGCAAATATCACTGTGGGATACGGCACAGTTTCTGCAATGCCAGCGATGGGCCCCCTGCTCAATCCCCGCGAAATGCGAGATTTAGTGGCATATCTCGATTCGCTCAAAAGTGCGCCGAAATAAGTTTCATCTCCAGAAGCGTTTCAATGGCGACCCAAGGTCATTGTCAACGCGGGACCGTTCAACTTGACCGCGTCGATGTCTTTGCCCATTTGGAAAACAACTGCTTCTGGACCTTCAAAATAGCCGACGCCTTGAATGTATTGGGCGGCAGATCCATCCCACGAAATTCCCAGCGCAAGTTTGCCGGTGTCATCAATCTTGCCGATGATCGATCCATGTCGCGCGTTGGATCCAGCGGAACTATCCGCCCAGGCATCATCAACAAGGACGCCAGAAAAATCACCATTCGCTGCAATTGTCGCTGTTCCTGTTCCTGCGTTTCCGTCGGCGGTATAAAAATTCACAGTCCAGCGCCCGACATATTGAGTCATAAAATTTGGTTGAGTGGTGGTCGGCTTTCCATATGGAGGCCCTGCTGAAACACCTTGCTCGTGAAGGGCGAATGCGATGTTTCCACCCTTGGCAAAATTTCCATCAGGACCATACTCGCGGATATTGATCCCCATCGAACCAAAAGATGGCGCGCTGACCACTCCTTCAAATTTTTCGGTTTGACTTGTGCTCCATGCAATCGTGATTTGCGCGACACCCGCTACCAACGAACCAGAAATGATTCCAGTGCGACCAACTCCGTGCGCGGCTTGCCAGACAGAATCCACAAGTGAACCATTCACCTTTCCATCTGCGCCAATTGAAAGTCGCGCTTGTCCGCCGCTTGTTTGATCTTGTGCGGTGAAACTGCCCGACCAACGACCAATCGTCGAAACGCTTTGGCCCGCGATCGGACCTGGTTGTGTTGGTGGAGAGTTGCAAGCTCCCAACATAAAAGTTGCTGCGAGAAAAACAAATCCAGAAATTGATTGAATGGACATACGCTGTAAATTACAGCCCAAACGCCGCGAGCACGATGGCGAGATCCAATCCATCAACAAAATTATCGCCATTTGCATCGCCACCAGCGGCAGAAGTTCCAAATGCCGCCAAGATAATGGTTAGATCAATTCCATCAACATGCCCGTCTCCATTGCGGTCGGCAGGGATCGGAGGCGTTCCAAATTCTGTGAATGTCAGAATTGGACCGTCGCCAGTATTTCCAAATGCATCAACTGAGCGCACCGAATAGCTGACCAGCGATCCTGGCGTCTGTGCAGGCATCACGCCGCGCCAAAGGCAATTGCCCGTCAATTTCATCGGCAGAGACTGCGAAAGAATGCCGCCAGTTCCAAATCGAAGGGTCACGCTTCGCGCGTGAAAACCCATGTGACTCGTGTACGCATCTCGAAGTTCGACGCGCACAGGATGCGCCGCGCCAAGAACTGTCCCCGCAATCACTTGCTCAGTTCGGACATTGACTGGTGGCAATGTGTCGATCGCGCCGTTGTTCATATAGATGCGATTCTGAAATGCGCCACTTTCACCTTGACCCGTGACGATGTCATAGCGACCATCGCCATCGAAGTCCGCGACCTTCACGTCGAGCGATGAATCCGTTGCGGCGGTAATGATGTTTGTCACTTGAGTAAAGGCACCCGTTCCGTTGTTTCGATAAATCCGCTTCGTCCCGCCGAGCACCGCGATAACCAAATCAAGATCGCCGTCGTTGTCCATATCGAAAAACTTGCTGTCGTTATCGTCGACTGAAGGATTGGGAGAAATCGAAGTGGAGACATTGGTCCAAGAAGTACCTAATCCATTTGCATTTTTCGCCAGAAGTTCTGCGTTGCTCGTTCCAGCATTCGTTCCAATCAAGTCAAGATCGCCATCGCTGTCGATATCGCCTGCGTCATACGCATACGCCGTAGTGTCGTTGGGAAAGTTTCCACCCGCCGCGAAAACTCCAGATCCATTATTTAGCCAAAGTCGACTTTGATTTGGAGTTGTAGCGCGAGTCGCAACAAAGAGATCAAGGTCGTAATCCCCATCTGCATCGAAAAAGAGAACATCCATTTGCTGCGCAATGTTGCCAGTTGGAATTCGCCCCGTCGTTGAATCGGTGAATCTTCCTCCGCCATCATTGAGATACAAACGCGGTTGCCCCGTTGTACCAAATCGCGTTGTTCCAGAATTGCACAAAGCAATATCAAGATCGCCGTCTGCATCAACATCGCCGAATGTTGCACGGGCTGTGGATGTGTTCAAGGTTGGAATGCGCGTAGTAGTTTCGTTGGCAAAAACACCCGAACCAATATTTATCAGCAAAAGCATTTGCCGGCTGTAATCCTGACCAAGCAAGAGATCCATATCTCCGTCGAGGTCCACATCCCCAAATTCCGCACTTCGAAAACATCCTGTGATGCCTGCGACACGTGTGTCGGTCTGATCGCTAAAAACACCGGCGCCGTTGTTTATATAGATGCGTGGTTTGAGAAGAGTGCCGAGCGACGAATAACCCTGCCCATTGGCGAAGCACATATCCAAATCACCATCACTATCGATGTCGGCGACTCCAATCTGATTGGTGTATTCCGCTTGGACTGGAAAGCGCGTGGTCGTCTGATCAACAAATTGAATCTGAGCTTGGGCTTCTATTGAAGCGACAAAAGTCAAACTCATCGGCAGCAGAGATAAAATAGCGTTTATCCGTGGGCTCATCATTAAAGAAACCATATCTCGAATTAAGAGAAAGTCGAGTTTTGTGATGAATTTTTTAACTTTGTTCGGACGATCTTTAACGGCGCCGACGAGGCTTCACAAGACTCTTGATCGAAGGCCGAGCCGTATCGCCCCCTTTCGAGCCAATTGCGCCAGTATTTCGTCCATCTTGACGGCCCTGCCCCGCCGCTGCGCCGCCCGAACCTTGCATCTGCGAATTGAGCTCGCGAATTCTCTGGCGCATCCGAAGAACGCCATTCACCCCACCACCCTGCAAAAACGCGGAAGCCGCGGCATTCGCCTCTGAAAAGAGACCGTCGAAAGTGATTGTGCTGGTGGCAACATCGATGCTGATTCCCACAACCCCAAGATCGGAGATGATCGAAATAACCGCATCGATCCGTTCATCATCCTTCGCGACATTGCTTGAGATCAGCGATGCGAGCGCGCGCGTCGTTGTGATGTGGATCGGCTCATTCAATCGACGCATATCAACAACTGCTTGCATTGCGGGTTCCATCTTGTCTCTCGTCATCAATTTCACATCGCGCTGTTCTCCATTGAGCACGAAGACTCGGCTTGAAATATTCGCAAGCGCCATTGCTAATGCACGACCTGTTGCAATGTTGCCTTGCGAATATGGATCGGAGATATCACGCTGACGCTCCTCCGCAGATAAGACTTTATCGATTGAACCGCCCGTGCCACCTGGCGGAACAGTCAATGCTCGAACGCCCATTTCGTGCAGAAGCCAGAGGCACCACTGAATGTGTGGATCACTCGTGGCTTGCTCTGACGCAAGTCCTTGACCAAGAACTCCGCCGATCGATGGCGCGAGAGGTTGCTTGGCAGCAATCAGTGGCAAAATCGCATTGATAACGCTTCCAAGCGTCTCTTGCGATTGAATTGTCAGTTCGATTTGTTGGCCGTTAAGAATCATTGATGGCATACAAGAAGCCTATCGGTTTCGTACCGTATTCGCATGCGGAACCAAAAGTTGCTCGTTCGAATTGTCGCGCTTGTTCTTGCGACATGTGCAATCACTTCAAATGCGTGTCCAAAAAGTGATCAAATCGCTCCGCCAGATTTCGCGTGGTGGCGAGAGGCGCGGTTTGGAATGTTTGTGCATTGGGGTTTGTACAGCGAAGCTGGAAGTGTTTGGAAGGGACATTTTCTTCCTGGTTGGAGCGAGTGGATGCTCAACCGCAAAAAAATTCCTCCTGCCGAGTATTACGCAGAGTTGATGCCAAGATTTGATCCCGCGGATTTCGACGCCAATGCGTGGGTGCTCGCGGCGAAAAATGCTGGGATGAAATACATCGTGATCACGACAAAGCACCACGAAGGATTTGCGAATTGGCCAAGCGCCGTCAGCGATCAAGATATTGCGGCGACGAAATTTGGAAAGCCGATCGCGGAAGGCGGGCGCGGTCGCGATCCACTGCGAGAACTTGCCGATGCGTGCGAAGTCCACGGTTTGAAGTTGGGGTTTTATTACTCGCTGTTGGATTGGGCGCATCCGGACTATCTCCCTCGCCGAGAGTGGGATGCGCGGCCAATTGATGGAGCGCAATATGCGCGTTACACACAGTTCATGCGAGCGCAAGTGAAGGAACTTCTCGATGGTCGTTATGGAAAAATCGCCGTGCTTTGGGGCGATGGCGACTGGGAGCATGGGGCGCGCGAACACACCAGCGATGAGATTGTTGCGATGGCTCGTGCGTTACAGCCAGGAATTCTCGTGAACAATCGTTGGGCTCAGCCAGGCGATTATGCGACGCCAGAAAATTTAATCCCAGATGCAATGCTCGATCGTCCGTGGGAGACATGCATGACACTCAATGGGTCTTGGGGATATGCGCGTGATGACCATGATTTCAAATCCGCGCCAGCTGTCTTGCAAAATCTCGCCGACATTATTTCCAAGGGCGGAAATTATCTTCTGAACATTGGACCTGATGGACGCGGACGCATCGATCCCGAATCACTCGAGGTGCTCGCAGGGATCGGTCGGTGGATGCAAACACATTCGAGTTCGATTTATAGAAATGGTCATGCAGATCTTCCTGTTCCAGAATGGGGACGATGGACGATGGGCACAAACCAAGAGGGCCGTACAACATTCAATGCGCATCTTTTTTCGCCGCCAAAGTCTGGATTGATTCGTCTTGATGGCGTCATCGATGATCCGATAGCGGTGCGTGTGCTTGGGAACGAATATGCTGCGCCGACATTTCATCGAGCGGGTCCAGACTTGATCGTCAAACTTGATCCTGCTGTTCTTGGTGCGATTGCGAAGGCCTCCGCACATTCTGTGATTGCTTTCGATTTCGCCTCGCAACCCAGAATCATGACCGCGCCGAAAATCTTGGGCGATGATCGGATGTTTGTTGGCACAACGACTGTGCGCTTCGCAGCGCCGCCGACTGGTGCGATGATTCATGTCACGACGGATGATTCGCAGCCAAGCATAAACACACTCGCAATCCAAGCGAATGCACAGGGAGAGTTCGCAATCGTGCTCGACCAAACTTCGACTTTGCGAGCGCGAACAAGTTGGCAGGGAAATATGAGCGATGCCGAGACTGCGATCACTTTCACTCGCAGCGAATTATCGCCAGCGAAAGCGTGTGGCGATCGTGTTGGACTCGATGCGCGAGTGATCGCTGGCACATTTGAAATCGTTCCAGCGAACGATGCTTTTTCTGGCTCGACACAGCGAAGCGTGATCGAATCGGTTGCGATTCCAGTCGGGGTACCTGCGGACCGATACGCGATACAAATTCGCGGCATGATCGATGTGCCAGCAAGCGGTGTCTATCGATTCGAAATCGCGAGCGATGACGGAAGCGAGTTATGGATCGACGGCGTACTTGTCATCAATAACGGCGGATTGCATGGAGCCACGCCAAAGGTTGGAGATATTGCGCTTGCGATTGGCTGCCATGATCTTGATGTTCGAATGTTCGAATCCGTTGGAACTGAAGCGCTTGTTCTTCGCTGGCGCCTACCGATGACGACAAACTTTACGGAGATTCCTGTGCAAGCTTTTCGGCATCAGCCTTGAAGCAGAAACGAATCACTTCGCAAGTGGCTGGAGAATAATCCTTCGCAAGTTCATCACTGCAGATCCCGCCTTCGACAATGGCTTGACCACAATTTCAAAATCGCCCGCAGGGCAAGAGATGATTCCCATGTCTGACGCCTTGAAATCGTACCAGTTTGCGCCAGCCTGAACGGTCGATTCAACACCCTCAACTCCTGCGTCTGCGACTGAAACGCGAAATCGACTTCCACCTTCAGTTGGAGAGGCGGCGACTTCTGCGATCACTTTGTATTTTCCTGGAGACTGAAGGCGCAACACCCATCGTGCGGTGCCATCGACATCGGTCCAGTATCCAATGCTGTCGGGCTTTTCTTCATAGATCAAACGGCCGCGCAACTCGGCGTCCTTCGCCGTCAAATGAAATGTTTGTGTTGCATCTGGGAGAATTGCCTGTGCGATTATTTGAGGTTCGCCAACAATATCGACTGCGATCACGCTGCTGACATCATCCGGCGCCGTGACTGGAATTGAGATCGACCAACCATCGCCTTGTCGAGATACTTGCGCCGCGAATCCTGTCGCCCCCAACAGACGCGCCGAAAGAACTTCGCTGCTCAAACCAGGAATGACGAGCGCGTTGGTATTTCCATCAGCAGATTTCGGCCAATTGAAGACATGGAAATAAAGTCGCGTCTGACCGTTGGGCAACGGCTTCTTCGTGCAGCGTCCCCATGGGAGGCGAACAAATGGACTCGCGTAGGTGCCATAAATTGCATCGCCGTTTGTTTCCATCCATTGACCGATTCGCATGAGCCGATCGATTGATTCTTGTGGAATCTGACCGTTGGCTTGCGGACCAACATTCAGCAGAAAGTTTCCACCCTTGCTGGCAATATCACAAAGCATGCGGATCATTTCTTGAGCACTTTTCCAATTATGGTCATCGCTCCTGAATCCCCACGTGTCGTTCATGGTCATACATGTTTCCCAATCACGACCTGGAAATCCTGTCGAAGGAACTTCTTGCTCAGGAGTTCCATAATCGCCAGCCCAATCCCCTTCGCCGTTCATGCCAGCCATTCCCGATCGCCCTTTGTCAACGCGATTGTTGATGATGATGTCTGGATCGAGCGATTGAACATACTTTGCAAGATCAAGACCACGCTCGTGCGTCCAAGACTCTTCCCATTCTCCGTCGAACCAGAGAATTCCAATCTTGCCATACTTGCCAGAGACCAATTCTTTCAATTGCTCTTTCATATATCCGATGTATCGATCGAAGTCAGCGTCCTCATCCTTGCGTGGATCCCATGAACGGTGCGGAACATAATCGTCGTGTGTCCAATCCATAATCGAGTGATAAAAACACAGTTGAATGCCGCCGCGCTCGCATGCACGCGCAAGTTCCAACAAGATATCCCGCTTGAATGGAGTTGCCATCACATCAAAATTTGAAACCTTCGAATTCCAAAGTGCAAATCCATCATGATGTTTGCTGGTGATGACGATGTACTTCTGACCAGCAAGTTTTGCGATGCGAACCCACTCATCCGCATTGAAATCAATCGGGTTGAATTGATCTTGCAACTTCATGTATTGCGCCGGCTGAATTTTTCCCGAGTTCAAAATCCACTCGCCTATGCCTGAAATCGATTTGCCTTCCCATTGACCAGCTGGAATTGCGTAAAGCCCCCAGTGAATGAACATACCGAAGCGTGCGTCGCGGAACCATCCCATGCGTCGATCAAGATCGGCTTTCGCTGCGGTTGGTGCTGGTAGAGCCGGAGCCTGCGCCAGAGATTTTGTTGGAAAGATCGAGGCCAGAACCACAACGCAACAAAAAATTATTATTCGCATCAGGTCAGCGTACTGCAGTATCTGCCGCTCGCATCGCTTCCGCCAATTGGGTAAAGCTGTGCGAACCAACCATCGTCTGCGACAAGGTTCCATCGCGGCGGAGAATAAAAATCGTCGGGATTGAGCGCACGGACGAAAATGGTTTGCCCATAGACGGCGCGGGCGCAACCATCGGATACGAAATTGCTTTACCAGTCAGAAATTTTGTCACGGTTGCTTTCGGTTCATTGGAAACTCCAATGATGACGAGATCATTTGGATACGCCTGTGCGAGTTGTTCCAGAGCTGGAAGAGTCGCTCGACACGGACCGCACCATGTCGCCCAGAAATCAATAAAGACAATTTTTCCTTTCAATGTCGCGGGATTCAATTCGCGACCATCAAACGAAGTAAATGAATAGTTTGGTCCCGCGACTGGCGCGACTGGTGCGACTGGCGCGACTGGTGCGACTGGTGCGACTGGTGCGACTTTCTCACTTGCAGTCGACGCGTTGAATACAGCAAGAACAATCACGCCTGTAATGGCGACGCTTGCAATCAAAGATGCAGCGATCTTGAACGACTTTATGCCAATGCTTTTCATATGCGTCTTATACTCGCTCTATGACCGAACCGAATAAGCCCGACAGACGATGGCTGACATTGTTTGCCATGACGGGGTCACTCTCAATGATTATGCTTGATTCCACGGTGCTTGGCGTCGCATTGCCAAGTATTCGACAAGATTTGAAATTTGATGATTCGTCTTTGGCGTGGGCCGTCAATGGATATCTCCTTGCGATGGCTTCGTGGGTCGCGATTGGCGGAAAGCTTGGTGATTGGATGGGGCGGATCAATGCGTTTCGTTTGGGCATGATTGGATTTATGATCGCATCAATCGGATGTGCGCTTGCGCCAACTGCATGGGTCTTTATCACCGCGCGAGTTATTCAGGGAATTTGTGCAGGAACGATGCAACCCGCAAGCGCTGCGATTGTGATCGATATTTATCCTGCAAATCAGCGCGGACGCGCAATGGCGACATATGCCGGTATATCACTTTTGTTTATGGCGGGCGGTCCGCTGATCGGCGGAGCTCTAGTGCAATTTGCATCTTGGAATTGGTGCTTCTGGCTGAATGTTCCCATCGCACTCATTTCAATCGGACTGACATTGACGCTGCGAATGAAATCCACCCGCGCCACAACAGCAAAAACCGACTGGGCATCGATTCTGATCTTGCTTGTCGGTACCCCATTGTTAGTCAGCGGATTTCAAGAGCTTGGACTTCACGGCCCCACAACAAAACCTGCTTGGCTTTTAATCATGGTTGGCGGCGTGCTCTTGTTTGTGTTCGCGCATCGGCAATACCGATTGACACAACCGACAATTGATCTGAGGCTCTTTCGAGATCGAGGGTTCTTTGGAGACGCATTCTTATTGTTATGCGTCAGCTTTATCAATGTGGGCCAAGGAATTTATGGATCCTTATATATGCAAAATTTTCTGGGATTCACGCCAATGCAAGCAGGACTAGGGACGCTTCCGCTGCTTGTCCCCGTTCTGGGCATCATTCACTTTGCAGGACGAATGTATGACAATCACGGCCCGCGCCGCCCAATCATTTTGGGGCTTTCCTTCGTGCTGACTGGAACGGTGATTGAAACAATTGGCGTCTTCGCCCTGAGCTATCCAATTCTTGCGATTGGAATGACTGTGCTCGGAATGGGATGTGGATTTGCAATGAGCCCCGCGAACGCCGATTCTCTTTCGCGTGCACCGATCGCCCAGCGCGGTGAAGCAAGCGGACTTGTACAAATGATGCGGCAGTTTGGATCCACCATCGGCATCGCATTGATGGTGCTTGTGATGCATGGTTTGGCTTCGCCCACCGCGACAGAAAATGCGCCATCAACATTGACCGCGCGCGATATCGGATTTGGATTTGGTCTTCATGCCATCGTTGCGTTGACGGCATTCATAGTTGCATATTTTTGCATTCAGCCAAAGGCGGAACCACAAATGCAAAGTTGATTTCACTCCTCGACGCCAACAACTTGATCCGCAGGGATGGTCACGCGAACTTGCTTGCCTGCAAAGAGAGTTGAATGAGGATTCACTTGGAAAACCTTGATGCGTTGCCCATTCGCTTCGACTATGTGCTGCGCATAAGCCCCGAGATATGTTGACTCAATACATTTTCCAAGAATGATGGTCGCATTGGATCGCGATTGCGTCACCGCGTCGAGTTCATCAATTGTGATCGTCTCTGGCCGAATCGAGAGCGTGATCCGATCTCCAGCTTTCTTTGTCGGCGGAACAAGAGCACGCATCGTTGCAATCGGCGTGACAACCTGTGCAAACCCACTTGAGTCGCGCGTCCCCTGCATCTCTCCATAAAGAAAATTTGTTTCGCCAATAAATTCTGCGACAAATCGAGTTCGAGGCCGTTGATAAATATCCCTCGGCGCACCGAGTTGTTCAATCTTTCCCGCTGACATCACTGCGATTTGATCGGCAAGTGATAACGCTTCGTATTGATCGTGCGTGACATAGATCATCGTGATGCGCAGTTCATTGGAGATCCGCCGAATCTCGGATCGCATTTCAAGACGCAACTTGGCGTCCAAATTTGAAAGTGGCTCATCAAGTAGAAGCAGATCGGGACGAAACGCGATGGCGCGTGCCAATGCGACGCGTTGTTGCTGGCCACCAGAAAGTTGGTTGGGAAGTCGATCGGCATATTGGCTCATACGGACAAGTTCCAGCGATTCTCCAATACGCTTTTTCTTCTCGGCTGATGGCATGCGACGAACGTCCAGACCAAATCCGACATTCTGCGATACGTTCATATGCGGCCAGAGCGCGTAATTCTGAAAGACCATTCCGGTATTGCGGTTCTCTGGGGGAAGTGCGGTGACATCACGATCGCCAAAGAAAATTCGCCCCGCAGTTGGTTGGACGAACCCAGCAATCATCCGCAGAATCGTGGTCTTGCCACATCCCGAAGATCCAAGCAGAAAGAAAAGCGAGCCCGCCGAAACTTCAATACTGACATCTTCGACCGCGACCGTTTGATCGAATGTCTTGCGAATGTTGATCAGCCGAAGGCTTGTCACGAATGAAAGCATAGTAAACAGGTGAAATCAGCGAGTGCGCACCGTACAATTGCCGCGCGCTATGGTGAATCCTCTTGAACATCTTCATGACCTGCAAAAACGGCGTGGCGCAAGAAGTACAAATACGATCCCTGCCGATTCGATCCGCGGTGATATCACTCGACTGAGAACGACTGTCGAAAAACACGCGCAAAGGTTTGGTAACGCCGCTGAATTATGGGAGCGATTCATTCCCGCGAATGTTCGAGATGACACGCGCCTCTCAGGAATTTCTGGTGGCGTGCTGACGGTCGTGACAGGGTCCGCGGCGACGAGCTATACGCTTGATCGGATATTGCGCGGCGGG
>SXGQ01748936.1_pt1 | contig 11808 bp, 4 predicted proteins | sample 3178371 | NCBI WGS metagenome assembly SXGQ01 (sample SAMN11356859, study PRJNA531348) | freshwater metagenome | isolation source: freshwater sample F1-20 | place: China: Fuxian Lake, Yuxi | collected 2017-12-25 | reverse complement strand
GACTTTACGAATCCTTTGGCAATGAGTTCTTGCTGTGCCACATTCCGATCATCAGCTTCACGAATGAGTTTGATAACCGCATCAATTTTAGTGGTAATGCCAATGAGCCCATCAAGGATATGTAATCTACGATTATTTTTATCAAGTTCCGCATTGAATTTTCTTGTTAAAACATCCTTTCGGTGATCTACAAATGTTTCTACAAGCTTAATTATAGGAACATTTTCAACAACTTTCTTGCCACCCATCAAAACGGTTGAGTTGACAGAAAAATTTGTTCTTAGTGATGTATGCTTCAGAATAAGATTCAAGATTACATTCGAGTTTGCAGATTTATGAATCCAGATTCTGACATCCATACCCTTCTTATTTGTCAAGTTTTTAAGGTTGGTGATACCTTCGATTTTCTTCGACTCGACCAACTCTTTGATCTCACGGCAGAATCCTTCAGCAGAGCCACCGTATGGAAGAGCGGTAACTTTAATGTAAAGTTGGCCATTACGCTCTGATTCAATGGTGTGATAGCCTTCAAGTTGGATAGAACCACGTCCAGTTGTAAAGTAATTCTTAACACCTGAATTGCCCAAAATCTTACAAGGAAGTGGAAAATCTGGACCTGGAACAATTTCCATAATCTCTTCAACAGTGAGTTCTGGATTCTTGATATAAGCATCAATCAGATTTGCTATTTCACGGAGATTGTGTGGTGCCATATTTGTAGCCCATCCAACAGCAATTCCTGAACATCCATTGATTAGGAGATTAGGGATCAATGATGGCATAACGGTTGGTTCCATCAATTCATCATTGTAGTTAGAAACATAATCAACAACTTGATTTGATAATTCAGCTACCATTTGATCACCAAAAGCAGAAAACTTAGCTTCTGTGTAACGCATAGCAGCTGGTTTATCTTCAGGAGCTGGAGAACCAAAGTTTCCTTGAGGTGAAATCAACGGATAGCGCAATGACCATTCCTGAGCCATACGTACAAGAGTTGGATATACGACAGCTTCTCCGTGAGGATGGTAGTTACCAGATACATCTCCGCAGATCTTTGCGCATTTCTTAGTTTTGCCAGTCGAACGCAAATTCAAATCGTTCATAGCAACAAGAGTACGACGTTGGGATGGCTTTAGACCATCCCTTGCGTCTGGTAACGCACGATCTTCCATTACTGCAAATGCGTAATTTGTGAATCGATCATCAAGAAGTTCAATAAACTCTTTATTGATAATGTGATCTTCTTTATCAATGATAGGAGTTGTATCTTCGAGTTTTGGTTTTCTAGCCATTATTTTCTAACATCCTTGCTGCAGACTTTTCGATGATATGTTCTTTTCTTGGGGCAACATTGCTGCCCATAAGAACATTCAAAATTCTTGATGCTTCTTCAACATCTTCAACGTTAACCTTGATAATTTGACGTTTACCAATTTCCATTGTGGTAGTGCCAAGTTCATCAGCATCCATTTCGCCTAAACCTTTGAATCTAGTGACTTCTATTTTATCACCATACTTCTTTCTGTAGCCTTCAAGTTCAGCTTCTGTGTGAATATAATTTTTTTCATTCTTGTAGTTCACACGATAAAGAGGTGGCTTAGCAATGTACAAATGCCCATCAGTAATCAGTTGACGCATAAATCTATAGAAGAATGTCATCAGCAGTGTTGCAATATGAGCACCGTCATCATCAGCGTCGGTCATAATTACAATCTTGCCATATCGGAGGTCTTTGATGTTAAATTCATCTTTAATCCCCGTCCCGACAGCAGATATGATTGCAGCAACTTCTTCATTTTGCATAAGTTTAGCATAATCATTCTTTTCGGGATTGATGATTTTTCCACGAATAGGCATAACAGCTTGATATTCTGGATCACGCCCACCTTTGCAAGATCCAGCAGCAGAATCACCTTCTACGATATATAGTTCAGTAGACATTGCATCTTCTGAATTACAATCAGATAATTTACCTGGAAGAGAACCAGAACGGCCAAGAAATCCTTGACGCTTAATATTTTCAGATGCTCTTTTTGCTGCTGCTCTTGCTTTTGCTGCTCGTAAAGCTCTTTCCGCAATTGTTTTTACGATAGATGGATTTTTTTCAAAATACTCTGTGATTGCTTCTGAAAAAAGTCTGTTAACAACACCCTCAACTTCTTGAGACCCAAGTTTACCTTTTGTCTGGCCTTCAAATTGAGGCTGAGGTAAGCGAACAGAAACAATAGCAACAATACCTTCACGAATATCTTCTCCAGTGAGGTTAGGCTCTTTTTCCTTAAGCACACCAGTTGAACGTGCAAATTGATTTACAACTCTTGTGATTGATGTCTTAAAGCCAGAAAGATGAGTGCCACCGTCAGAGGTATAAATATTATTTGCATAGGTATAGATTGTTTCTTCATCATCTTCACTGTATTGGAATGCAACTTGAACGTTGACTTTGCCACTCTTATTGTCAAAGAAAAATGGCTTAGATGGATAAACACCTGTTCTTGATGAAGCAAGGTAATTTACATAGTCAGCAATTCCACCTTCGAAGAAAAATTCTTCTTTAGTACCAGAATGCTCATTTTTGTAACAAATTCTTAATCCGCCATTTAAGTACGCAGTTTCACGTAGACGACGAACTAATACTGCTTCGTCAAATTGGATATTGTTCCAAGAATGATTGAACCAAGAATTATAAGCATTTGAGTAAACATCTTCAGTGTAATTCATTTGGCCAAAGCATTTAGTGAAAACTGATAAATCTACAGGACCGTCAATTAGGGCTTTACGCCATTTCCCAGAACATTCAGCAAACTTCTCATCAATGTCGAATTCATCAAGTAGTACTTCTCGGAAAGCATCTTCGACAGCAAATTGACCAAAGATATTGAAGTCTGGTGAGAATGTAATTTTTGTTCCGGTGAGATTTGAATTACCAACTTCGGATACTTGAGATGCAGGTATCCCACGGTCAAACGAAAGCTGATATTTTTTCTTATCACGGCAAACTTCTACATCCATTCTTATAGATAAAAAGTTTACACACGAAGCACCAACACCGTGAAGACCACCAGATGCTTCATAGCCAGAACCATCGTCACCGAATTTTCCGCCAGCGTGAAGTTCAGTAAGTACAATTTCAAGAGTAGAACGCTTTTTTGGATCTTCTTGCTTGACAGCTACTGGAATACCACGACCATTGTCGATGACAGTGACTGAGCGATTGTCTTTTGAAACAATTACGTCAATCTTAGTACAATGACCAGCCATATGCTCATCAACAGAATTGTCTAAGATCTCCCAAACGAGATGATGAAGACCTTTTTTGCCAGTGTCTCCGATATACATTGCTGGCCTTGTGCGTACAGCTTCTTGGCTTTCCAAGATCTGAATGGAGTTTTCGTTGTATTGACTTGCCATTTGGTTTCCTTGAGCAAAAAAATAATGCTATGATTTTATACCATAGCATTATACCAAAAACAAGTCAATTTTGAAAAAAACTACATCAATCGATCAGCTATACGATATAACCCCATAAAATCTAAATTACGGGCTAATTTTACCATATTTTCAAGCTTTCTTGAAGCCATCCCAGGCATTCCGCCACCAGGAGCAGGTTGTTCTTTTGCTTTATTCTTTGAAAATCCAAAAGACAGGTATTTGATAGCATTTGCAAAATCGGACAATTCAATCTCTAAATCATCAAGATTTTGGCCTTCAGGTAATCTTTCCCATCTGCTTTTATCTGTATTTTTTATTTCAATATCATCAGCTTCTTTATCTTCACTTCTTTTGCCGACTCTAGATTGAATTACTCCACCATTTTCTTTTCCACCATACATAATCCAAACTTCATTAGCTAAATCTAACTCATTATCTTCAAAATCTTCCATAAGTTTTTTTTCGATTTGAGCATCAGCTAATATGAGTCCAAGATTAGAAAGTGGAATCCTTATAATAATCTCGTCATTTCCACCACCCATACCTGGTCCAGCCGTAGGAGCTACAGGGGCAGGAGAACCCATAGCTGCTAGTGGATCAGCCATAGGCATCATTTGAGAAACAATTGTTTTCTTCATTTTATTTTACTGGCATATAATTGAAGTCAGATCTATGTCTGCCTCTACCTTTAGTGTCAAAAACATCAGTTGTTTGTTGCGCATTTTCAAAAACATTTTCTTCATCTTTAACATCTTCTTCTTCAAATGAGAAAACATCATCTAAAACATCAGGATTTATGATATCCATTTTGCCCCAAGATGGTTTTGTATTTGCAATTTTTCTGACTAATTGAGACGCAGACAATCCTCTTCCGTCAACAAAGTCAACTTCATCATCGTCATCATCCCAATTGCGAAGTGAGCTCATCGCAATCAGAATCGCTTCTGTCATTTTAGCTTCTACAGTCTTAGAATCTGTTTTAGATAATCTTACTGAATTAAATTTTTTACTTAACATTGATGATGCTAAAGCAATTATTTTAGCCTGCTCTTCTAGGGAGTGAATGTTGGGGGCTATATCATCTAAAATAATATGAAGATTCGATTCTAAATTATGCATATTTTATCTCTCTTGATAAATTGTTAATACTATATTTTTTTATGTTGGCTAACAATACCTTCAGTCCTTTGTGATTTTATATTCTACTTTGAAATTTAAACCCCTTACTTTGCCATCTTCAGTAATTCCAAAACCTGACAAAATTCCAGCAGTCGGTGTCTTTACAGCGATGCCAAAACTTCTACTTGAGGCTGTAGAATCAACTCCCATTTTCGCTGTACCTAAAAATATTGCATTATCATAACCTGATTTTAAGTTTTGCCAAAGTTCAGGACTTGATTGATATATTTCAGAAGAGGAAGTATCTATCCAATTAATGTTGTCAGTACCCAAAATATATGCAGTTGTTTGTGTATTTGTAATTGTTCTTGGTACAGGCAATTTAATTCTGAAATTTTTATTTGCATTTGTAGTGCCATATCCTACATTAACTGACAACTGAGGCAATATTTCTGAACTCGAATCTAAATCTGAAGCTCTTGTCCATACATTTGAATTGCCAGTACTTGACACTACATAAATTCCGTTTTCTGTAACAGTGCTTTGGTCTTTAAGTAAAACTCTGTCAAATTTTCTAAGTGTGATTTCATCTATCTTTGACGGAGGATTAGTCAAGTTAATATTACTAATTGAGGCTACTCTTGCATCAGTAAGAATTGTGTTTTCTCTAATTTTTGTCCAATAAATTGGAGTTATACCTATGCCTGGAGTAGTAATACTTTCATCATAACTTAAGGCATAATAACCTGTGTTTGCCAGTCCTGATGAAACATACACTTTTTTGTCTATAGATATTTCATTGTCTGAATCTAAAAATTCATCTCTTGATAAGTAGAAATTTTTAACTATATCGTAATAATAAATTCCGTTTTGTTTTTCGTCAGCTTGATTTGAAAGAAGAATTCTATCTCCCTTCTGAGCATTCAATATGATAAAGCTATTTACAGATAATGAAACAGTACTTCCAAAAGAACAAGAAGTAAAATTATCAATCAGATTTTGTCTGAACCATTCTACAGAATCAGTTCCAACTGTTGTTTGTGATGGATTGAAATAAAGCTCATAATTTATATTTCTATTTGAATCATTAACAAACAAACTTGCTATTTGGAATTGAGTAGTGCTAGTTCCATTGCCCACTCTAGTTAAGTTAGGCATAACCTTTTTCTTAAATCTTGCAGCTATTTTTTCAGAATTTGTTGTTTGTCCAAAAAGAAAAATTTTGTCATTTTCTGCAATTTGTCTTCCATTGATATTATCTGGCAGTGCACTTAAATTAGTGAAGTTAGTGTGACCTAAGCCAACAACGTCAATAACATATTCAGTATTTACATTCTTCCAAAATAATGGAGTGTTTAACGCTGATGCCCCCAAATTATATGCTGTATTATTTTCTGGTAAATTAAGTTCGAAAGTTCTATTGCCAAAAGACACTCTACCTAATTCGTATAATTCAGAGGTTGTGTTTAAATCTGTCGATCTTACAAGCGTGTATGTATTTCTGACTACTGCTGAATAGATACCATTTATAGTACTATCAGCTTGATTTCTGATAAGTATAGTGTCGCCTGTTCCAACAACATATCCGTCAAATTGAGCAGTATTTCCACTACCTGAAGGAGAACTCATCGGACCAATAACAGGTACGTAAGTTATATTGTTGAGGTCAGGTATAGCTCCGGTATTTCCAGTAGCGCAAACAAAATTTGTTCTGGTAGAAACATCAATCCAGGATCTATTGCTGGTAGCTCTGTTTGTACTTGCTGGATCATAATATAAAACATAAGTACCATATCCGGCAGAATTAGTTAAGATTGCTTGAGTTGGCACAAGAGTTGCACCAAATGATGAGTGATATGATAAAGAAACTGTTTGATATTCGCTACGTTTGAATGAAAAAACTTTTTGATCTCTTTTGCCAGATTTGTCTTGCAAAATCAATCTATTCAAGTCATCATAATAAGACGATTGATAAGATGAATCAATAATTCTGTCACTGTAATCTGATGTTGTTTTATTTGCTAAAACTAGAACATTCGCATTTGCAGTCAATCCCAAACCTGCATACCAATCGGTTAAGGTCACTCCTGAACCAGAATTAATAGCTTTTTCTAAATAAAAATCGCCACCATATAAGCCAATTTTGTTAAGAGTTACAGGATCTATCAGATTTGTGTCATTAAATGTACTTGAATTACCCAAACCTGTCTTGAAATAATAACCATCAGCAGATAGTCTATCAGTAAAGAAATAGCTGGTTAAGGAGTCATTTGTGATGATATGCTGGGCTACAGAACTATAGTTTTTAGTTGAACCAAAACTAGCTAACCAAGAACTTCTATCTCTGTTATATTTAATTTCAGTTGTTGTAGCAGTCCCAATTTTGTTTACGATTTGGAAGTGCTCAGAATCAACTTGCCAAGTTGACGATCCTAAAGCTGTTCCTGATGTGAAAATAAATCTATCTTTAGTTACTCTTGGAATATAATAATATCTATTTAAGACCTGTTTTGGTTCAGAATCATAAGACGGGACCAAATTGTCTGGGTATAGATAAACATATAATGTTCCAGTCCAAGCAGTACCCACAACATTCAGTTTTCCACTACTTGCATCTATTGTGTAATCAGTAGAGTATGTTTTATTTATTACTGTATTGCCTGTTGAAACTAAGAAAACGTTTGATAATGAAGATGGATAATTTGTTTCTGTCCAAGTGTAAACAGTACTTGAGCTTTCAGGTCTTGCTAAAAAGAATACTGTGCCTCCGCTTGATGATTGTGATACTAAAGATTTTGCAAAGTCAAGATGACCATTCACAGAATTATTTTTTATTTTTCTAAGGTAGTAATTGTTATTTGAATCAATATTTACTATTTGATAGATGCCAGAAGTTGATTTCCTAACGCTTGAATTGTAGATATCTTCATCTTCAGCATAATAAAATACTCTGTCATTTATTTGGTAGTAGTATAATGAAGGGTCGCCATTTACAGTACTAAACAATTGTGCGCCATTTCTCTTGACTAATAACACATCGTTTGTTATTGTGTCTAAATTTAAGTTAGCTTGCAATATGTGTTGTATCGGAGCTAATCTTGGAAATTTATCTAAATCTTGAGAATTGGTGTTTAGTCTTATTTCAGAACCTTTTGTGAAAGTTTCTGTTCCAGTATGTAAATATTTGTCTAAATCAACTGTGGAGTAATCGGAACCATAAGTATTAATTTTTATTCCAACTTCACCTTGCATATAGACAAATTGATTTTGAAATGTACTACCTACACCTAAATATCCGTGTTCTACTTTGACTACAGTTGGTCTTTCATAAGGGGAAGCTAAAGTTTTTTTATCATTTGTAGATTCAAATTTAGTATTGTAATAAAAATCTTCGTGCTGAGTAAAATAAACACTTCCAATTCCTGTAAATGAAGGTCTATAAATACCATTCATACCAGAACTAGAACTTGAACCATTTCCTACAAAAATTAAAACGCTATCATTTGTCTGAAGTAGAGTAGTTCCACCACCAGAATTTGACAACACAAGACTTGAAATTGCAGTACCGGAAGTAGTTGGTATTAAGGAAATATCATTTACATTCAATACAGCCTTGACAGAATATTTTTGAAAATCTTGTCTATACCAATCTATATCCAAGTCTTGTAATAATGAACTTCCTTTGCCTTCAGAACCAAAAAAGTTTTCATAATTTTGGAAAGACGGAAATGATATTTCTGGAACAAATATCTGCCCAGTTTCTGTTGATCCAACAGAAGCTATTTGGTATATGCCTTGTATTTGTTTTTTAAGATTAGGCGAAACATTGTGACTACCGCTTACTCCACCAGCTAAAACAGATTCAAAAATATCAAAAGTCCAATCACTTAGCCCATCTTCATATTGAAATACTTGTTTCTGTGAATTGCCGATTGAAGATACAGAATAAATGCCATTTCTTGTTTCATCATCTATCCTAACTAAAACAGTAGTACCAACCGCAACTGGAACATCAAAATCATTGGGAGTAATGTATTGTGAACTGAATTTATTAATTGTTGTTTCTGCATTGCAAATTATATTGGTAATATTTGTAATGTTTATCCAGGTTACTCCAATTGCTCCAGGAGCTGTTTGTGTACCCGATGCATACAACATATATGTTGTTCCAGCACCAGTTGTACCATTTACAATTTTTGCAACTGAACCTCTTAGTATTGAATAATCTTCGAGAAGTTTTAATCCATAAACAGTTTTACATATAGCACTTACACTGTAAATTCCATTCTGTGCCGGGTAAGAACTTTGCCCAGATACTAATACTCTTTGTGATATGGCTATACCAGAATTTGCAAAGAAAACCTCGTTAACGTCAGTAAGATCGGCTTGATTTGAAGAAACTAAATTATTGACGGGTTCATAGCTATAGGGATAAAATCTTTCTTGAATTGTAATAGGATCAACATTTAGTAAAAAGAATGGATTGTATGTTTGAGTTTTACCCATATACCAAATGTTGCCGCCTAGACTGTTCAAGTTATTCGACACACTGACCACTGTTTGTGTAATTTCAGAAACATCATTGAAAGATGTATTTCTTACCCAAACTCCTGATGAACCAGCTCCAACATTAGATACAGTGTAGATACCACTGAAACTTGGAATATGATGTTTGACAAGAACTTTTTCGTTTGCGCTTAGAGTTGTTGCAATACCTGAGTAATTTGTAATTTGTCTAGGAGTACTTGTTAAAGTTCCAGCGTTTGATGACAAATCGTAACTAAAACCTATTGCACTACTAGATGTAATTTCGTAATACCAATCAACACCAAAATGATTATAATTGTAAGTAGCGTCAGCCCATCTTAAATCAGATGTTGATGCAATTCCACCAGACAATCCGTTTCCAGAGTAATATCTAAAATACCCGCCACTATTCGCAACACCACTATTTACAAACTGGATGCTTAATGGGTTGTTTGATTTGATATAACTAAGTGCAGTATCCCAAAAATCATCTTGAGACGATGTGCTTGTGTATGGATCATAATATGAATTAGCATTTGGTTGATATAAACTTGAAATGTAATAAATACCATTTTGTGATTTGGTTGTCTGATCTTTAACAAGAACTCTGTCATCTAAACTTAAAGTGAAATTGTCTAGAACTAATGAGCTTGTAGAAAGTCCGACTGCAGATTGTTGCAAATTAGATGTTGTTGCACAGTCAACATCTGCTAATTGATAGATAGAAGATCTGCTAACCCACTTAAAACTTGTTGAGCCAGCTGCTGCAAATTGAAATGGAGATAATCCTATGGAATATAGATAAAATGTAGAACTTCCCAGTGATACAATTCTTCCAGCAGTAAGGATATCTTCAGCAATTACACCGCCGTAAGTCCCTTGCCCAGATGAAGAAGTTACTTTGTAAAGCCCATTTGTAATTGGATTGTTTTGAGCCCTGACTAAAACTTTTTTATTAGAGTCAAGAGCTTGTCCATCAATATAACTTGGTGCAATTAAGAAACTTCCATTAGCTAATGTTGTGGAAGCTAAACTTGATGATGTGGCTAAATCAGCATTGGTTTGATTTACTATAAAAGTATCAAAAACTGTAAACTTGAATTCGAAACCCAAATCTTCAATAATTTTTAAACCAGAAGTATTCTTTATTGTTGGATAGTGAGAAGTATTATAAATATTAGCATATTCATTATCAATCCATATTCTAATATTTTCAACGTCAGTATTAATCCACTTGAGCTTAAAAAGTTTCTTAGTCCAAGTATTTGATACATTTGTGCCAAACCCTGCACTTGAAATTTCTCTAGATACTTCTGTGTTATTGGATGAGTTTAATTCAGTCCATAAAAATGCGTGAGCCATTACTTATCCGCTTAACTTCTTCTTGCTTCTGGTTTGTTGAAAATATCACTCGCAACAGCAGCCAATTCTGATCTCTCGACTTTTGTAAGAGTGACTGATGCGACTAAATCGTTTGTTTTACCGCCAGAAACTGCGTGAGCTAATCCATTTGATTTTGCATCAAGATATGGATTTTCAACTTGAGACAAGTCACCTAAAAGGATTACTTTACTGTCTTTTCCGCATCTTTCAACTACCATCCTTGCTTCACGAGGAGATATATTTTCTGCTTCGTCGAGAATTATGATGGATCTTGGAATTGAACGTCCCTGAATGAAAGCCATTGCTTCTACTTCTATGATCCCGTCTCTTACCATTTCTTCAAACATATTATTTGCAGAAAGAGATTTAGAACCAAGAATTTGGTCAATATTATCTTTGATGGGGCCTAACCAAGCAGAAATTTTATCAAACTTATCTCCAGGTAAAGCTCCAATATCTTTTCCGCCAACAGCAATAAGAGGCTTCATCACAACAATTTTGTCATAAATGCCTTCATTTATCATTTGAAGAGCCGCAGCTAAAGCTAAGAATGACTTACCAGTTCCAGCGGGTCCAGTTAGTGTTACAAGTGGAATTGTAAGATCGGATAAAATCTCCAAGGCGCATCTTTGCTCTAAGTTTTTGCCCTGTACACCTTGATATGCTTTGACAGCTTTATCATTTGATTTATCTTTTAAAATCTTTAGAACATTTCTTTTGTGAAATGTTGGGCATTTTGCTTCACCATATTTGAAGATAACAAATTCATTTGGGTACAAGGAACCCAATTTTGTTTTAGTTTCTTCAGATAACAATTCTATTTCTAAAGTGTAATCTTTCCAAAGCAATTCCCAATCATTTTTATTGTCAATTTCACAATATCTTATGCCATAAAATTTTTCGTCTTCTAGTTGATCTGCTCTGTAGTTTTCAGCTGCACAACCCCAAGTAATCGCACGAATTCTAAGTCCAGTGTCTTTTGTGATGATAGCTACTTTTTTTCTTGGGTTTGCTGCCTTGAGAGCTAAACAACATTCAATAATTGCATTGTCTGAATGCACTTTGACAATGTTAGGTCTTTCGTTTTTCTGAAGAGGAGACTCGGTGTTGTAGACAAATAATCTACCGTTCAAGTCGTTTATTTTTACACCCTTAAGTAAGTCTTGAAGTGAGTAGTGTTCAAGATTTCTAAATACTTCTCTCGCAGACCAGCCTACATTTTCTTTTCTGGTCTTGATATCATCTAAATCATCAATAACTGCTAAGGGAATATATATGTCATTATCACCAAATTTATATAAAGCAAGGGGATCGTGAAGTAGGACGCAAGTGTCGATGATGTAT
>SXGQ01640011.1_pt1 | contig 11808 bp, 10 predicted proteins | sample 3178371 | NCBI WGS metagenome assembly SXGQ01 (sample SAMN11356859, study PRJNA531348) | freshwater metagenome | isolation source: freshwater sample F1-20 | place: China: Fuxian Lake, Yuxi | collected 2017-12-25 | reverse complement strand
GGTCGAACGCCCGACAGCATCATCAATCAGTACCTCACCACGGTGCGTCCCAGCCATCTGCAATTCATCGAACCCAGCAAGCGCCACGCCGATGTGATCTTCCCCGAGGGCGGCCGCAACGACGCGGCCTTCGACGTGTTGCTGGCGCGCGTGCGCGAATTGCTCGGCTGAGAGCCGGGTGTGGGGATTGAACCCACGACCTACCGCTTACAAGGCGGTTGCTCTACCACTGAGCTAACCCGGCGGGGGAGTGTTCCGAATCCACTTCCGAAATGCTCGGGGAGGGTCGTCGCACTCGGTTCGCAAGGGTACCGGCACCCGCGGACGGCCGGCGAGGACGGTGGACGGCCCCGGAGGTCGCTCAGGTGCGCGCCGGGCCGGCTCGGTGCCGGCGACGAGGTCCACATCGGAAGGGATGATCGAGGCGATCTCGCTCGCGTCCGCACCTGCCTGCGCGAACGCGACCAGCATCGATCGGCGACCGATGAACAGTCCCTCCGCCGAGTACACCTCAACGAGCCGCATCTCCTCCGGCGACAGCGGCCGCGAGGTCTCACTCGCACCTCGGCTGATCGGCGCGCCGACGATGTCGCCGCCGGTCCACAGGCCGAGTGCGCCCAGCACATCGAGGAAACGGCGCACGAACGCCTGCCGGTTCACCGCAGTCCGCGGCTTGGCCTCCGCGATCGCGCCACGGGCATTCGTGGCCGCCCACATGTAGCCCTGCACATGGTCGGCCCGCAGTTCGTCGAGGTACTCCACGCCACACGCGCTCGCGTACCGCACGAACCGCTGCACCTCTCCGATCACCTTGTCGCTAGTGCGCTCGTTCGCCGAATACAGCCCGGCGAGCTCGTGGCGGGCTACCGCGAGTGCGTCGGAGAGCAGCAGTCGTTCGGCGCTCAGGTGCTCGCCCACCCGAATCCAGAATGCGGCGCGATGGCGCGCCGCGACGACCCCTTCACCGGCGGGGTCTGGTCCCTCCAGCCATGTGGCGGTGACATCTCCGAGCCAGCCGACGTATCGCTCGTCGAACAGCGATAGCTGGCCCGTCGAAGCCACACCGAGCGGGGGGCGGTGCAACATGTGTTCGACCGCAACAGTGACACGTCGACCCCCCGCTCCAGGGAAAGCCCCCCCCCATTTCTTGCGCATCCCGCCAACCCCTTAACGTGAGTAAACGCGGGTCGACCTCACCACGCGGTCTCTTCCAACATCCGGAGGCGGCCCTCCGGGGTGATGCCATCGAACCGCAACCACACATAGAAGTGCCCCTCATCCGGGTCGGCCGGGTCGTTCTCCCAACGGGTCTCCCAACGGTCACCCGGCAGGAACCCACTCACGCGCATCTTCCCCGGCGAACGGCGGTGCGCGTTCCGCAGGTCCGACGCCACCTGCGCAGCAGTCGCACGGTGGAACCACTTCTCCGTGCGCACCCACTCCCTCGGTCACTCACGCGCCTCGGCAAAGACAATCGGCCAGTACGACCGCCGCTGGGGCTTGCGCAGGTTCGGCGGCGTCGACTTGATCGTGAACCGCTCGTTGCTATTGGTGTTATCGCTCATCTGAGCCTCCTCGGTAGTGCGTATGTTCTATCGCATTACCGAGGTAGCGCTGCGTTCGATATGTCGCAACTTCATCCCGCGTTCCGTCTAAGGTCGCCGGCATGGGCAGGAAGGTCGACGTCGATGACCTCGTGGGCGCGGCCGAGATCGCCGAGTGCCTCAGCGTGAAGCGCCCCCATCTGATCCACGACTGGCGCCGCCGACACCCCGAGTTCCCTCAGCCCGTGGTCGAACTCAAGGGCACCCTGATCTGGCTGTGGCCCGAGGTAGAGCGATGGGCTGAGGAAACGGGGCGACTCAAGGGGTAACCGCGCTCCAATGCCGCGCGCAAGAGCTGACGGCGATCCCTCGCTAGGCCTTGGCGCCTGCGAGGGAGAACAGGGGCGCCGAACTCCATCCAATTCTCCCGGTGAGCAAATCGCCCGCCGAAACAGGAAGTCCGCTAGAGCACTTTGGGGCAGCGAATGTCCTACGCGGCAGACGTCGGCGGCACATCTACAATCGCCTCAGCCTCCTTCTGCTTGTCGCGTGCCTCAAACTGAAGGACCTGACCCGGCGTCACGGTGACAGACGTCGGCACAACCCACCCCATACCGACGACGAGATCATCCCCCGAAACGTCGGTGGCAAGCGCTTGAGGATTCTCATTGATCAAGTAGAGCAGGAGCGCGCCTCGCTTGGGTCGGCGCAGCGAATCGAGAACTGGGTCACCGTAATCAGAGAGGGCCCCCGCAACGCGCTGCGCCGCGGGGCGGTGCTTGCGGTCGGTGGGTTCACCCCAAAGGTTTCGTTCGTCACGGAAGTCACGCTTGAAGATCGACCGAGGTCCAAGACCCTTCACCGCCTTCGTGTGAGCGGCCGAGTCCAGTTGCGGAACGATCACAAGCCAGTCATCGACGGAACCCGCAAGTTCCGCCAGGAAGGCGATCTCCGGGGCAAAGTAGCCAGGCGAGATCCACTCGAGAGATTGAAGCGCAGTCACAAATGTCGCATGATCGACGGTTCCGACGAACGCGTCGAAGTCGCTTCGACCGACACCAGTCATTGCTGGGACAACAAGTTTGCAGGTTGACGATGCGGCAGTCAGTAGGGGCAGCATCCGAGCGACGTTCTTGCTGCGGCCCGTTTTCGGATAGCCGAGTGGGATCACGGGGGACCCAGTAACGCGCTTCCTGACTAGCTTCGCATTGAACATCTTGTTCCTTGCGTCGGGCTTAAGCCACGGCAGATGCTGCGAGACGAGCGGTGGAATCTCGCGAGGTGTTACCAATGGCTTGCCATCAACCATGTGGCTGTACCGCTGGAGCTCGGCCCGGAAAGCCTCTTCGTCTCGAACGATGGCTTCAAAGGCCTCATACATGTCGATCGTTCGCTTTCCGTCCGGTTCGCTGCGACCGATGTAGAGACGAATCAGATCGGAGTAGTGATTTCGGAAACCGAACCACCGCCCCATCTGCATCAAAGTCGCACCCTGCATAGTCTTGCGCCGGTAGTACGAAGTCGTGAGACCCTCTACCGTGAAGCCTCGACTGAGCTTCGTGCCCCCCACGAGGATCCTCCACACGCTGCGCTTGTCGAAGGCAACATCCTCGTTCCCCATGTCCTTGTCACCGTTCACCACGATGACGGGGTTAGCGCCGTTCTGGGTCACACGGGCGACCGTCTCACCGACGAACGGGACCAGCGCGTCAAACGCCTCCGGCAATGGTCCACCCTGCCTTGCCGTTGAGACTGGAACGAAGTCCGAGTCATACATCTGCTGTAATCGGTTGAGCCCCGTAGGGCTGCTGTAGGCGGCGCTCAACCAGATGCTCGCGATTTTGCTCGCCAATGCTGCGTGCTCAGTCTGCTTAACCGACTCGTGAACCAGCATCGTGTGGTGCTTGAAGTTCAGATTTGGGACGACCGACTGCCGGTACAGCTTGATAGCGCCTGCGAGTACGAAGGAGTCGATCGCCGCCCTGAGTTCCGCATCGGGATCTGCGACCGTCGGACGAACGTCGCGCACAAAGCACTTCTCGTTCGAGTTGTACAAGGTCTTCTCGACACCCTCCATGTCTGGGGCGAGGTCGTGGAAGTCTCGTGCACCCATGTAGCCCGGCGGCCGATCGAGCGCTATGACGTAGTCCTTCGGGAAGATGTCCTCAACGTCGCTTGGATCAACGAAAACATTGGCGAACGGAGTCGCCGTGTAGCCCACGTACTGTGCCCGCGGGAGAAGACCGAGCAACTGCGCGATCAAGCGATTGATTGTGGTCCGGTCCTCCCGCTCGGGAGTGTCGGCCTTCCAGTTCTTAGGGTTCGTGGTGTTGACAGAGGCCTGATCGGATTCATCGTCAATGATGAGCGCCGGAATCTCGCCCAGGGTTCCCGAGATCCTCTTGAGATCCTTCACCAGTTTGGCAAGAACCTTGTCGTTCTTCTTGACCACAAGAAGGCGCGCACTTGCGCCATACAAGTTGACCGGATCGTGGAGCGGACGGGACTTGTCCTGCTTCTCATAATCAAGTGCAACGATTCCTACCTTGAGCTTCTCGTAGTCCTTCGCGTGTGTCGTCAAGCGAACAACGTCTGGGTATCCAGAACTTGACGGGAGGAGGCCATGAGAAATGCAGCGGGTGTCCCAATCTGGGTCGTCCTGGTAGTCCACTTCAGCCATCAGGTCGGCGTCATTTGGATCGATCCCGCGAAGAATGTTCTCCCTTCCAACCAACTCAAAGTCGATGCGCCGCTGCGTCTGCTGCCGCAGCATCTCCACCATTCCGGTTAGCACGATCACGAGGCGATAGCCAGCATCGATCGCCCGCGCCGCAACGCCCGTGAAGTTGGCGGTCTTGCCGCTTTGGACGTAGCCCACGACGAGGCCCTTCGACTGACGGGCCTCGGCCTGCGCAGGATCAGCCAACCTCTCGATCACCTTCGACGTCGCGACATCAAGATCGTTCAGCGGCTCGGCCTGCCATCCGGACTTTGAAAGCAACTCAACGTACGCGGGCCAGTAGAAGGCGTGCTGCGTGCGGCGCTCCAGCGTGTACCACGGGACGAAGACGTTGCTGATAACGGTCGGTCCCTCGCCGGCGATCTTGATCACATCGTCAAGGAGAGTTGCCAGCTGCGTTGTGAGCCCGAGCGCTAGATACGTGGTTGCCCTGCGCTCTTGCGTGCCCGGCTCAGAGTCGACGGCCCACTTGTCCGTCGTCACTTGAGCATCCCACCGAGCGACCGCCAGATGTAACTGCTTTCGCAACTCATCATTCACGTCAGCGACCACGAGGTGGGCGTGCAGCGCCTCAAGCGAGACGTCGGCACTTGGATCCCGATCGCCTGCCTCGACGATCACTCTGGGCAGGAGCGGCTTCGGCGAAGCGTCACTCATCGCCTTCAGGGCGGCGACGTAGGACTGGACCAGGGTTGTCTGGGTCATGGCAGGGGTGCTCCAATCGTGGCGAGGTGATCAGGTGCGAAGGCAGCGGTCGCAAGACCCGAAAGGTCGAGCTGATAGCGAACCTTCACGAATCGCGACTCGTCGAGCGCTGCGTGCGCAAGAGTCTTTGGCGTGATGGCTGGGAACGCGTCATCGACGAGGTAAGCCGCTGTCGTTGAGCGCAGCCGAAGTACCCTTCGATACAAGGGGTCCTGAATCGCTTTCCAGTGGTAACCACTTTGGAGGACGAGGCCGAAGCGCTCACTCGCCTCCGGACTGAGGATACTTCTTACATGACCAACCAGTTCGGGCAGACGAAGCCCAGTTGCGCCGCCAGATGTCAGCTGGATGGACAGCAAGTACAGAGGGCGATGCGGCGACGGCACGAGTTGCCTGAGGTCGTTGATCCAGTGCTGGCGCGCTTCGGCGGTGGTCGTCTTGGCCTCGACGTCGTACGTGGGCAGGCAGAAGTCGTGCTCTGCGGCATCGGGGCCGCACCACGCGTCAAGAGCCACATCCTCCCCGTACCTGCCGATGTAGTGCTTCAGGACAAGCAACTCACCGAATAGGCCCGTCTCTGCCTCGTCACTCAGACGTTCTTGACTCGCCAGTAGTTCGCGGTAGTTCTCAAGCGTTAGCAGCGCGGCGGGTCCGGTCTGAGCACCCTCGAGTTGAACCCTGTCAACGACGGCACACAGGACCGGGTACGCCTCGAACCGATCGATGCCAGGCGCAATGCGGATCTCGACCCATTGCTTGCCTTGCCACGCCAGAGTGGTCGCAACAAAGTGCTTGAACAACTCAAGGTCGGGTGCCTCGCCCGCATGCCGATCGATACGGACTGCAATCGTGTCATCATCAGGATCGACCACGAGAATGGCCTCGGGCTGCCCGGCAATCTTAACAACGGCGGGAATTCCAGCGTCGATGTACTGCGCTAGTCCTTCGCGCGTGAGATGCCGGGGTCCAAGAGCGGCGGTCACTCGAGCTCCGCCTTCGCTGCCGCTCCGAGGATCGCAGACCACAGCTCGATGTTGTCGCGGTCCTTCGCCCCGAGGAAGGCTCCGTGGAACAGGTTCTCGACAAGCAAGTACAGGAGCGTCTTGACCAACGGCGCATCGTTCAAGCCAGAGTTGCGGTCGCCGATGACGGCTGAGCGGTAAGCCTTGTTCAGCCAGATCGTCTGCTCCTCCCGATCGATATGGAAGAAGTCATCTCCGCCGAGATCTTCCCAACGGATCCCGATCGGCTCCTCACCCATCAGGAACTCGAGCTCGCGCCCAACAGCCTTACGCACGCGCGGCGCAAAACCGCGACCAGGCGGAACCACCTTGGCTCGTTCTCGCTTCCGCTTACGCGAGAGGGTGAACGTCTCGGCGGCATCTAGCAAGTACTGCTGCCACGCCCCTAGCGAATTGCCGTCGATCGTTGTCGCCCGGTCGACCGCCGCCGAGAAGGCTGGCCCGGTCTCGACCTTTGTCTTCTCAGGGTTCATCCGGAAGACATGCAACATCGAATCCGGTATGTCGATCGCAACACGCGCCAGCCGACTCTCACTCTCGCTTGTGGCCGTGCTGTTCCATCCGCCCACCTGGAGGAGCCTGTCGTGACGGTAGAAGTACATCCCCTGCGCCGCAACGGCGCTCTTTCCCGGAAGGTTGAAGTTCGCCAACTGCGACTTTCCGGGCCAAATGTGACACTCGAGCGTGAGAGGTACACCTTCGACGGACGCACTCAGTTGGCGGGGGTAACCGGGCCGACCCGATTTCAGGTATCCGAATGGATCAAGTGCTTCCACTCGAAACGGTGGCCCAGCGGCATCGACATCAAGGTCGAACGTATCCACGAGGATTTGCACCGCCCGGCGCTCGATGAACCGATGGAAGACGAGACCGAGGTGGTGCCGAAGATTCACTATCGTCGTCTCAAGGAACCGCTCCACCAGCTCGGGGGTTCTGGAACCGGGAAAACACTTGACTCCGTCCCACCTAACGACGGTGCCCGTCGGCGTTCTCATCGGTCCCCAGTCAAGATCCATCGTGGATGCGGCCGACGTGGGGCTTACCACCTCGCACACGAACCCGTTCGACGCCGCGGCCGCGGTTGATCGTCGCCCCACCGGAGTCGCCCCGTTCGCACGGGAGACCACGGTGAACGACGCGGCCTGTCCGAGCGATGCCGCGTTGAGTCCCACGCCGAAGTGACCGAGCGCATTCTCGCCATATTCTCGACTTCCCCCCGGGGTCATGGCGACGTCGATTGTGTGTTCGTCCATGCCACGACCGTCGTCGACGACGTACAGCCCCAGGAGCTCGTAGCCCCGTCGCACGAACCGGATGAGGACCGTGGCCGCTTCCGCATCGATCGAGTTGTCGACGAGGTCCGCTAGCGCAGTCTCGAGACCGTGGTTCAGGCCGAGCGCAGCCATGACCCGCGGATCGGGCGGCAATGGTTTGGCGCCAGCGATCTCAAACGTCTGCCAAGAGAGCTCCTGACCTTTCGGCTCGGTGCCAGGGATGAGCTGTTCAGATGTCATCGAGTCCCACTTCTGCTGTCAAGAGGTCGTAGTCAGGTAGTACGGCAAGGACGCCACGCGCGGCGATCGACGCAACCTCGTCGACCGCAGCATCAGCAAGCTCGTCGCCAGCACTTCTTCGTCGGGTTTGAGCTGCGTCGAGCAGCATGAGCTGAACCCCGACGCCGAGGGCGTATCGGTCCTTCGCGCGGGCCACGCCCTCGTCTCCGACACTTCTGGCGCGCACGGCGATATAGGCCTTGAGCGGGGCGAACTCCTCGTTCAACTTCACTACTGGTACCTCGAAGTGTTTGCCACGAAGCTCGTCGTAGTCGGGGTGGATCCCGGCAAGAACGTCTGCCTCCACCGACTCGATACCCCCGACAGTGGCCGACGACCATCCGCCCTCGACCTCATGACTTGTCCACACAAGTCCGATCGTGGCGAAACCGGAGGACCTTGCGGTCTCGGCAGACTCTGCGGTGCGCGACGCTGCGGGGGGTCGCTGGTCCACTACAGACATCGTGGTAGCAGCACTCAAAGGTGCCCGCAGCCTTCCGACGTTGTCCACCCACTCGCGAACCGTCACCGTGAGCGTCGAGTCACCGAGCTCTGCATCGACCGGGACCGCGACAGTGATCCGGATACGGCCTGACCGGAGGTCGCCCACGGTAATCGACGACTGTGGGTCGATGTCAAGGTGGCTTGTATCCACGTGGAACTCCGCGCGACGCGGGAGAAAGTCGTCGACAGCGTTGAGCGTCGCGTGAATGCTCTTAGTCCGGCCACGTTCGGCAACCACGGATGGCGGAATGCTGATCGCTGTTGGGTCCACGAGCAACTCACGCGGGGCCGCAACTCGTCCGCCACGATCTAGCTGAGATGTTGTCTGTTGGGGTGCGGCAGGTCGAGAGGCAAGCACCTTCGAAATCCGGCTCGCAACGGCCTTCGTCGAGCGGTCGGCGTTACTACGTCGAATCGCATCACGAACCATCGCCGCGTTCGCATCGCGTAGTTCGTCCCAGTCGTCGAGGAAGGCAACGAGTTCCTCCTCAAGGCGGATCGCATCTGCGTTTCGTACAAGGTCGGTACGGTCGGCAGTAAAGAGCGTGGTACGAAGCTCGAGAGGGAGAGCGTCCGTGGCGACAACTACGAGAATTCTCTCGGCAAGTTTCGGCAGACGTGTCCGCTGCCTGAAGTCACTCGTACCCCAGTGGGCGTGGACCTGCCCGTTTGATGTCAGAAGTAGAGCGTGATCGCGTGCGACGAATCGCCGACGCGATCCTGTGTCGCCAGCCGAGAACAGGTAGTAGCGGATGGGAAGTCGGTAGACCGAACTTCGATAGGAGATCGGCAACTCCTCGGCACCCTCATCCCGGTCCTCTCTTGGATTGTCGACGAATCGATTTCCGAGTCCTCGAAGGATCGTTGTTCGATCGCTCCTGCCGCCGCCAAGCGCCGGAGCGGTCAGCGAAACCGGCAGAGCTGGCTCGAAGAGACGGGTATCGATGACCGTGTCGAGGGAGCGCTCATCCCCGAATCGCGAGACCGCTATACCATCAGCTTGGAATCCAACGACTGCGAGGTGCGTGCCCGGAGGAAACTCGTCGGCAGGTACGTCCAACACCGGCGGGAGCGCTCGATCACCGTCGTGCTCCCACGCTTCCGTGACTCGGTATAGGGCAGTGAGCGTCTGCCGGTTCCCAACTCTCTCCCATCGAACGACGGTCACCGCAACCGGCGTCGTGCCTTCACGTGTCTGGGAACGGCTCACGATCACCCACCCGTAGCAGTTCGGCAGCACCGTCAGCCCACCGCGCCCGAATGCACCCAATTGCCAGAGGATGCCGTCCTTTCGGGAGGAACCGACACGAAATAGTGAGCCCGGAATCTCGTCGGCTGTGAGTCCTATCCCGCGATCGCGGAAGACCACCGTTCGGTTTCGTCGATTGGTTCCGCCGCTTCGCAGCTCGACCCGAGCAAGGGATGCGAGGTCCTGGCGTGGCACATCCCTGAAGAGTTCCGCTACCGCTTCCTGCGGCGAGCCCCACACCTCGAACCCGACAGCCGACTGGACCTCCGCGGGGCGCTGGCGGAGGGCCTCCCCGAGCACGACGGCATCGTGCATGTTTGAGATCAGCTCGATCAGCTTCAGGTCGAAGCTGCCACCCGCCGCGGTGAACAGGCCGCGGTTGCCCCAGCGATCCCCTACGGGCCGGACGTGAGGGGCGCGGGCACGGAGAATTTCCCAGAGATCGTCAAGGTCTTCGGGAGATGTCACGTCCAGAGCTCGTGCAAGGAGGTCGCGATCAGAGTTCATCTACTTGCGCCCTGCCCCCGCATCGATCCCTCACCGATAGACCCTTTCAGTTTCTAGCCGATCTAGAGCACTCCGATTTACACCAAAGAGACTTCCACCGCTGCCAAGTATTGTTAGTACGAACCTCACACCAAGACAAACGCACAAGTACAGCCGGGGCCTGACAAGACACACTGACGCCCGGCTGAAGTGAGGCCGGCTAGCCTCAGGGGCGATGTCCGCTCCGACCTTCATAGACCTGTTCTCAGGCTGCGGCGGTCTGTCGCGGGGCTTCACGGATGCTGGGCTCTGTCTCGAACTTGGCATCGATAGCGACCGAGCGGCAGCCGCGACCTTCGCGGCGAACTTCGGTGAGGGGCGAACCATGTGGGCCGGCATCGAGTCGCTCAGGTCCGTCCCCAAAGTTGACGTGATCGTCGGCGGCCCTCCGTGCCAAGGCTTTTCGGGACTCGGCAAGCAGGATCCAGGCGATCTCCGAAACAAGTTGTGGCGGGAGTACGCCCGCGTCGTGCAAGCTAGTGAGTGTTCAGTGTTCGTTCTAGAGAATGTGGACCGCTTCAGCCGCTCCCCCGAGATGGAGTCCCTCGAGCGCTCGACCCGCAAGGGCGGGCTACTCCACGGCTACGAACTTCGACGGCATCTACTAAACGCCGCCGACTATGGCACCCCGCAACGCCGTACTAGGACCGTGATCATTGGATCTAGAATCGGCGATGTCGGTCCGATCGAGGCAACGCATTCAAAGGGCGGCGAAGGCGGACTGAAGATCTGGCGGACCGTCGGCGACGCGATCGCGCACCAGGCGCTCGACCCCGACCCACTGTGGCCCGTCACGCAGGTGCCCGCCTGGGACGGAACTATCGGCGGCGCTTTCAAACTGAGCGACATCCACGTCGGGCGGAACTACAGCCACCTCTCTCTGCAGCGCTTCAGACGGATCCCTGTGGGCGGAAACCGATTCGACCTTCCCGACGAACTCAAGGCACCCTGCTGGATCCGCCACACCAGCGGAGCCGGAGACGTGATGGGCAGGCTGGTTTGGGAGCGGCCTTCGGTCACCATCCGCACTGAGTTCTTCAAGCCAGAGAAGGGCCGGTACCTGCATCCGACTGCTCATCGAGCCTTGACACATGCGGAAGCGGCGCTATTGCAGGGGTTTGACTCGCGGCACCTCTGGTGCGGCAACCGCCAGGAAGTCGCTCGGCAGATCGGCAATGCGGTCCCACCGCCACTCGCGTACGCAATCGCGGTCAGCGTCCGCGCGGCTCTCATGGCCAATAAACGCTCTCGCTCCCGCCGACGATGACTGTCCCCCAGCAGACTTGGCAACGTCTCTTGTCTAACTGCGCAGGCCAGCCGGATGCCCGGAGAAATGACCAAGACCAACTCCAGGTACGGCGCTTAACACCTTGCCAACCATGACTACAGTCAGCCCTAATGTCGACGATCTACAGGACCCAAGAGTGGAACGGCTACGGGAAGCAGAACTACTACTGGAATGAGTATCGGCGCGAGGGCGATCTGGTCGTCAAGTACAAATGCCACAGGCAGAAGTTTTTCGATGGCGACGAGAACACATGGCAAGAGGATGAATCTTTCGAGGATTCCTGGGCTATCGACGACCCGAGTATGCCCGACTGGCTGAGGGAGTACCTCTGATTGCGTCCTCACTGGCGTTCACACGTATCGGCTGACGCCGAGCCGATACTCGCTCTCACTCCTTGAACTGCTCCGCCGAAGCGGAACTCGTGCCGCATTCCAAGAATCGCCGTTTCGCGTTCCAAACCGCCGGCGGCGCACCATGCGCCAGCAGGGCGGAAGCATTTCGGAATCATGCCCCTCGGGCGACGCCCCGCAGGCTACTTGCGGTGGCGGGCGACCTCGTAGGTGGCCAACGACGCCGCGGCCGACACGTTCAGCGAGCTCAATCGACCCTTCATCGGAATGCTCACGATCAGATCGCAACGTTCGCGCACCAGACGCG
>SXGQ01487763.1_pt1 | contig 11809 bp, 8 predicted proteins | sample 3178371 | NCBI WGS metagenome assembly SXGQ01 (sample SAMN11356859, study PRJNA531348) | freshwater metagenome | isolation source: freshwater sample F1-20 | place: China: Fuxian Lake, Yuxi | collected 2017-12-25 | reverse complement strand
CGGGCAGCGGCAGGCGCTCGGCCATGGCAGCCAGCGTGGCCAGGTCCACGCCCTGTGCCTGCACGGCAGTGCGCGGCCCCTGGCGTTCCCGGGCGGGCCGGTGCGTCACGCGCACGGTGCCCCCGTTCCAGCGCAGCCCCTCGGGGGTGCGAAAGGCCAACCGCTCGGTGCCCACGGTCCAGTCGGTGTCGCTCCAGGACGCCTCCAGCCGGCCATCGAGTTCGTCGAGCGCCAAGGGAGGCAGCTCGGGGCCGAGCTGCAGGTCCACGCCGGTGAGCGCGGCGTCCAGCGTGATGCCATCGAGCTGGCCGCGCTGCAGCCGCGCCCAGGTGCGCAGCGCACCCTGGCCGCTGCGCACCTGCACGCCCCAATCGCTCAGGTCGACATGGCTGCGCAGCTGGGCCACGTCGGCGCGCGGCAGCTCGGCGTAGAGCTGGCCGCTCCAGTCGTGCCAGGGCGTGGTGCCGGACCGGGCACCGGGCAGGCGCAGCAGCGGCTCACGCAGCTGGGCGCGCAGGGTGAAGCGATCGCCCCAGGTGGGCTCGGGCGTGGCGTCCAGGCGCAGGTCGTGCGTGCGGTGGCCGTTGCGCGCCACGAAATCGAGGTCGCCCAGCAGCACCGGTGGCTGCGCGCGCTGTTCGTCGAGCCAGCGCACGGTGCCCCCGCGGACCACGAACTCGGCCTGGTCGAAGAACCAGTCGGCCACCGGGCTGCCGCCGCCGCCCGGGCCCGAGAGGTCGATGCCGGCCACCTGGATGCGGCCATCGATCAGACGGCGCACGTCCAGCACCGGCTGATCGATGTGGATCTGCTCGAAGCCGCCACGCCACAGTGAGGCGACCGAGACCGCACCGCGCACCACCGGCAACTGCAGCGCGGATCGTCCGCCGGCATCGAGCAACTGCACGTCGCGCAGCTCGAAGGAGGGCACCAGCGGGGGCAGGCCGGGGATGGCGCCGGCGCCGGGCAAGGGCCGGATCGCTGCGATGCGGACCTCAACCCCGACTGCGCGGGTCGCCCAACGCTCCAGGTCGGGGCGCCAGTTTTCGATCCGCGGCACAATCCACGCCTGCAAAACGACCCACGTCAGCAGGAAGATGCCCCACAGGCCGGCCAGCAGCCACAACAGCACGCGCGTGGCAAGCGCCCACCACCGCAATGCGCGGCCGGCCGCAACGGTGTCTTCGTTGCGCGTGTCGCTGGCCGCTGGGAAACGCATCATGTCCATCGCGAATTATGACGAGGCCTCCCGGCCCGGGTTCCGACATCGGTGAGCACTTCTTGTCAACGAATGTGAACCCCCATCGCATGGCTGCCACGGCCGACCACGCGCGCTTTGTCCAGCGGATCCGCCGGCGCTATGCCGACGAGCTCGCCTGCCTGCCGCCGGGCGAGCCCGACAAGAACGCGATGCGCGCCTGCCTGGCGGCCCTGACGGGCACCCGGGGCATGCCGCTGCCGGCCGCGTTGCGTGTGTTGCGCCAACTGGTGCTCGAGCGGCTGGTGGTGATCGATTGCGAGCAGGGCGCCTCGCTGCAGGCCGTCACGCGCGCCGTCACCGAACTGGCCGAGCTCGCGCTGGACGAGGCCTGCCGCCTGGCCTTCGCCGAGCTCGATGCCGTGCACGGCATGCCGGTGGCCGATGGCAGCGGCCAGCGGGCACAGCTCTGGGTCATCGGCATGGGCAAGCTCGGCGCACGCGAACTCAATGTGTCGAGCGACATCGACCTGATCTACGTCTACGACCACGACGGTGAAACCACCGGCAACGCCGAGGGACGCCAGCGGCTGAGCAACCACGAGTACTTCGCCAAGGCGGTCAAGCACATCTTCCAGACGGTGGGCGACACCACCGAGCACGGCAACGTGTTCCGCGTCGACCTGGCACTGCGGCCCAACGGCAACTCGGGGCCAAGCGTGTTGTCGCTGGGCGCCCTGGAGGAGTATTTCCTGGTGCAGGGGCGCGAGTGGGAACGCTTCGCCTGGCTCAAGAGCCGGGTGATCGCGCCGGCCGATGCGATCGACGCCGATGGCATGCAGGCCTTGCGCGCCACGGTGCTGCCCTTCGTGTTCCGCCGCTACCTCGACTACGGCGTGTTCGAGTCGCTGCGCGTGCTGCACCGCCAGATCCGCGACCATGCGGCCAAGCGCGCGGCGGGCAACCCGGGGCGCGCCAACGACGTGAAGCTCTCGCGCGGCGGCATCCGCGAGATCGAGTTCACCGTGCAGCTGCTGCAGGTGGTGCGCGGCGGGCAGTTCCCCGAACTGCGCACCCGCCCGACGCTGGATGCATTGCAGCGGGTGAGCAAGGCCGGGCTCATGCCGCTCGAGAAGGCTGCGGCGCTGGCCCAGGCTTACGAGTTTCTGCGCAAGGTGGAGCACCGCATCCAGTACCTGGACGACCAGCAGACCCACCTGATTCCCGAGCGCGACGAAGACCTGGCCTGGATCGCAGCCACGATGGGCTTTGCCAACGCCTGCGCCTTCCTGCACGCGCTGGATGCGCACCGCGAACTGGTGGCCGAAGAATTCGACACCCTGCTCGGCAACGGTCAGGGCAACTGCAAAGGCAAAGGCTGCAATGGCGGTGCGCCGCGCAGCGCGGAGGACGACTTCGCCAGCGCGCTCGCCACGCTGCCCGCGGCGCTGGCCGAGCGGCTGAAGCTGTGGCGCACGCACCCGCGCGTGCTGGCCCTGCGCGAGGACGCCCGCCTGCGCCTGGTGCGGCTGGTGCAACGCACCGGCGCCTGGATCGACGAAGGCCGCGTGAGCGAACTCGCCGCGCTGCGCATGGCCGACTGGATCGAGCCGCTGCTGCGGCGCGAGAGCTATCTGGCGCTGCTGCAGGAGCGGCCATCGGTGCACGAGCGCCTGTTGCGCCTGCTGGGCGCGGCCAAGTGGCCGGCGCGCTACCTGATCCAGCATCCCGGCGTGATCGACGAACTCGCGAGCCAGCAACTGCTGGCCGAACGCTTTGACGCCCCGGCGTTCGAGGCGGAGTGCGAGTCGCGCCGTGCCTCGCTTCGCACCACCGGTGAGGACGACGAGGAGGCGCTGCTCAACCTGCTGCGCCGAGCCCACCATGCCGAGACCTTCCGCACCCTGGCGCGCGACGTGGAAGGCAAACTCACGGTGGAGGAGGTGGCCGATGACCTCTCCGCGCTGGCCGACGCGGTGCTGCGCCTGACGGCCCGCTGGTGCTGGCAGCGCCTGAAGAACCACCACCGGGAAACGCCGGCCTTCGCCATCATCGGCTATGGCAAACTGGGTGGCAAAGAGCTGGGCTACGGCAGTGATCTGGACATCGTGTTCGTCTACGAGGACGAAGACGAGAACGCCAGCGAGATTTACGCCGCCTTCGTGCGCAAGATGATCAACTGGCTGCAGGTCAAGACCGGCGAGGGTGATCTGTTCGAGATCGACACCGCCCTGCGGCCCAACGGCAATTCGGGCCTGCTCGTCACCAGCTTCGACGCCTACGAGAAGTACCAGACCCAGCGCGGCAGCAACACCGCCTGGACCTGGGAACACCAGGCGATGACGCGCGCGCGCTTCGTGCTCGGCAACGAGGCGCTGGCTGCGCGATTCGACGCCGTGCGCGAGGCAGTGATCACCGCGCCGCGCGACGCCACGGCCCTGGCCAACGAGATCGTGGCCATGCGCGAGAAGGTACGCGCTGCGCACCCGGTGCGCGGCGAACGCTTCGACGTCAAACACAGCGCGGGCGGCATGGTCGACGTGGAGTTCGTGGTGCAGTACCTGGTGCTGCTGCACTCGCGCGAGCATCCCGCGCTGCGCGCCAACACCGGCAACATCAACCTGCTGCGCCGCGCCGAGGCCGCCGGCCTGCTGCCCGCGGGTGTGGGCGAGGACGCCGCCAATGCCTATCGGCGCCTGCGCCAGGTGCAGCACCGCGCGCGTCTGGACGAGGCCCCGACGCAGGTGGAGCCGACGGAATTGCAGGCCGAGGCGCAGGCCGTGCGCCGTCTCTGGCAGTTCGTGCTCGGCCGATGAAGGGCTCGCGCGCCTGGTTGCTGCTGTGCGCCCTGCACGGCGTGGCCAGCATGCTGCTGTGGTGGGCGCATGCCCCCGCCGTGCAGGCCCTGACCTGGTATGCCGAGCTGTGGCCCGCCCAGCCCTGGACCTTGTGGACCAGCGCCTGGGTGCACCTGAACACACCGCACCTGATCGGCAATCAGCTGGCGCTGGGCGCGCTCACGGCCGCCGGCTGGGTGCTGCGCCCGCCCCTGGCGGCCACCCTGGCCTGGGCGTTGAGCTGGCCACTACTGCAGTTGAGCCTGCTCTGGTGGCCGCAGGTGACCCACGCGGTCGGGCTGTCCGGGCTGCTGCACGCCGGCGTTGCGGTGCTCGGGCTGCATTTGCTGCTGGGTGGCGCATCGCCCATGGCGCGGCCCTGGGGGGCCCTGCTGATCGCAGGGATCGCGGTCAAGTTGCTGATGGAGCGGGGCTGGCAGCACCCTTTGCAACACGACCTGGGCACCGAATTACCGGTGGTACAGGCCGCGCACCTGAGTGGCGCGCTCTGGGGCGCGGTGCTGGCTGCGCTGTTGGGCGCGCTCGCGGCGTGGTGGTCGCGGCGGCAGGCCGCTGGGGCCAGCAGGCCCTGAATCAGGCCGTCGACGGCAAGGCGCTGCCGCCCACCGAGAGCGACTTGCGGAAGCGGTTGAGCTCCTGCACCGACTTGAAGCTGCTGTCCATCAACAGGCTGAGGTTGTGCAGGATGCGCTCGACCACCTTGCCCTCCCAGGCGGCGTCGAAGGCAATCTGCTTGTCCAGCCAGTGTTCCAGCCACGCGGGGTCGGGCAGGCGGCTCTGGATGGTGTCGTTGGGGAACAGTGCCTTGTTGACGTGCAGGTTGGTGGGGTGCAGCGCCTGGGCGGTGCGCCGCGCACTGGCCATGAGCACGCCCACCTTGGCGAAGGCAGAACGCGCCTCGTCGCCGAACTTCGTGATGGCGCGCTTCATGTAGCGCAGGTATGCGCCGCCGTGGCGGGCCTCGTCCTGGCTGAGCGTGGTGTAGATGTGCTTGATCACCGGCTCGGTGTGCCACTCGGCCGCGCGGCGGTACCAGTGGTTGAGGCGGATCTCGCCACAGAAGTGGAGCATGAGCGTCTCCAGCGCCGGGGCCGGGTCGAACTCGAAGCGGATGTCGTGCAGTTCCTGCTCGGTGGGGGCCAGGTCGGGGCGGAAGCGCTTGAGGTATTCCATCAGCACCAGCGAGTGCTTTTGCTCCTCGAAGAACCAGATCGACATGAAAGCCGAGAAATCGCTGTCGTCGCGGTTGTCGCGCAGGAACATCTCGGTGGCCGGCAGTGCCGCCCACTCGGTGATGGCATTCATCTTGATGGTCTGCGCCTGCTCGTCGGTCAGCTTGGCTGGGTCGAATTGCGCCCAGGGGATGTCCTTCTCCATGTCCCAGCGGACGGACTCGAGTTGCTTGAAGAGTTCGGGGTAAAGCATGGCGGTCTCTCGAAGGCTGGCGCAACAAACGGGCAGGATTGTAGGCGGGGGGTGCGCGCCGGGCGATGGGCACAGCCCCCGACGCCGGTGGGGAATGCCTGCTTCATCGCAGCAGCCGGGACATGTGCGCGATTTGGCTTGACTCGGGTATTTGCATACTGCATAGTATCGATGAAAACCAATCAGTTCATCTTTCATGCCCGCCCACACCACTGACCGCGCACACCTGCCGCATCGGCCGGGGAACTTCCCGACCGCCCGTTGCGTCCCACCACGCGGTTGCAGGAGGGATGTATCAGGCAACCCCCGTTTTCTGCTGCGAAGCCTCTCGGGCCGTCATGGCCTGATTGCAATCCCGAGGCGCTTCTCCTCCTCCTCCCTCCCTCCCTTGTTCGTTTCGGGGCGCTTCGCAGCAATTTCTTTCAACCGCAGCCGGCACCTGCCGGCCGCATGGGTCTGACGGGTCGCCCATGTACGCAGACCCGTCCCATCCCCACATCGCTCCCGGTGGCCCCGCTGCGCGGCGGCGCGTGGCCGTCGTCGGCTCGGGCATCGCCGGGCTGGCCGCGGCGCACACGCTGCAGGGCCTGGCCGAGGTCAGCCTGTTCGAGGCCGGCCCCTGGTTCGGCGGTCACACCCACACCGTGGATGTGACGCTGCCCGACGCTCAGGGCCATGCCACCACCTTCGGCGTCGACACCGGCTTTCTGGTGCTCAACGAGCGCACCTACCCCAACCTGCTGGCCCTGTTTGCCAAGCTCGATGTGCCGATCGCTGGCTCGGACATGTCGTTTTCGGTGCAGGCCAGCGGCGCCGGCCCGCGCGGCACCACGCTGGAATGGAGCGGCTCCGACCTCTCCAGCGTGTTCGCGCAGCGCGCCAACCTGCTGCGCCCGCGCTTCTGGCGCATGCTGGCCGAGATCCTGCGCTTCAACCGCCTGTGCACCGCGCTGGCCGAGCGCGGCGACGATCTCGCGGCCGACAGCCCCTTGCTGCAACCGCTGGGCGACTTCCTGCGCGAACAACGCTTCTCGAACGAAGTCCGCGACTGGTATTTCCTGCCCATGCTGGGTTGCATCTGGAGTTGCCCGACCGACCAGATGCTGCGCTTTCCCGTGGCCACCATGGTGCGCTTCTGCCACAACCACGGGCTCATCCAGGTGGCCAACCGCCCACGCTGGTACACGGTGGCAGGCGGCGCGCGCCAGTATGTGCAGAAGATCGTCGCCGGCATCGCCGACGCCCGGCTGGCCACGCCGGTGCGACAGATCGTGCGCGACGCCGCCGGGGTGCGCGTGATCACCGACGGCCAGGTTGACCGCTTCGACGCGGTGGTCATGGCCTGCCACACCGATCAATCCCTTCGCCTCCTCGGCGATGAAGCGTCGACCCAGGAACGCGAGGTGCTCGGCGCGATCCGGTACCAGCCCAACCGCGCGGTGCTGCACACCGACACGTCGGTGTTGCCGGCAGCGCGGCGCGCCTGGTCGGCGTGGAACTACGAGCGCGCACCGCAGCGCGAGGTGGAGTCGGCGCGCGTGTGCCTGCATTACCTGCTCAACAAGTTGCAGCCGCTGCCGGTCGAACAACCGGTGATCGTCTCGCTCAACCCGCAACGCGAGATTGCCGCTGCACACGTCCTGGGTGCCTGGGACTATGACCACCCGGTGTTCGACATCGACGCTATCCGTGCGCAGTCGCGCGTGCCCGCGTTGCAAGGGCAGCAACACACCTGGTTCGCGGGCGCGTGGTGCGGCTACGGTTTTCACGAGGATGGCCTCAAGGCCGGCCTGCAGGCGGCACGCGGCGTGATCGAGCGACTCGGCATTGCGCCCGCGGGAGTGGGTGCCTCGTCGCCGCTGGTGGAGGTACGGCGTTGAGCGCCACCGCGCTGATCGGCTTTGGCCAGGTGCGCCATGCGCGCACGCGGCCCCGGCGCAACGCGTTCGCCTACCCCACGCACTTCCTGATGCTGCCGCTGCGCAGCCTGCGCGCGAACGCGGGCCAGGGTGACGGCGCGCTGGCGCGCAACCGCTTCGCAGCGCTGAGCTTTCACGATCGCGACCATGGCGACGGGCGTGACGACTGCCTGGCATGGATCGATGAGGTGCTGCGCGCGCACGGCATCGACGACGCCGATGGCGAGGTCTGGCTGCACACCTACCCGCGCGTGCTGGGCTATGTGTTCAAGCCGGTGAGCTTCTGGTACTGCGAGCGCGCCGACGGCACGCTGCGCGCGGTGCTTGCCGAGGTCAACAACACCTTTGGCCAGCGGCATTGCTACCTGCTGGATGCGCCGCGTCTGGGCCAGCCATGTGAGGCCGACAAGGTATTTCATGTCTCGCCGTTCTGCCCGGTGCAGGGGCGCTACCGCTTCGTGTTCATGCGCACCACGGCGACGCCCGACAAGCCGGCCCGCACGGTGGTGCGCATCGACTACTTCGACGATCCGGCCCAGGCGCAGCCGCTGCTCAACACCAGCGTGAGCGGCGAGTTGCTGCCCCTGACGCGCCAGACCGTGCGCCGCGCGCTGTGGTCGCACCCGGCCATGACGCTTGCCGTGATCGCGCGCATCCACTGGCAGGCGCTGCGCCGGTGGCTCAAGCGAACCCCCTTCTTCCGTCTGCCCCCCGCACCGGCCGATCCGGTGTCGGCGGTTCCCTCTCCGAGTGCCCTTCCATCGAATCCACGATGAACACGACCACAGCGCCCCGCCATCCCGCCGGTTTCACCCTGCCCCGCAACGCGCCCGCGGCCGCGCGCACGGTGCTGCGATTGCTGCAGGGCCTCGAGCACGGCAGCCTCACCGTCACGCTGCCCGACGGTACGCTGCAGCGCTTCGGTCGCCCGGAAGGTATCCACGCCAGCATCCGCCTGCACAACTGGAACGTGTGTGCCGCGGTGCTCAAGTCGGGCGACATCGGTTTTGCCGAGGGCTACATCGCAGGCGACTGGAGCACGCCCAACCTGGTGGCGCTGATCGAGGTGATGCTGCACAACCGCCACCGCGTCGAGGACGTGATCCACGGCAGCTGGCTCGGCCGCCTGGTGTACCGCATCCGCCACTTGCTCAACCACAACAGCAAGGCCAACAGCCGCAAGAACATCCACGCACACTACGACCTGGGCAACGCCTTCTACGAACGCTGGCTCGACACCACGATGAACTATTCATCGGCCTGGTACGAGACGCCCGATCTGTCGCTGGAGGAGGCGCAACACGCCAAGGTGCGCCGTGCACTGCGCCTGGCCGACGTGCAGCCGGGCAGCCGGGTGCTCGAGATCGGCTGCGGCTGGGGCGCACTGGCCGAGAAGGCGGTGGCCGAGTTCGACGCCTCGGTGGTCGGCGTGACGCTGTCCACCGAACAGCTGGCCTTCGCCAAGGCTCGCCTGCAGCGCATCGGCGCGGGCGAGCGCGCCGACCTGCGGCTGCAGGACTACCGCGACATCCAGGACGCACCGTTCGATGCGATCTGCTCGATCGAGATGCTCGAGGCGGTCGGCCAGGCCTACTGGCCGACGTACTTCGAGACCGTGTCGCGTCTGCTCAAGCCGGGCGGGCGCGCCTGCATCCAGAGCATCGTGATCGCCGACCGGCATTTCGAGCGCTACCTGCGCGGCACCGACTTCATCCAGCAGTACATCTTCCCTGGCGGTTGCCTGCCCAGCCCGGGCGCGGTGCGCGAGCAGGCTGCGCGTGCGGGTCTGGAAGTGGTCGATGAATTCGCCTTCGGTGCCGACTACGCGAGCACGTTGCGCCAGTGGCGCGAGCGCTTCCTGCACGAGCAGGACGCGGTGCTGCAGCTGGGCTTTGACACCCGCTTCCTGCGCACCTGGGAGTTCTACCTCGCCTATTGCGAGGCCGCGTTCGCCGAGGGCAGCACGGACGTCCTGCAGTTCACGCTGCGCAAACCCGCCTGAGACGAGCGCGATGCGAACCCCCACCCTGCTCCTGCTGACCGGCGCCCTGCTGGCGGGCGCGGTGGTGCCTGCGCAAGCGCAAACACAAACGCAGCCTGAGGCAACGCTCGCGGCCGCGCTGCAGGACAAGGCAGCCCTGGGCCAGGCGCGCCTGCGTGTCTGGGGGTTTCAGGTGTACGACGCCACGCTCTACGCGCGCGCCGGCTTCGACGCGCTGCGCTTCGCCGAACAACGATTCGCGCTTGAGCTGGCCTACCTGCGAGCCTTCGAAGGCAGCGACATCGCGAAGCGCTCGATCGACGAGATGCGCGGCCTGGCCAGCATTGACGAGGCCACCGCCACGCGCTGGCTCGCGGCCATGCAGCGTCTGTTCCCCGACGTGAAGGCGGGCGACCGCATTACCGGCGTGCACGTGCCGGGCAGTGGCGCGCGCTTCTACCTCAACGGCCGCCTGCTCGGCGCGGTGGACGACGACGCGTTCTCGCGCCTGTTCTTCGGCATCTGGCTGTCGCCACGTACCTCCCAACCCGCCATGCGCGAGACGCTGCTGCAGGCCATGACGACGCCCGCAGCGCCCGCGGGGCGCTGAGCGCGAACCCGCCCATGCTCCCGATCGCACACGACGAACCGGCGGCGGCCTTCACGGCCCCGGGCGGCTGGCGCCACGGCCTGCGCTACGGCCTGCTCGGCCTGCCGCTGGCCTTCGTCGCCCTGCCGTTGTACGTGCTGCTGCCCAACCACTACGCGCGTGCCTTTGCCGCGCCACTGGCCGCACTCGGCTTCGTGCTGCTCGCCGCACGCGGCATCGACGCCGTGCTCGACCCGCTGATCGGCCGCTGGTGCGACCGCCTCGCGGCGCGTTCGCACGCCACACTGCTGGCGGTGGCTGCGGCCAGCGCCGTGGTGCTGGCGCTGGGCCTGTGGGGCCTGCTGTTCCCGCCCGCTGCGGTGGTGGCCGCCGGTGCGGCGCCGCTGCTCACCTGGGCCGGCGTGGTCATGGCCATCACCTACACCGCGTACAGCGTGGTGTCGGTGGCGCACCAGGCCTGGGGCGCGCGCCTGGGCGGCAACGAGGCGCAGCGATCACGGGTGGTGGCCTGGCGCGAGGCGCTCTCGCTGCTCGGCGTGCTGCTGGCGGCGGTGTTGCCGACGGTGGCGGGGCTGGGCGCCACGGTGGTCACATTCGCACTGCTGCTGGCGCTGGGCTGGTGGGCCTGGGCGCGCAGCCTCGTGCCGCACGGCAGCGGCGTGGCCGTGGCGCGTGCCGGGCGCTCCCCCCTGCGCGAGCCGGCCTTTCGCCGCCTGCTCGCGGTGTTCGTGCTCAACGGCACCGCCAGTGCCGTGCCGGCCACGCTGGTGCTCTTCTTCGTGCAGGACCGCCTGCAGGCCAGCGCCGCGCTGGAGCCGGCCTTCCTGGGTGTGTACTTCCTGAGCGCCGCGCTGGCCATGCCGCTGTGGCTTCGGCTGGTGCCGCGCCTCGGTCTGGCGCGTACCTGGCTTGCGGGCATGGTGCTGGCCGTGCTCACCTTTGCCTGGGCGGCCACGCTGGGTGCGGGCGATGCGGTGCTGTTCCTGGTCGTGTGCGCACTCTCGGGCATCGCCCTGGGCACCGACCTGGCACTGCCCGGCGCCTTGCTGGCGGGCCTCATCGGACAGCTCGGCGAGCGCGGCAAGGCCGAGGGCGCCTACTTCGGCTGGTGGAACTTCGCCGCCAAGCTCAACCTGGCCCTGGCGGCGGGTCTGGCGCTGCCGCTGCTGGGCTTCTTCGGCTACGCGCCGGGCGCGCGCGATGCGGCCGCCCTGCAGACCCTGACCATCGCCTACTGCGTGCTGCCCTGCGCGCTCAAGCTGCTCGCCGCGGCAGCGCTGGTGCGCCTGGTGCTGCGCGCCCCGCCGCCCACGGCTTGGCAAGGCGCGCCCTCCCACTGAAAGAAACCCGACCATGCAACGACGACTGCTGCTCACCGCCACCCTGGCCACCGGCGCCACCGCGCTGGCGGGCTGCGCCGGCCCCCAGGTATCCGACTACTCGAGCGAGAAACCGGTGCTCGACCTGCGCCAGTACTTCAATGGCGTGCTCGACGCCTACGGTGTCTTCACCGACCGCTCGGGCAAGGTGGTGCGCCGCTTCACCGTGGTGATGCGCTGCACCTGGCAAGGCGAGGAGGGCGTACTCGACGAGGACTTCATCTACTCGGACGGCGAACGCCAGAAGCGCATCTGGCGCTTGCGCCACCTGGGCAACGGCGAGTACACCGGCACCGCCGATGACGTGCTGGGCGAGGCGCGCGGGCGCACCGCGGGCAACGCCTTCCGCTGGGGCTACACGCTGCTGCTGCCGGTGGATGGCAAGACCTACGAGGTGCAGTTCGACGACTGGATGTACCTCATGGACGAGCGCGTGATG
>SXGQ01369267.1_pt1 | contig 11809 bp, 8 predicted proteins | sample 3178371 | NCBI WGS metagenome assembly SXGQ01 (sample SAMN11356859, study PRJNA531348) | freshwater metagenome | isolation source: freshwater sample F1-20 | place: China: Fuxian Lake, Yuxi | collected 2017-12-25 | reverse complement strand
TGTCCATCGTCGCCATCGCGAGACCGGCTCCGTTCACCAAACAGGCGATGTTCCCATCGAGACCGATGTAGTTGAGATCATACTCGGAAGCCGCAACCTCACGCGGATCCTCCTCTTCCTTGTCGCGCATCGCGACAATTTCCGGGTGCCGGTAAAGCGCGTTGTCATCAAAGCCAAACTTCGCATCCAACGCCAAAACCCGGCCATCCGGAGTGGTCACCAGCGGATTGATTTCCACCATCGCGCAATCCAGCGAGATGAACAGCTTGTAAAGATTGCTCAGCAATTTTCCGAACTGCTTCGCGAGGTCACCAGAAAGCCCCAGCGCCGCGGAAAGCTTGCGGATCTCATATCCCTGAAGCCCTAACAGCGGATGCACGAACTGACGGATGATTTTCTCCGGCGTGTTGTGCGCCACATCCTCAATGCTCATCCCGCCTTCGGTCGAAGCCACAATCACCGGACGGCTCGTCGCCCGATCCATCAAAATCGCAAGATAATACTCATGGGTGATGTCCACTGCTTCGGCAATCATCACCTTGCGGACGAGCTTGCCCTCATCGCCGGTCTGAATCGTCACCAGCGTCTCATTGAGCATCTTCAACGCATACTCCGAAGCCTGCTCGGGCGATTCGATGAGATGAACCCCACCTTGAAAACCGTTCTTGAAATGCCCTTTGCCACGGCCACCCGCATGCACCTGAGCCTTGATCACCAACTTCGCCCCGGCGAATTCGCGAGCTGCCGCAGCAGCTTCCTCCGGCGTGCTGGCAACCCGACCTACCGGGCTGGGGACTTGAAAACGATCAAACAGTTCTTTGGCCTGATACTCGTGGATGTTCATAATGCGGCAGGAGATTTCTCGGTGAAAATGCGAAGCGCGCGGACCCTACGCCCCCGCCCGATTGCGGGTCAAGGCATGCTTCGTCGATTTCTCGAAGAAAAAAGCCGCCGCCAGGAAATCCCGACGGCGGCTTGGAAAAACCAAGGACAAATCAATGCTCGCGGCAGAACTGCTCGAAGCGTGTCAGTCCCTCGTTGAGAATGTCCAGAGTCGTGCAGTAGCTCAGGCGGATGCCCTCGTCATAACCGAACGCAATGCCTGGAACCGCCGCCACCTTGTAACGGGAAAGCAGCTTGTCGCACAGGTTCGTCGATTTCAAACCCATCTGACCGGTGTAGATGAAGAAATAGAACGCGCCCTCAGGCTCCACCACCCGGATGTTGCTGATCGCCTTCAAGCGCGCAAACATGAACTGGCGCTTCACATCATACTCGCCGCGCAGGTCTTCGATGAAAGCCTGATCACCCTGCAACGCCGCCAACGCGCCATACTGCGCGAAGCTCGTCGCATTCGAAACCGTGTGGTTCTGGATCTTCTCGATCGCATCCGCCAAGGCCTTCGGCGCGGCGGTGTAACCCAAACGCCAGCCCGTCATCGAGTAGGCCTTCGAAAACCCGTTCACCGTGATCGTCAAATTGTAAAGATCCTCGCTCAGCGACGCGATGGAAACATGCTTCGCCTCGCCATAGACGAGCTTCTCATAAATCTCGTCGGACAAAATGATGATATCTTCCTGCAGCGCGATCTCACCCAGCGCAAGCAACTCCTCAGCCGTGTAAACCGCACCGGTCGGATTGCCCGGGGAGTTGATGATCACCATCTTCGTCGCAGGGCTCATCGCCTCTTCAAACTGCTCCGGAGTCATCTTCCAGCCGGTCGATTCCTTGGTCTCCACAAGCACCGGAATGCCACCTGCCAGCCGCACCATCTCCGGATAGGAAACCCAGAACGGCGTCGGAATGATCACCTCGTCACCCTCTTCGATCACCGCGAGAATCGCGTTGTAACACGCCATCTTCGCGCCGGCGGTCACACAGATCTGCTTCGCGTCATACGTCAGATTGTTGTCCAACAGAAGCTTGGCGGAAAGCGCCTCGCGCAGCTCGGGAATCCCGGCGGCTGGCGTGTATTTCGTCCGGCCTGCGGTGATCGCCTCGATGGCGGCCGCCTTGATGAAATCCGGAGTGTCGACTTCCGGTTCACCACCGGCCAGTGCGTAAACCTCTTCGCCTTTGGCAATCATTGCCTTGGCTTGGTTGGTGACGGCCAAAGTCAACGAAGGTGAAACCTTGGCGATGCGGGAAGAAATGCTGTCCATGAGTGCGCGCGTGATGGGGGTTGACCGCCTCGCCGGACGGTGCAACGGGATGTGCGCAGCCTCCGGAGCGGGCGGGCCGCCGTTGTGGGGCCAAGCCCGGATTCAGGCAAGCTAAATGGTCGGAGAAAATCCCCACCCGCCACCCTCACACCGATCCACCCATCTCCACTTCGTGCTTGAGTCCGCACGGCATGGCATCTTCCGTCACCCCCGTCCCATGCCAATCCCACGCCACCACCACTCGGAATTCTCCGACATCGCCCGACTGGTGGCGCGAAAACATCAGACCGCCCAACGCATCGCCGTCTGCATCCCAACCCTCGACGAAGCCGAAACCATCGGCCCCATCGTCTCCACCCTCCACCGCGAACTCCTCACCGCCCACCCGCTCATCGACGAACTCCTCGTCATCGACTCCGGCTCCTCGGACGCCACCCGCACCCTCGCCGCCCAAGCCGGCGCGCGCGTCCTCCTCTCTTCCGAAATCGCCCCACACCTCGGCACCCACCGCGGCAAGGGCGAAAACCTCTGGAAAGCCCTCCACGCCACCTCCTGCGACCTCATCTGCTACATCGACGGCGATATCTCCCAATTCCACTCCGGCTTCGTCACCGGCCTCATCGGACCCCTCCTCGAAAACCCGGAAATCGACTACGTCAAAGCCTACTACGAGCGCCCTCTCGCCCGCGACGGCTCCGTCATCCCCACCGGCGGCGGTCGCGTCTCCGAAATCCTCGTCCGCCCCCTCCTCTCCCTCTTCTACCCCGAACTCTCCGCAATCTTCCAACCCCTCTCCGGCGAATACGCCGCCCGCCGCACCACCCTCGAATCCCTCGCCTTCCCCGTCGGATACGGCGTCGAAACTGCACACCTCATCGACCTCCTCCAATCAGGAAATCTCCCACGCCTCGCACAAACCGACCTCGAACAGCGCCACCACCGCAACCGCAGCGACGCCGAACTCGGCCGCATGGCCTTCGCCATCCTCAGCGTCGTCCTCCGCCGCCTCGAACGCGACGGCAAACTCGCCCTCCACACCCACCTACCGGAAATCCATCGCACCTGGTCCTTCGACGGCGGAACCCCTTCGGAAATCGCCACCGCCCTCCCCGAACCCGAACGCCCCCCACTCCGGCCAACTCCACCGTGATCCTTCCCGACAGACAGGAACCCACACCGGCGGCGTTCCCCACTCGGACGATGTCCCGCCCACCCGAATTCTCCCGCCCGCTCCTCAAACGGATCGGCAAAGCCCTGCTCGTCGCCACCTGCGTCGGGCTCTCCGCCTGCGACGACCAATCCCCACCCGCCTCCATCAGCGATAAATCCCCCGCGCCATCTTCTTCGACATCCCTCAAACCGGCACTCCTCGCCACCCGGTTCCACCTCGCCCAGGAATCCGCCCGCCGCCAGGAAAGCGGTGCCGCCATCTCCTGGGCCGTCGCCGCCCTGGAAATCGACCCAACCCACGCCGAATCCATCGCCCTCATCCAGAGTCTCGTCCAGTCCACCCACTGGCATTTCACCCACTCCACCTTCCCTACCCCTCTCAAAGTCCCCTACCTCGCCCAGCACGGCAATTCCATCTGGCTCGCAGTCGAAGCGGCCGATCCACCCGACTCTCAGAAAATCTCCTTCCAATCCGTCCTACGCTACAACCTCGAATCCTCCCAAGTTGAAGCGACCCTGTTCCCCGCGCTCAATTCCCGCACCAACCACCTCGGACTCTCTCCCCAAGGAAAATTCCTCATCGTCTCCCGCCAGCAGGGAAAAAACATTACCAACCTCTTCTGTGATGCCCGAACCCTAAAACCGATCACCGACCTCGGCCGCTTCCCGGACGACACCCCCATCGAGTGCCTGCTCGCCTTCTCCTCAACCGACCTACTCCTCGCCCACCCCGAGCAACCCGACAGAACCCTCCCAACCCGCTGGCACATCCGCGACTCCGCCAGCGGCCAAGTCCTCCGCACCGAAACCGTCGCCGAGCCCGTCATGGCCGCGCACTTCCCGATAGGCTCCCAGAAACTCGAACTCTTCCACTCCAGCGGAAACATCACCGCCATCCCCCTCTCACCGGCCGAACCCGTCGAAACCCACAAAAACGACTCGCTTGCCTCCTACGACCGGATGCTCGTCTCAAATCGCTCCCCCAATTTCTTCGCTCTCCGCAAACATCACCCGGTGGAAACAAGGATTGGCGAAATGCGTCGGGACCCCTCAACCGGCAACTTCTCCGCCATCAGCGGCTATTCCCCGGACCGCCAACGACTCCTCCTCGACCTCCCCTACAGCGAACGCTCCCGTTTCTGGGCCACTTGCCGTCAACTCACCTCCAGCGCCCCACCCATTCCCTCGGATTCCGCCATCGTCGCGGAATGCTTCAACGGCCACCAAATCACCGCCTCAGACCGCAACGGGAACATCTACCTCCAAACCAGATTGCCGCGCCCGCATCCCTACCGAAGCGCCGAAGAGGAAGCCGTCCCCGGCATGCCCAGCCCCACCTATCCCCCGGGGCTCCCCACCAAAACCCTCCCGCCCGATACCCTACACGCCCTCCGCCAACTCGCCATCCTCCTCCACGGCAAATCCCTCGACCCCCAAACCGCCGCATTCACCCCACTCGACCTCCGCCAACTCGAATCCTTCGAATGGCCCGACCCTCGCGCGCTCGACCCCATCGGCTTCCAGTTCGACACAACACTCACCCAACTCAAATCCGCCGCCGAATCTGGCGGCCTCCGCCCCGACTTCTCCCCCATCTGGAAACGCCTCTCCCTCGCCGATCGCACCGGCGAGATCTGGCCCGCCATCCTCAAATGGTCCGATGGCCTCGGCTTCGAACGCTGGCACCAGGACCTCCAGGAAGCCAACCTCATCCGCACCAAAACCATCACCCCAAAACCCGACCAAACCGCAGACCCTTCCCCATGGCTCGCCCGCGAGCGACTCAGCGCCGCCATCCAGTCCGGAGAAAAAGAAGCCATCACCCAAGCCATCTCCACCCTCACCCCCACCTCCATCCCCGCCGCCAGCCTCGCCCTCTCCATCGCCATCGACCGCCGCGAACCCGCCTGGCTCGAAACCCTCCTCGCCAATTTCCCGGAAATCCCCCCCACCCTCAAAAACGCCGCCACCGTCCGCCTCCTCTGGTGCCAGAACCGCAAACGCGACGCCATCTCCCTCTGGCCCGAAGCCCCACCCGACCTCACCGCCATCCTCCGCCGCGAAGACTGGCTCGGTTGGGAAATCACCGACTTCACCCCCGCCTTCAAATCCATCCAGCAAGACATCGACGCCGAACTCGAAGGCCTCACCCTCCCCCCCGACTCCACCCCCGAGTCCCGCGGCCAACTCGCCATCCGCCTCCTCGATCCCAACCTCGAACAAACCATCGGCCGCCAGCGATTGTCCGAATTAACCATCAAAGCAGCATTGGCTTATGCGGATTTTCCCGAAGAATCAAAAACCACGTTTCTCCTCGCCAGCCAGGCCCGCCGCCTCGGTGCCCCAGCCGAACCCTGCCTCCGCGCCGAGGCTCTTTCCCTGACCTCCATGGGCGAATACGCCGAAGCTCACCCCCGCTGGATCCTCCTCCTCACCCAACACCCCGTCACCACCCACGTCCCCGCCGACTACTCTGAAGCCGCCTACACCGCCTTCGAAACCGGTGACCCTCGCCAAGCCATCGAGATCCTCGCCACCGGCGTCAAACGCTTCCCCAACGACGCCGACTTCGCCCTCCGCGCCGGTTGGATCGCCCTCCTCACCGGAAACGGCCCACGCGCCTACCCCTTCCTCCTAGCCGCCCTCGACCTCGGCATCCCCGACGATCAGAACATTCGCGCCAACGCCCTCCTCGCCATCGCCGCCTACCAGGCCGAATTCGTCGAAGACGCCTTCGTCCACTTCGAAAACCTCCTCGCCCTCGACCCCTCGTGGGCCGACGAGAAAACCATCGAAGCCCTCGATTGGCCCGAAGACCTCAAAGCCATCCTCATCCAACTCGCCTGGCAACCCTGATCCGGCATTCCGGATCCCTGCGCCGGCTCAAGCCAGATCCATCACCAGCACCCGTTCCCAAAACGGCTTGAACCGATCGATGAAAACGTTGTGGTCCGCATCCACCTGATACGCATCGTGGTCCTCCACGCTCGCGAATTGCATCGAAAGCGCATAATCCCACGACTGGTCGATCACCGGCCTTGGCATCACCGGCGCAGGCACCGCCCAACGCCCGCCCGCACACAGCGGAATCTCAAACAACCCCGCCAACCCGCCCTCAAACGCAGCGCGATCCTCCGCATTCTTGTGCTCATCCTTCAGCCAGAAATAAACATGGTGCTCCATGCCCCAAACCCTGCCCCGCCCCTCCAAAAACCACAAGCCACCTTTTCAAACCTGTCCCCCGACCTCCACAAGCCCCCCCTCAATTCCCCGTCAGCACATCCGATTCTGCCTCCTTCACGATGAACCGCTCTCCGGTCCAATGGAGGTCCAGCACCCGTGGTCCGAATTTCCACGCCATCCCAAGGCCATCCCGGCGCTCGAACTTCGTCCACCGCGCCACCTCCACCACCGCATCCTTCTTCCGGGGGCGGAAATGTTGGGTCAGATCCACCTCGGCCGGGATCACCTCCTTGGTCACATCCGTCCACCCCTTCGCGCCACGCTCCAACACAAACGTCTGATTCTTTGCAGGCTCCTGCCCATCCGCAAACGGCTTCGCCATGTGCACCAGAATCAGCGACCCCTTCCCCGCTCTCGGCAACTCCTTCGCCCAGACCATCGACGTGCCCCCCACCTTTCCTCCATCGGAAAACCAATGCAGCCAGCCGCTCGCCGCGTCCATCCGCCTCTCATCCTTTGCCACCTCCGCGATCAGCAAATTCCGATTCCCCAACGGAATATCCCCCAAATACTTCGGCGGCAAATCCCTCAACGCCGCCACAAACGAAGCCTCATCTGAAAAAGCAAATCCCGCCCCCGCGAGCAGCACGACAATGGAAAGGATGATGGTTTTCATGCAGATGAATGCTCAACGCTTACCCCTCCAACACAAGCGGCCATCCTGTCCCCCGTCAAACCATTCCCCGCTCACGGATCAGGTGTCCATCACTCGATCGTGCTGATCTCCGATGGCTGATCCGCGTAAAGCTCAAGATCGCCACAGTCCGCACAGACCCACCCGGAAACCGTGGTCTCCTGAGTATCTTTAAATACTAGAGCATGGGGCCTGCGATAGGTGGCCACCGTCATTTCCCCAAAGCTGTTTCCGCGATCAATCAACATCGCATCGACGATGATGTGGGACAACGCACACTACGGACACTGTTTCGTTCGCTTCATTTTCGTGAGTGAAACCCTTGCGCATGACCACCGCGCCGTCACGGAAATTGAAATTTCGGAATCCCAATAATTTCGCACCGGACATTTGACACCTGATACGGGTTCGCTTTTATCGACCCATGATTCGATTGGAATTCGCTCTTCGGGCCATTCTCTGCCTCATCTTCCTCTTGCTACCCTTGGCGGCGCAATCCCTGAGCCGTCTCCGCCTGGAGCAATCGGCTGATCTCCAGACTTGGCAGTCGATTGCGGTGACGTCGGAAATGATTGATGCCAAGGGGAGAATCGTTGTTTACACGGACGATACGCAGAGACAGTTCCGAATCCAATTAGAGGCGGACAATCAGCCGAACTCCAATCCGCCTCACACATCTGCCGCAAGCATCCTCAATCGCCTTCGTCTTGAACAATCAGTCGATCTGAAAGTCTGGGAAAATGTTGCAGTTGCTCCAGCAATGATCGATACCAATGGCAGGCTGGTGCTAACTGCATCTACTGGAAGGAGGTTTTACAGGATGCAAATAGAATCGATACAGGCACCTGAAATTTCTGCGGAACCTGTTTCCACTGCCGTTATTAATGGGAGTGCAGCGGTATTGACTGTAACCGCAAACGGAGATGGACCCTTCACTTATCAGTGGTATCAGGGCGCAGTCGGCACGACGACGAATCCAGTGGGTACGAACTCGGCATCATTTACTACACCAGCATTATCAAGCACGAGGCAGTATTGGGTTCGTATTACAAGCGGCGAATTACACATCGATTCGAGGCAAGCAACAGTGACGGTCGTTGGGCAACCTCCGGTTGAATTCGCTTTGATTCCTGCTGGAACTTATACGATGGGTCATACGTATCCGGTTGAAATAGCGCCTAATGATTGGGATGCTCCTACAGTCTCAGTAGCAGTAAGCACTCTATATATTGGCAGACACGAGGTGACGAAAGCACTTTGGGACGAAGTGCGAAGTTGGGCGCTTGCTAATGGATACAATGATTTAGCTGAGGGCGCGGGTAAAGCACCTAATCATCCAGTTCAAAATGTTAGCTGGTGGGATGTTATTAAATGGTGCAACGCTCGCAGTGAGAGGGAGGGCCTCTCCCCATGCTATAGCGCAGGTGGGATAGTCATGAAAAATGGGACCACAATACCATCTGTAAACTGGGCGGCAGGCGGATATCGGTTGCCTACGGAAGCAGAATGGGAAAAGGCAGCACGCGCGGGTCTAATCGGATTGAGATATCCTACTGGAACAAATCTATTAAGTCACTCTTTGGCTAATTACTTCGGCGCATCGGAATACACCCCATGGGATTTGAGTAATGATTACCACCAGAGCTACAACAATGGAATACAGCCATACACCTCCCCAGTGGGTAGTTTCGAGCCTAACGCATACGGTCTTTATGACATGGCAGGGAATGTTTACGAATGGTGCTGGGATCGCTATGGACAATCATCTTACATCGATGGCACTGTAGATCCACGCGGGGCTGCCTTAGGAGGCGCGAGAACAGTAAGAGGAGGCAGCTGGAATGGCAGCTCAGGAGAATGCTTATCTTTTGCCAGAACAAAAATTACGCCAAGTGCAGCAGTTAACGATTTGGGATTTCGCATCACTAAGAATTTAAGCTTGAGCGACCAAGCGGCACCGAGAAAAGCTAGCATACCTTCAGCGATAACAGTCTCGAATGGTCAATCTTCAAGATTGACAGTCTCATCTGATGGAACAGGTCCTTTCAACTATCAGTGGTATCAAGGAAATGTAGGTGATGTGACTAAGCCTGTCGGGGAAAACCATTCTAGCTACACCTCTCCAAACATCACCAATACAGCTATATATTGGGTTCGCGTCGCCAACTCGGCAGGAACGACAGACACGGCAGCATGCACGATTTTGGCAATGCCTGATGTCACGGATCAACCAGCGTCAAGGTCCATCGTTGCGGGCGGCACAGCTACTTTATCTGTTTCAGCCAGTGGTTCGGATCCCCTCAGCTACCAATGGTATCAGGGACCTGTCGGAGTAGTCACTCATCCTGTGGGAACAAACTCAGCAACTTTCACGACGCCTTCACTTTTTACAACAACGAATTACTGGGTGCGGGTGAGCAATTCGGTCGGAAGTGTGAATTCTCTATCCTCAACGATATTATGTTCCCCCATTATCACGTCACAGCCTGCAAATCAAACAATCATCAGCGGTAACACAGCTACACTGACTGTGGCTAGCACTGGATCGCCTCCTATGACGTATCAATGGTATCAAGGTGCTGTTGGAACGACGACAACGCCTGTAGGGGAAAACTCGGCTTCGTTCACGACACCGGCGCTGACAACCACGACGAGTTACTGGGTGCGGGTGAGCAACGCCGCGGGCTCGGTAGATTCCGTGATGGCAACGCTAAAAGCGGTATCAGTTCCGGCAGATCTCGCATTGATCCCAGCAGGAGTCTTCCAGATGGGAGTCACCAGCGGCGATACGGACTGGAATGCGCCTGACGTTTCTGTGACGGTGAGTGACTTTTACATAGGCAAGAACGAGGTAACGAAGGCCTTGTGGGACGAGGTGCGGGCTTGGGCTGCGGCGAATGGCTATACGGACCTGGCAACGGGCGCCGGCAAAGCATCCAACCACCCGGTGCAAGCGGTGAGCTGGTGGGATGTGATCAAGTGGTGTAATGCACGGAGCCAGAAGGAAGGGCTGACGCCGGTTTACACGGCGAGTGGAGCGGTGATGAAAACCGGAACCACGGCCCCGACGGTAAGCTGGAGTGCGAATGGCTACCGCCTCCCGACGGAGGCGGAGTGGGAGAAAGCCGCGAGGGGCGGAGTGAGTGGCAAGCGTTTCCCGTGGGGAACGGATACCATCAGCCACAGCCAGGCGAATTTCTGGAACGGCGGTAGCGAGGCTTATAAAACCGGCACGACTGGCTTCCACCCGACTTATGCGACGGGCTCGACGCCCTACACGTCGCCCGTCGGTTCGTTTGCAGCGAATGGCTACGGCTTGCATGACATGGCAGGAAATGTGTCTGAGTGGTGCTGGGACTGGAATAGAGGAGCGACGTATGTGAATGGAGCGACCGATCCACGGGGTGCTGCTTCGGGCTCGTACCGGGTGCTCCGGGGCGGCAGCTGGCTCAGCAACGCGCTCTACTGCCGCGCCGCTGATCGCGGCAGCAGCAGTCCGTCGAGCCAAAACTTCGGCCTCGGACTCCGGGTTGCTCGCAGTTCAGTCCCTTAAATCGAGCGCCCGGCGTCGCCAGAGGCTGTAGCGGGCAGGGCAGAAAGTCGAAGCCAACCCTGCAGGAGTGAAGCACGCCGGAAAGATTCTCACAAACAGAGAGCACATTTCAACCAAAGACCACCATGACAACAACAAGCCACACCTGCGGAGCTTTCCTCGCAATAATCCGTGGAATTCTTTGCCTCATCTTCCTTGCACTCCCTTTGATGGCGCAATCCCTGAGCCGTCTCCGCCTGGAGCAATCGGCTGATCTCCAGACTTGGCAATCGATTGCTGTCACATCAGAAATGATTGATTCCGAAGGCAGAATAGTAGTTTATACAGACGATGCGCTGAAACGATTCCGCATCCAATTAGAATCGGCCAATCAGCCGACCTCCAATCCGGCTCCCACATCTGCCGCAAGCATTCTCAATCGCCTTCGTATGGAAGAGTCAGTCGATCTGAAGGTCTGGCAAAGCGTTCCAGTTACTCCAGCAATGATTGATACAAATGGCAGGCTGATGATACCTGCATCTATCGAAAAAAGGTTTTACCGAATGCAAGTCGCAGTGATTCAGCAGCCAAGTATATCATTTCAACCTGCTTCGACGACGATCACCAGCGGCGAAACGGCGACCTTGACATTGACAGCCACGGGCACGGGACCGCTGACGTACCAGTGGTACCAAGGCGCGACTCCCGTCGGAACGAACTCTGCCAGTTTCACCACTCCGGCACTCACGGTGAAGACGAGTTACTGGGTGCGTGTGAGCAATGCATCAGGCTCAGTAGATTCCGCGCTGGCAACGGTGACGGTGTTAACAGCACCAAGCATCACCACCCAACCTACCTCTGGCACGATCAATAACAGCGAGACGGCGACCTTGACGTTGGCAGCCACAGGCACAGCACCGCTGACCTATCAGTGGTATCAGGGGGCGCTTGGCACGACGACGACTCCCGTGGGAACAAACTCCGCCAGTTTCACCACCCCGGCACTCACGGCGACCACGAGTTACTGGGTCCGTGTGAGCAATGCATCAGGCTCAGTAGATTCCGCGC
>SXGQ01829133.1_pt1 | contig 11815 bp, 12 predicted proteins | sample 3178371 | NCBI WGS metagenome assembly SXGQ01 (sample SAMN11356859, study PRJNA531348) | freshwater metagenome | isolation source: freshwater sample F1-20 | place: China: Fuxian Lake, Yuxi | collected 2017-12-25 | reverse complement strand
GCACGGCGGTCGGGTTGTCCATCGCCCAGCCCAGCAGAGGATCCGTCGGCTCGGGGATCGGGCTCATACGTCAGCAGATGCCACGCTGGTGCGATCGACGAGCAGGATCGGCCCGCGCCACGGGCGGAGCTCGCCGACGCGGACGTTGATGTTATCCTGGCCGGAAAATACGCCCTGCAGGAAAGCAGCCGTGCCGCTTTCATCGACCGGAATCGGAATGTCGTCGGCGGTCGTGATGCCGGACGTTACGCCAGGGAGATAGAAATCGGTTGTCGTCTTGGATCGAATCACGACGCTGCCGGGCTCGTAGTTCACCTTGGTGCGTGGCCCCATCTCCGTGATTGATGCGACGCTCGCCCAGGTATCAGAAGCCGCGACAGTTAGCTGAATCGTGTTGGCGTCGATCACGGTCACCTTACTCGGCGCGATGTTCGCGAAGACGCTGCCGGTGTTGCGGATGTAAATTGTTTCGCCTGCGTCGATCTCGTGGCCGGCTGCGTAAAGAGTGCGGGTAGCCGACGAGGACGCAAAGGTGATCTGCTGCGTCCGGCCTATGGTGCCATCAGTTTTTACGATAGTAATCGTGCTGCCGGATGGCGTCAGAGAAACTGCATTGCTCGATAATACGTTGTTAGAAAAGCCGATTGAAAATGCTGCGACGTTGCTAGTCGCGTTTAGGATGGTAGATGTATTGCTTGAGGTCGTAACGACTACGTTGCCGCGGCTCTGGACGTTCGTTAAATTATTTAGAGCAGACTGAATCGCTGCAGTGTTTGCGTTATAATTGAGCGCTGATGTAGTCTCTGAAAAAGCGGTGATCGTGAATGTGCCGGAATCAATAGTTGGGTATAAGTAAACGTAAAACCGAAAGCCATTTAAGATTAAATACTCTATGGTTGATACAGTGACGAAGCCTCGCGATCCTAGGGCCGCGTGCGAATCGAGTGCGGTCTGAATATTTGTTTGTAGGGTTGCGGCTGTACTGCTGAAAGATATTGCAGACGAGGTTTCTGAAAAAAAGCTTAGCGTAAATGTTCCACCATTAATGTCGTTTGAACCTAGTTGGGCTTGAACAGTAATCTGCCATCTCCAATTATATGTCTCAGATATAAAAGGTGTGAAAACAGTTTTATTTCCACCTCCGGTCAGATCTATAGTGCTTACGCTGACCGTGGAATTGCTTAAGGTTCCAAGCGTTGCCTTGTACTCAAATGCTTGTGAGTAACCGTTATTAGAAGTCACTACGGAACTTGTCAGCGCACCTTCCGTTGAAGTTACGATAGATGCCGTATTCATGGTCGCGGCCGCGATGTTGGCAAAAGTCACCGTAAAGCCGCTAGCACTGTTGTGCGTCCCGCTGACGGTCACGTTCCCGCGATTTTGAACCAGACTAAGCGAGTTAAGCGACGCTTGCACGTTGTTCGCATTCGCCGAGTGCGAGATTGAACCGGTGGTCTGACCGTCGAATGACAGGGTGAACGTCCCGCCGCTCGGATAAAAGGCCGGCACGCCAGTGTCGCTCGTGACCGTCGCTCGCTTGTAAGCTTCATACTGCTCGAGCGTGGTATCAGGCTGCACGAGGAGATAGCTGCCAAAGTTCCGCGGGAAGGCATCATTTCCTGGAATAGTCGGCTTTGATAGCACGATCGTACTAGGCTCGATCTGTTGGCCTGGCACCTTGCAATAAGTCCGTGCGTATCGGCCAAGCCCGCCTTCAACGGTTAGGTCGGTCTCTTCGATCAGATACTGGGTATTATCCGCCGGATCCGTGCTCAGAGCCGCCGCGGGCGTGTAGCTGGAAGGTACCACGACATAATTGCGCACCGTGCCCTTGGTGGTCGTGTCCTTCGTCGGCGCGTTAATAAACGGGTAGAACACCCGCGCCGGGCCGTCTTGGATCGCGTTGGTGAAGTTGCCGTCTTGGTACGCCATGATGATTTACTTTCCAAAGCCGGCCTTGAGAAGCCGCTGGTTAATGTCGGTTAGCTGCCGGCCGTTTTCGCGCTGGATCTCCTGCGTTGAGCGGGTGTCCTCGACGAAGCGCTGCACCATCGACTCGAACACGATAGGATCGCCGCGGAACTGCATCCGAGCGCCCTCGACGCCCATCAGGCGAACGTTGCGGCGAAGCTCCTCGCGAGCGTCTAGGATCGCCTGCGCGTTCTGCGCCTCAAAGCGTAGCCGCGAGGCTTCGCCCAGGTTAAGAGACGCGACTAACTGCGGCTGGCCGATGCCCTCGGCTTGCAGCCGGCTGGCCTGCTCTTGATTGCGGCGGATGATTTCGCGCAGCGTCTCCTCTGACTGTTCGTTGAACGTAGCGCCTCCGCGAAATGCCATCACGCGGTTTTTCTGCACCTCGGCCTGCACGGCGCGCTCGCCCTGGTCGGCGGTGTCTTTCGCGATGCCGGCGCGGATCTTGGCAAGCTGGTTACCCTTCTCGAGCAGCTGGATCTCGATGTCAGTGGTCTCGACGCCGTCCAGCTTTAGCTGGCGGAATTCCTTTTCTAGCGCGGCCATTTCCCGCGCCACAATGACCTCCTGCTCGGCAGAGTCTAGTGCATCGAACTTGAGCTTATTTAGCTTATCGCGTGCGGCCAGAGTCTCGTCAATCGCCTTAAATTCTTCCTCTAGGAGTTTTTCGTTTTCCTTGGCGAGCTTCTCCTGGTCCTTTCGATTCTCGGCGATGATCTCGGCCCGGGTCTTCTCGAGTTGTCCCTGGAGCTCGATTCCCTTGACCGTGCGTTCACCGACGCGGGCGATCTCCTCTTTAATCGCCAGTTCGCGCTGCATCAGCAGGAACACTTTGCCGACCTCGTCAGCGTTTTTCATCGCGGCCTCGATGCGCGCATCTGCCAGGCGCCGCTCGGCCTCGCGGATCTTCTCTGGATCGTTAGCCTCGCGGGCCTTGGCGAGACGCTTCTCGGCCTCCTCGGCGGCCTTTGCGGCGCGTTCAGCGAAGAGCTCCTGCGCCTCGGTGATGCCGCGGACGCGGTTAATCACTTTGCCGATCTCATCGCCGATCATCGTGTATCCCGACAGGATGAATGTCGTCGCGTCGGCGCCAAACTGCTTGGCCTGGTCGAAAGCGTCGCCGAGCTTGGCGACAGATGCGGTGGCGTAGTCCAGCGGCCGGCCGAGTCGCTCTGACTCTTCGCGGAGCTTTTGCGCGTTCTCGGTCGCGACGATGAAGCCGCGGATTAGCGTCGTGCCGATTCCTATCGCAGTTAAATTCTTGAAGACGCTCGATTCGCCAAATGTGTCGCCCAACGTCTTCTTAAGCTGCTTGCCCTCTTCGCCAGCCTTGCGGAGAGCTGCGGCGAGCTCGTCGGTCTTAGCAAAGAAACGGAATCCAACGCCAAATTCGGCCACGGTTAATTTCTCCCGGTTAGCCCGGCGAGATAGTCGCAGGCGATTTTGTCGCTCTCATTAGTTAAGTGCGTGCCGTAAAGTCTGCGGCTCGCGAGACGGATCAGCTGCCAGATACGTGCTAGCGGCATATCCAGCATGCCGTCGGTCGTGATCTGGAAGCCGCCGGCGGCCAGTGTGTCGGCCAGAGAGGCAGGCATGCCAGCGACGGCTTGCCCCTGAGTGTCTCCGCCTTTGGGTGCGTCCATAAATGCGTCGCGGAGGTAGCGGTTAGTGTCGGCTGCGAGTTGCTTTGGCTTGGTTGCGAGGTAGCGGATCAGAGCACGCTGGCGGCCGGCGATCCACGGGTGAAACACGCTGCGAGAATAGATCGGTGGCTTGGGCAGATCCGACATCCACCAGACAAGCTGCGCGCAGTGCGACAGAAACTCCTCGTCGCTGTCGAAGCGCCAGGGAGCAAAAAAGCCGTTCTGGAGCTCCTCGAGGATCACGACATCGCGCATCGTTAGGACGCGGACGCGGATCCCGGCGATCTCGGTGTGCGTGTGAGCCCATGCCTCCCGACGCACAGCGGCCTCGCGGCGCAGAGCGTCCGCGAAGCCTGGGATCTGTTTGAATTCGAGGACTGCGGACATCACGCCAGCCGGCGCGTGCCGGTCCTCAGTTGATCTTTTCCTGCCAGTTCAGCGTCGCCGTCCAGGGAGCATCTTTCGGCTTGGAGATCGAGACGCTCGTGATAAAGCAGTTCACGTTAGCATTATCGATGCTTGTGACAAATGCGCCGGTCGTGCTGTTATAAGCAGCGACGGTCGGTTCCGCGGTCGTGTTGGCGGCGAACTGAACCTCGACCGTCCCGTTGCGCGGCTGCTTAAAGCTGATTGCGCCGGACGGATCGCCGTTGTTATCCGTGATGTTCACGGTGTTCGCCGGCTTGGTGACAGTAAAGCTGTTCGCCTTGTAAGCGACGCTGTTAATCGTGATGGTGGGCGAGCCACTCGGGAATGTGCCGTCTTGGTAGGGCATGGGAGTCTTTACTTTGCGGCGGCGTCAACTTGCCGGCCATTGGTCGGGCTTGATGTAGAACTCGAGGTTGTACGTTATCTGCGTGCTGATCTCGTCGTTCTCAGCGTCAGAAAGAGAAACGCAGGATCCCTCGCGGAGCGTGATCACCTGGTAGTAAGGCAGGGTATTCACGTTAAGCGCCGCGGTGGCCTGCAGCATAGCCTGGCGAATGTTTCCGCGAACCGTGCCGAGAGACTGGCCGGTGCCATCGCGCCGGACCGTGCCGATGGCCTGGACGGAGCCGAGCTTGTGCGAGTCGTAATCCTGGCTGGTATTCGCCCGGGTGGCGGTCTGGTTCGCGTTTGTGCCGGTGACGCCGACGACCAGGGTGATGCGCGGAGTGGTCAGGATCGGAGCGGTCCCGATCAGCACACGCGGTGTCAGGATCTGCGTCGTCGGCAGCGTGTTCTGGAAGTGAGCCTTGAGCGCGTCCTCAATGTTTGTCTCGTAATCGAGCAGCGCTGCGATGGTGGCGGCTGGCATATTAAAAGAACTGCTCGGCAATCGCTTGCTGCTGAGCCTGGAATGGCGTCAGCTTTCCCTCGGCGATCATCTTGCCGATCGTGTCAAAGTAAGACCGCATGGCGTTAGTGCGGCCCTTGATCGCGGCGTTCATAACGCGCTGGGCCTCGTCTGACTTCTTACCCCAGCCTGTCTGGTTATAGGCTGCGATAAACGGGTTATCGCCTTTGCGACCGTCTTGGAAAACGCCTTTGCCGGGGAAATGCCGCTTTACCCACTCAGGCGCTCGATCTCCGCCTAGTTCAACGTATGCTCTAATCCATCCAGCTTTTGCATGTCCGACGTTCGCTTGCGAGGCTAGGATCATTTGTTCGAGTTTGGCCTGAGCAGGCTGGAGCGTTACCATGTTGGGTTTAGGGTAACGATACGCACGGCCGCGTTTGTCTCGGTTTCGTTTGTGAAGAGCCTCGCTCGGTACCAGTGCTACCGAACGCCTCATGCGCCCTTCTAATCTAAACCCATCCGCAAATTTTTCCCATGCTACAGGATCTCCGCGCCGAATTAAGGCTGCTATATTCCTGTTTTCAAATTTCAGAGGATCCAGTGGCTGGAATATGTGCTCCATATCCTTCCTTACCCGATCGTTACCCTGCTTGATCGTTCTGGGCGGCGTAATTCGCATCACATGCTCCAGCAGCAGTTTGCCTTGAACGCTTAACGTACCCATCCCCGGATCCACCAGCCCCTCTTTCGCAAGGTCTTGGATCCGCATGAGGCGGAATGCCAGTTCCTTGTCTAGATTGTCCTGGTAGTCAAAGGAGATCACGACAGCCGCTTTAGCCGTAGCGTGTACCAAGGGTCGCCGGCGGTGTCGGTCGCATCGATCTTGTCGATGACGTAGCCCACGCCGCCGTAGGTAATCGTGGCCCGGTTAGCAGGGACCGTCGCGCCCCATTGCGTCTTGCTCGTGCAACAGTCTAGCTCGACGGTCCTGCGCTGGGAGTGATCCTCGAATAGAAACGTGCTCTCGACCTGATTAAACACGCCGACCAGGCCGGCCGTCGTGACGCCGGCGAGAGACGTAAAGGAAAACGTCTCGCCCATCGTGTCCTCGGCGAATTCCGCGGCCCGCGTGTTCAGATCGTTAAAAGCACTCATCCTATACGAGCGTGCTAGGGCAATCAGGATGCTTGATGCGGCGGAGCTCGCCGACGGCAGCGAAGATCTCCTTGGGGTTAGCAGGATAGGTCAGATCGCCGATGTGACTCAGTGCCACTTTCGTGTCAGTGTGGATCTTGCCGCCTAGGTTGCGCCACTCGTGGCAGAGCATGTAATCCTCTGACAGCCATATTGGATTTCCAGGCATCACCTCGCGGACGCCCGATTTGAAGTAAGCCCTCGAGGTCTTAAGCGTATGAACGTCGGGATCATTGCTGCCCAGTTTGTACTCGGGCGCCAGGCCGGCCTCGCAGATCGCGTCAAACACGCTGCGATGAATAAGCATAAAGCCGGTGCCGGCATGCACGACCTCGACCAGCCCGCGTTCGTCGATCTTGGCGCCAGCCAGCCCATTAATCGCGAACTGCGGCACGACGCCCTTTAGAGCGTAAGGTGCGGTAACGATTTTGTGGCCGACCATGCCGTGCTGCCAGAGGCGCGCAACAGCGGTACCCGGAAAAACAATGTCCGCGTCGATATACAGCAGCCAGTTGTACTTCGTCGCGAGGAACTTGCACGCGATCTTGTTTCGCGCTCGGTCGATGTGGCTTTCCTTGTCCAGAAACATGCTCTCGGCCACGAGTGGCTGGAGCTCGACCTCGCCCTGCTCGTTACGGACGCGGATGCGAACGTGCAGCAGCGTCTCGTTGTACGAGGTCATGAAGCCCATCTTTACATTACCGCCGTAGCACGGCGTGCCAATAACGATGCGATCGGACTCATCGAAGACCATAGGCGCGGGCGCCTCCTCGGTCTGGCTCGAGACCGCTGCAATCTCGGCAGCGTGGTCTGTTAATGCGTTGCCGGCATCAGCCGGCGCGTGTGCTGTTTTGGTGCTCATCGGAATCGTGTGTTGCTCGCCTTATGTGGCTAACCCAGCCCCCCTTGCGAGAGGCTGGGTAGCACACGATAAACCGGCCGCGAGCGGTGGCCGGGAGTTTGTTAGGCAGTCTTAACGTGCGCGCCGGCGGTGTTATCACCGAGAGCAGCGCCGAACATGATGTCCAGCGACGCCCAGGCAGCACGGCTTGAGAGCGAGCCCCAGGTATTGAGCTGAACCGAGATGCCGAGATCAGGCAGCGTAATGGTGCGGGATCCAGCCAGCATCGACGCAACCCCTGCGTCCACGATCGGCAGACCGGCCGCGGCAGCGACGGCCTCGGGTCCGACCGCGAACCCGTAGATGTTCGTGCCAGCGCCATCCCAACGGGTGTTGAGGATGATGCCGTCGAAACCGTAGGCGCCGGGGCGATAGCTCGAGGAGCCACCGGGGGCGATCTGGAAGTTCTCACCGCTGATCGGCAGCAGCTGCGCGAAGGCAGTGCCATCGAGGATCAAGTGGCGGAGCGAGGACTTAGCTACGAAGCCCCAGAGGGTCTTAGCATTCGCCGCTGCGAACGAACCCTGCGCAACGGTGACGTTGCTCGGGAAGTTCGTCGCGGTGATCGGCGCAAGCGCGATGTCGATAAGCTTGTTAGCCAAGACCTGCGCGTTAATGGCGGCCAGCTGCTCAAGGCGGAAGCCTTGGTTGAGCTCCTGGCTCGAGATGTTGTAGCTCTTGGAGTAGTGCTTAACCTGCACCGCGACGTTGGTAACGTTCGTGTCACCTGTCTCGAAGCTGGTGGGATTGGTTTGGACCGCGCCGGCCGCGTTGGCCTTGCGAACCTGAACGAAGGCGTTCTGGTTCATCTGGTCGGTCGTAAAATCCGTGCTAAAAGCGCGGAGGGGAGCCAAGCGGTTGCCCAGCGTCGTGAGGGTGGCCTCGGCAAGAGTGTCGAGGACCAGGGAGGAACTCAGGGAATTAGCCATGAGAGTATTGGGTTAGTGATTATTATTTACGGACTGAAAAAGCGGAGAAAAGAGCGTCGCGGTTCAATTTGCGGAAGGCGCGCTTTTCGGACCCCTCGGGCATCGACTCGTAAGCGGCGAGCATTTCCTCCGAGGTCTTGAAAGCGGCGCTTTTGCGAGCCAGCTGCGCGTGCGCGACCTTAACCGGCGCGACGCCAAGCTGCCGAGCATCGAAGGCTGCGAGATCCTCGACCTTGCCCTTAAGCTCGTCGCGCTCCTTGCAGAGCTCGGCAACGGCGGCCTCGGCCTTAGCCTTGTCGGCGGTCAGCGTGGCGATCAGCGTATCCTTTTCGGCCAGCGCGGCCTTGTGGGTGTCGGTGAGCTTAGAGAGCTCGGCAACTTGCTTCTCGGCCTCGGCCTTGAAGGTGGCGATTTCGGAATCCTTGGCAGCGAGAGCGGCGGAATCAGGCGCGGCCACGATCTCGGGCTTGGTTTCGGTGGTCATATTGGGAGTCTGTAAAGTCGTAGGCGCGTCAACGGCACCGAGCAGCCCGTTGGGATTTGCAGCGGGTCGCTGCACTAGATCAGCCGACGTCACGTTGGCGATGCGCATGCTAGGCGAGGACCGGAGGGCTCCGCTAGGCGCGGAATCGCCCAGAGCGGCCGGGATCTCGCTGCCATCGGCCATAACCCATACTGGCTTATACTCTAGCACCAGTGAGACTCCAAATTGATCGGGCACCTTTTGCGCGAGCTCGACCAGCTTTTCATAGGTGGCGCCGGCTTCGCGCTTAAAAGACTCTAGGAATTCAAAGGACTTGGCCTTTATCTTGTTTCCCTCGCGATACATGCCAGAGAAAAAGCCGATCTCCTGGCCGAGCCGATCGGATCCGGCGCCATCGTGCTTGAGATAGGCGCGGAGGCTTTTGCCGAGCAGCAGGCGCATCGCGTCGTCAATACTCTTGTCGTCGATATAAAGACCGTGGCCGGCGGCCTCGATCCCGCCGGTGATCAGCGAGACGTTAGCGAAGCCGCTGGCATCAGCGGAGAACTCCTGGAGGCAAACGCGATGGCTCATAATTGGTTGAGAATTCGTCAACTTTCGCGCTCGATCTCGAGCACCTTGCGCTCGGCCCAGGCATAGCCGACGTCGCCACCCCAGAGCGCCCACGCGATGCGGCCGGCGGACGGATAGCCTGGTTCCCCAACGTTAAACCCTTCGCCCTGCTTATCCACCTCGTGCCGGCGGAAAAAGGATTTCATGCGAAAGATCGTTTCCGTCGATAGCGCCCGGCCGTTCGAAATGTCGCGTGCGCGTGCTACGCCGACGGCAGTGCCTCCGCGGTTAAACTCCTCGCGCCAGCGTAAGCCCCGGGCGGCCTCCTCGCGCATAGCGTCGGTCGGCTCGGTGTTCACCTGCAGCGCGGCCTGGGAGAGTGCGGCGGCGTCGCTTGGAATCTGCACCGGCACCGGGATCGGCTCGTTAGCCGTTGGCGACAGATCGCCACGCAGCCCGGGCACCGGCAGGCCGGCGTCCTCGAGCGCTTGGTTTTCAGCGGCGCGGCCGGCGATGTGGCTCTTGAGGTCAATGCCGCGCTCGGCGCAGATGTCGCTAAGATTGATGATGCCGGACAAGTAGTCCTCGCGCTGGGCGGCGGCGTCGCGGCCGAAATCCACGGTCAGGCGCGGCGGCATCGTGAATGACCACTTCCACCAGTCAGGATTCGCCGGCAGGCGTCCATTCTTTATGGCCTTTGCGACGGCATAACCGACGGCACGCCGAGCAAATGGCTTAAGCAAATCCTGGCGATCCTCGACGCTGCGCATGGCGGTCGAGATCACGAAGCGAGTGTTTGCACCACCCAGCGCGCTAATGTCCCAGGCGAGCTCGAACGGCCAGTTAATGCCGGCCATCGCGTTACGCAGCAGCCGGTCCATAAATTTCTGCCAGGCATCTCCCGGGCGGTCATTCTTGAACGCCTCGAGCTTCGATCCGCTGCCGGCCTTGAAATGTCGAACCATGCCGCCGAAAAATTCCTTAGCGGCGACATCTTGGCCGACATAGGGAGCCCCGGAAAGCGCCACCGCTGGGTCGCTCGTGTCGGCTAGGCCGCTCTCGTTGTACTCGATCAGGCCGATGCTAGAGGCGAGCGCGGATGCCATTTTCTCGTAGCCCTGCACCGTGCGCAGATCCTTGAGATCCAAGATCGCGTGCGCGAATCCTGGCAACCCGCGGAATTGGTTAATCCAGGCCGGCTCAGCCAGCAGCATCATGTCGCGAGCAGTGACGTATTCGCGGACCTGTTCGTTTTCTTCTCCGTTGTGTTGATAGCCTTCTTCGTGGACGTGATAAGCCACCGGACGCGCTTGAGCGTTTACGATCACCCCATCTATGCAGCGTAGTCCCTGATAAGGCCCGCTTAACAATACGTTATTTCGATCCAGCTTCTCGTCGCTGGGAGTGAAAATAGCTTCGCTGGGCAGCAGCTGAATCGCTGGAAATTCCGTCTCGTACTGCGTAAGGATGGCGGCCACATCGCCGTCGCGATCTACAGAGACAGACGCTAAAAACAGACTTGTCTGGAAATCGCGGCCGCTGATGTCCGCGATCGGGTACCACTCATTTAGCAGCCATTCGCGTGCCGTCTCGCCCCAGACCTGATCAGCGCCCTCGTACTTTGGCAGCCAGGACCGGCCGACGGCGTACATCGCCTTGGCGTCGATCGCGCCCTTAGCCGGTCCCAGGTTGGCGTAGAGTTTCCGCGAATCGCTTAGGAGCTGCGCTCGATCGGTCGAGTTTACCTCGCTCGAGATGCTGCCGATGGTGCGGACCTCGAGCGGTCGCCGCACGATCTCCTTGCGGTTAGTGGCGTCAAACAGAGCGCCCAGCGCTGCGCGGAATCGTTGCGGTAGTGGCGTCGGCATAGTCAGCGAAGGAAAGCGGCGGTCTGTGAGACTGGTGCAGTGAATCCGGCGTCAATCGTCTGGATAGCGAGCTCGCTCGCCATGATCAGGTCGGCAATCGTAGTGCCTGGCAGAGCCTGCACCGTGATCGATTTACCGTTTAGCGCAGTGCCGACAATCTGACCGTTCTGCGCGCTCATGTCGGTCCACTTTGACGCCTGCAGGTCTTCTAGCCATTTCCGCGGGTTGCCCGCATTGTTCCGCCTCGCTTGACGCAGCAGAATGGAGACGAGGATTTTCATCTAGAAACGCTCGGCGCGTCAACGTAGCCCGGCGTGCGCTATGTCTATGGCCGAGATCTCAGGCGGCCGCATTTCGCCTGTCTTGCGAAGCGTTGAGAACTCGACGCGCAGATTGTCGCGCACGATGCAGTAGGCTTTACGCAGGGAGCCTTTCACCAAGCTTTCCGGGTGGATCGGGCAGCCGTCCTCGCGCAGTTGCTCGAGCTTGCTAAAGGTCTGGAAATACTCGGCTGCGGCCAGTGCGCCCATAATCGCAAAGCGGTCATTGATGCCGCCGAACCGTCCCCACCAGGGTGTCAGCGCCTCATTGATAATGGGAGTGTAGGTCTGGTCGAATGAGTGGAAGAACAGATCCGGCCGCACGCGCACGAAGAGATCGACATCGCTAACCGGGTGGTCGCTGTAGAGCTTCCAGCCTTGCTCGAGTTGCCAGAGTTGCCGCAAGACGGCCTGCACCGGCACGCTGCGCGCATACGGCTCGAACCGTACCGGCTCGGCTGGTTCTGGGATCTCAGGCTGGCTCGGCTCGACCTTGCTGATCAGTGTTTTCGGCCGAAAAAGCTGTTGCGTGGTTTTCCAGTCGTCGGCGTCCTCATCCTGCACCGTCGAAATGTAGAAGTGCAGAGGTTTCGGCAGATGCCTGGCGACATGCCACTTGAACGTGTGCGCGCACGTTTTCCATGTGCGCATGTGGCCGGCGATGATGATGACAG
>SXGQ01547544.1_pt1 | contig 11816 bp, 14 predicted proteins | sample 3178371 | NCBI WGS metagenome assembly SXGQ01 (sample SAMN11356859, study PRJNA531348) | freshwater metagenome | isolation source: freshwater sample F1-20 | place: China: Fuxian Lake, Yuxi | collected 2017-12-25 | reverse complement strand
TGTCTAACCAACGTTTGACCGCTGCTCCAGTCACCAACACAGACGGCCGTCTCATCGGATGCGTGACTCGACGCGGAGCGCTGCGTTCAACGTTGTATACACCTGCCCTCAACAACCGCAACGAATTTCTGACTGCTGTTGCGATTGGTGTCAACGGTGACCCAGCAATAAAGGCAAAGCAGTTGCACGCCATGGGCGTTGACGTTTTGGTCGTTGACACCGCCCATGGACACCAGACTCGCATGATCACTGCAGTTGAACAGGCCCGCAAAGCAGCTCCCGAAGCAATCATTGTTGCTGGCAATGTCGTCACGGCCGGTGGCACTCGCGATCTCATTAACGCTGGGGCCAACATCGTCAAGGTCGGCGTTGGTCCAGGAGCAATGTGCACCACCCGCATGATGACTGGGGTGGGTCGTCCACAGTTCTCCGCGGTTCTTGAATGCTCAGATGAAGCACGTCGTCTTGGCGGCTCTGTATGGGCCGACGGCGGAGTTCGTTATCCAAGAGACGTGGCTTTGGCACTTGCTGCTGGTGCTGGCAACGTGATGTTTGGATCGTGGCTTGCCGGAACCTACGAATCAGCGGCTGACACGATGCGTGATCCGGAAGGTCGTTTATATAAAGAAAACTTCGGAATGGCTTCGAACCGGGCTGTGCGAAACCGAACTCGTCGTGAAGGTTTGTTTGATCGGGCTCGCAAAGAACTCTTCGAAGAAGGTATTTCAACATCTCGGATGTATCTCGATCCCGAACGCCCTGGGGTTGAAGACATCATTGACCAGATAGTTGCCGGAGTTCGCAGTTCATTCACATACGCGGGCGCCGCGACAGTTAAAGAATTCCGCGAACGGGCCGTCGTCGGAATTCAGGGATCAGCTGGTTATGACGAAGGTCGTCCAGTTGGAACAAGTTGGTAGTACGTCCATGAGCGAAAACGTTGTCGTCGCAATTGATGGTCCGGCAGGTGCCGGTAAGTCAACTGTGGCGAAGGCTCTTGCGCACGCTCTACAACTAAAGTATCTCGATACTGGAGCGATGTTTCGCGCGGTAACAAGTTTGGTTTTAGGTTCTGGGACTGACGTGAATGACGAATCCGCCGTAGGAGCGGTCGCCGAAAACATGAATCTAGTCATGGAGAATGGCTTGGTCGTCGCCGACGGAACTGACGTCACGACTGATATTCGATCAATAGCAGTGACAAGCGCTGTGAGTACCGTCGCAGCTAATTCTCGTGTTCGTGCAAATATGCGCGACCGTCAACGCATGTGGAGTGACCTCAATCGCGGAGGAGTTATTGAAGGTCGCGACATCGGGACTGTGGTTTTTCCTGATGCTGTCCTCAAGGTGTATCTCACTGCTTCGCCTCGCGTGCGTGCCGAGCGGCGAGTAGCCGAAGCAGGGGGAGACATCGATGAAATTGAACGCTCCATTGCCGAAAGAGATTTGAAGGATTCAACTCGATCAGACAGTCCGCTACAAGAATCGGCCGACTCTGTTGTCGTTGACACCAGCAACCGTTCAATTGAGGACATCGTCGGCTCCATTGTTGAGTTAGTAGTGGAACGGTTGAAATGAGTGCTGTTGAGTCAAAATTGGCTGGTAGCGATTTTGGAAGTCGTTCCTTCTATCAATTGATTCGATTTCTCGTTGTGTCAATTTGCCGCACATATTGCCGCATGACGGTAAGTGGCCAAGAAAATATCCCGCAAACTGGACCGTTTGTTTTGGCGCCAGTTCACCGCAGTTATATCGATACTCCGATCGCGTCTGGCTGCACGCGACGTCGCATGCGCTTTATGGGTAAAGATTCGATGTGGAAGCGTCAGCCATTAAATTGGATGTTGTCTGCCTTAGGCGCATTCCCAGTCACGCGCGGAAGTGCAGATCGCGAAGCAATTGTGCGTGCTATTCAAGTTCTTAAATCTGGCGAACCACTCGTTTTATTCCCTGAAGGCGAACGTAAGTCAGGCCCAGTCGTGCAACCCCTCATGGATGGCGCTGCCTATGTTGCTTGCAAAGCTGGAGTGTCAATCATTCCAGTGGGTATCGGTGGTAGCGAACGAGTTATGGGTAAGGGTGCAAAATTTATTTATCCTAGGAAGCTCGTGGTCATCATCGGAAAGCCCATTCCTGTTCCGGCATCAGTTGACGGACGCATGCCACGTAGCGCTGTCAAAGAAGTGACGACCCAATTACATGAGCAACTACAGATGTTGTTTGATGAGGCACAAACCAAAGTTGGTTACGCCGCAAAATAACGGTCGATCACTTGCGCCAACAACGCTGGGTCGTTGGCACCACACAGTTCACGGGCTGAGTGCATCGAGAGTTGCGCAACACCGACATCGACTGTCGGAATTCCGAGTTGCGTCGAGGTAATCGGCCCAATCGTTGAACCACATGGCATGGTGTTTTTACTGACGAACACCTGATGGGGTACGCCGGCAAGATCGCAAGTCCGCAAGAAGACCGCAGCCGATTCGGGACTAGTCGCATAACGCTGATTCGCGTTGACCTTCAGCACCGGACCTAAATTCGGCACAGGACGATGGGCTGGTTCATGGCGATCTGGATAGTTGGGGTGGACCGCATGTGCGTTGTCGGCCGAGATGCAGTGTGAACGTGACAAAGCCTCATGAAATTCGGTTCTCGTGCCTGTATGTAGCGCCTCAAGTAACCAGGTCAAACGGGGCCCAGAAGCCCCATGCGTACTTTCCGATCCAACCTCCTCGTGATCGAACAGTGCAATGACTGAGGCTGTATCACCTGAAAGCTCGCTCGAGCTTGCGGCGATCAGTCCTTCTGTCGCCGCCCAACAGGACACTTGATTGTCCAGTCGACCGCTCGCCAACAGTGATAAATCATGTCCAAGTAACGAGGCTGGAGTCAGGTCATAGAGAGCAATATCCCAAAAGGCGACATCGCTTGATGAGACTGACATGTGTTCGGACAAGAAATCCGCAAACTCGCCGGGTCGATATTGACCAAGTCCCCAGATTGGAGCGAGGTGAATTTGCTTATCGAGAACAAGTCCCCGGTCGTTGACTTCACGATCAAGATGAATCGCTAATTGTGGAACGCGGGCAATCGCTTGATCAACGCGGACATTTTTGACGGTGCCATCAGTCAGCACAACCCGACCTGCCAATCCAAGATCACGGTCAAGCCACGAGTTGTTCAATATTCCGCCGTACACCTCGACACCAATTTGCTTCCAACCAAATGAACCTGCATCAGGGAGTGGTTTCACCTTGAGGCACGGAGAATCTGTGTGTGCTCCAACGATTCGGAATTGACGAGTTGACTGTTGTGGGAGAGTCCATGCCAACAAGAGCCCTGCATCGGCAATAAATCCCCGAGCTGGCACATCTTCGTTGAGACGTCCAAAAGCTGTCTCCACGAAACCAGCAGCACGAAGACGGGCCGCCGAATACTCAACTGAGTGTGCCGGCGACACCGAAGCATTGAGGTGACGAATCAGGCCGTCAACTGACAAATCAGAAAATGAACTCATTGATTGCGTCTCCGTCCTTGTCGTTCAATCATTATTTCTGAAATAGTCCGATCGGCAATCCCGATCCCCGCAAATGTGATGTTTCGTTAAGTGTCACGATGCTTCGCTCGCCGCTACCTGCTGCGGCAATTCGATGAATTGACGTGTAGTTCGGATAGAAGAATCCCCGTTGATTCGCCAAACCTAAAACGTGGCAAATGTAGGCGTTGATCACTCCGCCGTGACACACAATCGCAACTCTCTGCGAAGCATGGTTGGCGATGATTTCCTCAATTGATTGGACTATTCGCGTGACGAACTCTTCTTCGGTTTCATCCGCTGAAGTCCATTCACCACGCAACATTTCCTGCCACCGCGGGTCGTTCTTGGCCTTGAGTTCTTCAACAGGAACGTACTGGTTACTGTTTTTGTCGTATTCAGCGACGCCGTCAACCGTTGTGATGGCCAGTCGTTGAATAGACGCCAATGGTTGAGCAGTTTGCTGAGCTCTTTGCATGGGACTGGCATAAATCGCATGGAGTTTTTCTGAGGCCAAATACTGGGCCATCAACTCAGCCTGCTTGAGACCGTCATTAGCCAACTCAGGGTCGGCGATTCCACTTTCTAGTTCGCGCCGAATGGGAATTGCGTGTCGAATCAGTAGTACTTCCATCACTCATCAGGATACGCGTGCCATGATGGACTTGTATGGGTCGGAATCAGGTTATTGAGAGCGTGCGACTTCATGACCGACGCGACAATCTCAACATTTCCCGAGATATGGAGAGTCCGCTCATTGTTTTGATTCACGGGAGCATGGATCGTCAAGCGGCATTTTCTCGTGTGGCTCGTTCGTTAAGTCAGTCGTACCAAGTGCTCACATTTGATCGTCGCGGCTATGGGAAATCAGTGCAACAACGCGGAACCTTTTCGGTTGATGAACAAGTCAGTGATCTCAAGGAAATCATTGAGCACTACGCCGCGTCTCAACAAGTTGTCTTGGTCGGGCACAGTTTTGGGGGAGTCGTCGCCCTGTCGTATGCCCAACGATTCCCCGATGCAATCGCTGGCCTGATCATTTACGAGAGCCCAATGAGTTGGGAATCGTGGTGGCCCAAAGATTCGGGTGGAAGCGCTGCGGTTGCTGTGGCTGATGATCCCGAATTGGCAGCTGAAACTTTCATGCGACGGTTCATTGGTCATCGTCGCTGGGAATCGTTGCCAGAGACAACCAAAGTTCAACGCCGATCTGAAGGCGAGGCCTTGGTGGGTGAACTCGGCGATATCCGACGCGTCAAACCTTGGAACATTGAACTCGTTCAAGGTCCGCTTATGGCTGGGTACGGGTCTCTTTCAAAACCCCACTTACAAGCGAGTGCCGAACTTCTCGGAAATCTACCGGATTGTCGATCAGTCAAGATTGAAGGCGCTCATCACAATGCACATTCTGGATCGCCTGATGAATTCGTTGAACTTCTCGTTCAACCGCTCATGAAAAGAATTGTTCAGGGCACCTGGTCTTGAAGATCAAGATCAACTGTAAAGCCAAGAATTTCGCATTGAACTTTGCCTAACGACGATTCGGCGTTCACCTTGGCGCTATCAACACAATCAGAAATCTCGGATCGTTGACTGTAGAGCAACCCACCCAAGGCAAGAGCGACAATTAAAACGATCGAACGCACGACCGCGCTCACAACGAATTTAAAAATGATCAACCCAACAACAATCGGCACGAGGGCTCCGAACGTTGTGAAGTTCTTTAACTGGGACTCATCAAAAGCCCATAATGCAACTGTGGATATGTTTCCCATTTGATCAGACTACGCAGACTGCGAGATTGAAATCAGGCATACCTACTCCAACTGCAGTACTCTGACGACATGTCAAGTCCCAACTCTCCGTCGCAAAATCCGATCAGCTTGACTCCACAAGGTCCTCCGACCACAGTGATCCCGCTTGAAGACCCGGCCATCCGTCATGAATTGTCGCAAGCACTCGCGGTTGCGCATGATTCAAGGCGCGAAGCGGTTGCAGTGGTCGTGAGTCACCATCCGCGTTCTCTCATTTGCTGGGCAAATATCGGTGATTTGGGACGCGACAACCTTGAACGCTATGCCTACTACCGAATTGGTTACCACCGTGGGCTCGATACCTTAAGACAAAATGGTTGGCGCGGTTCTGGCTATGTCAGATGGAACCAAGAATCGAATCACGGCTTTTTGCGCTGTTTACTTGGTTTGCAAAAGTTGGCCGAAGCGATTGGCGAAGTAGATGAAGCCGAGCGTTGTCATCTTTTCTTGTTGCAGCTCGACCCATCGGGCATTCCCTCTGAATTTCTTGCATTCCATCAATAAGTCCATCAAGGTTGATCTCTCCGATGACTGATATTCGCGGATACGTGCTTGCCGGCGGAAAGAGCAGTCGGATGGGATCTGACAAAGCCCTTCTCAAAATTGAAGGCCAGACGGCAATTGAACGACAGTGCCAGTTGCTCGTTCCGTTTTGCGAGCAAGGGGTCCTGATCGCCGGAGCACGATCAACTGAACTTTCGAACTTTTCTTGGCCAGTCGTTCATGATTCGTCGATTGACCAAGGCCCTCTATTCGGAGTCATCTCCGCTCTTCAACACGCCGAGAACGGTATCGCATTGATTTTGGCGGTTGATTTACTGGCCATAGGTTCCGCCGATATCTCCGCAGTTTTGCAAGCCTGCTCCCAAGACGTCGACTCTGATTTTGATGTGTTCTTTGCGCAAAGCAAACAAGACCCATCCGAGCATGGCGCACAACCACTTTTCGCAGCCTGGCGGGTTGAGTCGTCTCTACCAGTCTTACGTCAACAACTTGAACTGGGCCAACGTTCGGTCATGAAGGCTTGGCTGGGGCTCAATCGTCAAGGAGTTCTTATTTCCGATTCACACTTGGTCAACATCAACTCGCTCAATGATTATGAGAACTTTCACCGAGCAAAAGGCTAGTTTGGGAATATGTCGTCGCAGTTTTCAGAAATCTCCATTACCGAATTTGCTGATTTATTCAACGAGCAAGTCTTTCTCATTGATGTTCGTGAAACCGACGAGTATCTCGATGGCCACGTTCCTGGTGCCATCCATATTCCTTTGAACGAAGTACCCAATCGTGTTGAAGAGTTTCGCAATCCTCACGGGGGAGCCACCTACGTCATTTGTAAAGTGGGTGGTCGCAGCGCGAGTGCTTGTGACTATTTGGCCCAGAAATCTTTACACGTCATCAATATTGCGGGCGGAACAATGGGATGGATCATGCAGGGGCACGACGTTATTGAAGGAAGCCAGCCCAAGTGAGTTCTGACCAAGCGATCTATAAATGGATCGCCGATGATCGGGCCCTCGACGAATTGCTTGATCGTCTGCAGTCACAAGATCGCATCGCCCTCGATACCGAATTCCATCGCGAGAAAACTTATTTTCCTCGTCTAGCTCTCATTCAGTTGGCCTGGCTTGAAGGTCTTGCAATTATCGATCCTTTGACGTGTGACGCGTCGAAGTTGAGCCGTATTTTCGGATCAAATCATCTCATTGTGTTGCACGCCGCTCAACAAGATCTTGATGTCATGTCTCACGCTATGGGCACAATTCCGGCCCGAATATTTGATACTCAAATAGCTGCGGGCTTCCTTGGCTACTCAACTCCATCTTTAGCCTCATTAGTTAATTCCGAACTCAAACTTGTTTTGCCTAAGGGTGACCGTCTCACCGATTGGCTCCGTCGACCTCTGACCGACGGGCAGAAGTCGTATGCCGCCTCAGATGTGGAACATCTCTTAGAAATTCATGATCTCTTGACCTCAAAGCTTGTGGAGCGCAATCGCCTGGCATGGGCAACTGACGCGTGCGAAGAATTGCGCAACCGTAAAGTTGGTCCAGGTAATCCGGCTGACGCTTGGCAAAAGCAAAAGGATGTCCGAGCACTCAAGCCACAAACCCGTGGGGTTTTGGCAGCGCTCGCCGAATGGCGAGAACGCCGCGCGATGGCCAGCGACATTCCTCCTCGTCAAGTGCTTCCGGATTTGGCTCTTCAAGGTATCGCTCAACGAGAACCCACGAACCTCAGTGATCTTGCGCAGTCGCGGGGAGTTGACGATCGGCATACCCGAGGTTCAATAGGTCAAGAAATCCTGGCGGCTGTGGCTCGCGGCAAAGAAAATCCGGTGGAAATTTCGGCATCCGATGGCGACGAGGTTGACCGCCATTTACGCCCAGCCATCACCCTGATTTCGGCCTGGATTAGTGAAGTCGCTCGGATCGAGCATGTTGATACGGCGCTTTTGGCGACTCGTAACGACATCGTTGCGTATCTCCGCCGTGATTCCGACGCTCGACTCGCGACCGGCTGGCGTCTCGACCTCATCGGTGAACAACTTGACGACCTGTTGCAAGGTAAGGCGGGCTTGTCATTTGACGGCAAAGGTGGTCTCAAGATGATCTCGGCCGTGCCGAACGTTGAGCCAGTTGGTACAAAATCTGCCTGAATTGGGTGAGAGGCGCCAATTTCGGGGTCATTTGGCTACTCATGGCACACTGAAAATTCACGAAACCCCTTGAAGTTCCCACATATGTAGGTCAATAGGTCCTACACTCTTGAGCGTTCTGTTAGATGACATGTTCGTTGTACAGATCCGATTTTGAGTCGGTGCGTCCTGTTTTCAGGCCAGTGCCACCCATTTTCGTAACCATCGCCTACCCCTCTCACAAGTTCGGAGCCCTGCCGTGAAAAAGGGTCGTCACCGTCGTTTCGAAGAAGCGAGAAAATTGAAGCAAGCAGGCCCCAGCGCCTTTGATCTCGGCCTCGGAGGCGGGGACTCGCAACCGCGTTCTCAAGATGATGAGTACGCAGCCTTAGCCGAAAAGTACGGAGTCGTGTTTGACGATGAAGACGAGATTGAGGCTGAGGACGAGGACGACGACCTGGCTTAAGCCGGTTGTCCACAACTGATATGTATACACAACTACGTAATGTCGCGTTAGTCGCGCACGTTGACCATGGAAAAACCACTCTCGTGGACGCTCTGTTGCGCGCTACCGGAACCTTTGCAGCTCACCAAGCGGTGGTCGATCGTGTCATGGACTCGAATGATCAAGAACGTGAGCGCGGAATCACCATTTTGGCTAAAGCCGCGTCAGTGATCTACAAGGACACCAAGATCAACTTGGTTGACACGCCTGGACACGCTGACTTTGGTGGAGAAGTCGAACGAGCCCTCACCATGGTCGACGGAATCTTGCTGCTTGTTGACGCAGCCGAAGGTCCGCTTCCGCAGACCCGCTACGTTTTGCAAAAGGCTCTTTCTTTGAACTTGCCCGCCATTGTTGTCATCAACAAGGTCGACCGTGGCGATGCTCGTGCCGAAGAAGTGCTCGATGAGGTGTACCAGTTGTTCATCGACCTCGAGGCCGACGACCACCACATCGATTTCTCGGTGATTTCAGCGGTAGCTCGTGAAGGCCGAACCATGGTCGGTCTCGGAATGCCGGCCCCTGATGCTGACTTGTCAGCATTGCTCGACACCATTCTTGAACGTATTCCAGCTCCAGGCGGCGATTCAAGCGCACCGCTTCAAGCTTTGGTCACCAACCTGGACGCATCTGAGTACCTCGGCCGTCTAGCAATTGGTCGCGTGTATCAAGGAGTCATGCGCAAGGGCGAGAACGTCGCGTTGCTCGAAGAAGAATTCGCCGAGGGTCAACCGCCTTTGAAGCGTCGTCTCTCGCAGTTGATGGCCTACATGGGTGTCAGCCGCGTTGAAGTAGATGAACTTCGTGCGGGCGATCTCTTTGTTGTTGCTGGTTTCCCTGAAGTTGAAATTGGCGACACCATTGCGTCGGTCGAAACACCAGTTGCCCTTCCACGACTTACCGTCGACGAACCTGTTTTGCGCATGACCTTTGGCGTGAATACATCACCGTTCGCTGGACGAGATGGCAAGTACCTCACCAGTCGCCACTTGATTGATCGTCTGCGTAAAGAAATTCTTGGAAACGTTTCAATCAAGTTGCACGAAACTGACTCAGCCGACGTGATGGAAGTTGCTGGTCGTGGCGAACTGCAACTGGCTGTATTGATTGAGGGAATGCGCCGTGAAGGCTTTGAACTTCAAGTGAGCCGCCCGGAAGTCATTACCAAAGAAGTCAATGGCAAAAAGTTTGAACCTCTTGAACGTGGCGTTTGTGACGTACCCGACGAATATGTCGGCGCAGTAACTCAAGCACTGGCTCCACGTAAAGGCCGAGTCACCGACCTCCGTTCAGGTGACCCCGGCCGATCGGTCATTACTTTTGAATGCCCAAGTCGTGGTCTCATTGGTTTCCGTTCACTCTTGATGACCACAACTCGCGGAACTGCGATGTTGCACCAAAACCACGCTGGTTGGATGCCGTGGTGTGGAGAACTTCCACATCGTCTCGGCGGAGCAATGATCGCCGACCGCGAAGGCATGATCACTGCTTACGCGTTAGACAACCTGCAACTACGTGGAGAGCTTTTTGTCGAGCCGGGCGAAAAGACGTACGAAGGAATGGTTGTTGGTGAAAGTGCCCGTGGCGACGAGATGGTCGTGAATGCAGTGCGTGCTAAGGAAAAGAACAACATTCGTACACACAGCCACGATGACGGTGTGAAACTCGCAGCGCCTCGAATTCATACGCTGGAAACAGCCATTGAGTGGATCGCCGACGATGAACTCGTTGAGGTGACACCGAAAGCAATTCGCGTTCGTAAGCGTTATCTCAATCCCGAAGATCGCAAGAAGGCCTTCAAAAAGGCCAACTAGTTATTGAACGAGTTACTTACTCTTCTTCACCGTCAAGACGGGGTGGGGAAGAGTAACTGCGGTTGGTCGCTCGAGCGCTTCAACCAATAGGTCATAGACCTTTGCTCCGACCGATTCAATAATCTCTTCTTTGAGGTACTTGTACACCGGCTCCTTACCGACGAAAGCATCAGAGTTGTCGGTGCACCACCAATGAAGGTCGGTTCCGCCGTCACCCCAGTCGCGTCGTTTCCATTCGCGCACAACGGTATTTACCCAGCCGTTGGTATCGGTGTGATACTCGAGTCGTAACGGAAGTTGCCAACAAACATTGGGCTTCCAGTCGAGTGGGCGTTCGTTAGCTTCGGTTGCAGCGATGTGGAAAGCACAACCAGCACCACCTTCAAAACCTGGACGATTCAGGAAGATGCACGCGCCGTCAACTCGGCGGGTCATGGTGTCGCCTTCTTTGTTCTTCTTTAAGAAGCCTTTTTTCTTGGCTTTGTCTTTGAATTGCCAATTCTTTTCGGTCAGACGAACAACGGCTTTGACCACATTTGAAACGTCATCTTCATCGACAAAGTGCGCCCCTTCGGAGCAGCAGCCTTGATTGAGTTCGGGAGAAGCAACATCTAAAATGCCCTGACATCCTTCTCCAAAAATGCATTTCCACGACGAACGCATGAATGTGGCGTCAAAGACCCATGTCCGTTGCTCCTTTGGATCTTCAAATGACAGCATCTCGTGCAAGTCTTCGTGCCGACCCGACAAACCAGTCACGGGGATCATCTGACGCTTCGTGACAGCGGTTGAATTTGACGTTTTAACTTTGGCAGATTTAGTCACACGCACAGGTTAGGGGAATAACCCTTATTCCCACGATGAACCTTGGGTATCATTTCGGGGTCATGTCTTCGCAAACCCCTCGCACCGCCAACGAACTGCGCTCAGCTTTCACTCAGTATTTCGCAGATCGTCAACATACTCCGGTCGCTTCGGCGAGCCTGATCCCTCACGACCCGACCGTTCTCTTCACAGTGGCCGGCATGGTGCCTTTCAAGCCCTACTTCGTCGGAGATGAAGTGCCGCCTTACTCCCGAGCAGCAACGGTTCAGAAGTGCGCACGTGCTGGCGGCAAACACAACGACCTTGATGATGTTGGTCGCACCAAGAGACACCTGGTGTTCTTCGAAATGTTGGGCAACTTCTCGTTCGGTGACTATTTCAAAGAGTCAGCAATTCCGTGGAGCTGGGAATTCGTCACCGAGAATCTCGGGTTTGATGGCGATCGAATCTGGGTGACTGTTCACACCAGCGATGATGAAGCTGAAGCAATGTGGCACGAGCAAGTTGGCGTGCCCATGAACCGAATTCAACGGTTAGGCGACAAAGACAACTTAAAACAGCTATCACACTGGCTAAAGGAGCATTACCTGCCCGTTCCCCCATGCCATTAACCGTTAAATGTAAACCATGTACACCATTCCTTACAGCTTCAAGGGCATTCGCTGTTCCTAAATCATAATCATTG
>SXGQ01452498.1_pt1 | contig 11816 bp, 17 predicted proteins | sample 3178371 | NCBI WGS metagenome assembly SXGQ01 (sample SAMN11356859, study PRJNA531348) | freshwater metagenome | isolation source: freshwater sample F1-20 | place: China: Fuxian Lake, Yuxi | collected 2017-12-25 | reverse complement strand
TATCCTCAGTCGTCGAAGCCTGACCGCCCGTCCCCAGAATTCCCATCAACTCAAACCGAGAATCGGCCTGCATGATGAGGGTCGTGGACGAGGTCGAGCTTGCAGCGATTGTGGAGGCAACGATGTAGACGAACGGAAGGGCGTTGGTGTTGTCCATAAATGAAAAAGGGACCGCCGCCTAACCGGCAGGCGGTCCCGTAGTTTGTTGCAGGGTTACTGGCTCGGACGGATGACGTAACCGTCGAAGATTAGTCCCAGTTCAACAGCAGGAGTCTGGGTGCCGTCAGCAGTATCCAAAGCCGTGTAGGTGAAGTTAGGCGTGTTCCCTTCAGGGAAGTTAATTGCGGCCTGAATCTGGATCTCGGGCTCGATGATCTGGATCGGGTCGATGTTGTACACGCTGGTCGCACGGTAGTCTGAGCGAGCGATCCAGTTGGTGTCCGGGGCTTGAGTTTCGGCAGCAACACCAGTGCGAGCAGAAGCAAGGCTTTGGATGTCGATGCCGAAACCGGCAGGGCACTGCACGAACGGTCGGGCGATCTGGTAGTACAGCTTCTGGGCGAAGCGGATTTCCAACACACCGTTGTTCATCACAGACTGGAGCTTTTCCATCGCACCGCCCGCAGTAGTCCCAGCATTCAAAGCCGTGTAACCGCGATAGGTAAATGTGGTGCCAGTGGTGAATCCCAGACGAGCTTGTGGGACGAAGTTCGCATAAGTGCGGATCTGGGTCAGAGCAAAATACTCCTGACCGAAAGACGCATTCTTGACGAGGTTCGTCTGCTCAAGGGTCTTGAAGAGCGTTGCACCAGCACCCGGATCGGTTGCGCCAATCGGGTTGCTGAAGAACGACACGCTGTTGGTGCCGGCGGCGAGCAGTCGGCAGAAGTCATACTTCTGCCCACGCACCACCTGATAGCGGCTGAAATCGGCAGAGCCGAACCGCTTCTGTAGGGAATCGATAATTTCTGGAGTCATGTGAGTGATATCCTTGTGGTTGAGGTGGTGTGGCTTACTGCACAGGGCGCAGGAGCAGACCGTCGAGGATTACGCCGATCTTGTAAGGGTTGGCGTTGGCACCACCAAGGTTGATAACGCTGGTGGCGAGAACAGGCACAGCCCCTGACGGGTATGTGATGTTCACGTTGAACTGCTGTTCAGCCTCAATGAGGATGTTGGGGTCCGTGAAATAGACGTTAGGACGCATCTTCGTCTGGGAAACCCAAGGAACACCGACAACCTGATTGTTGGCACCAGAAGCCGTGGGGACAGCTCCGATCTGGTTGACATAACTGTTCTCCAGATCCAGCGGCGAGCCCGGAGGCGGCGCATACTGGAAGGGTTTGACGATAGTGGCGAACGGACGCGCACCGACGCTAAAGTTCAGCACACCAGCCTGCACGAAGCCTCCGATGTAATCGGAAGCCGTCGCACGGGTATCGATGTCAGCAATGTTGGCTCGGGTGAACCCGTCCACATCGTTGCGCCGAATCTGGATGTCGGTGCTGATGCTCTTCAGTTGGAAGTGCGTCTGACCGAACGAACCAGCCTTGGGGAGGTTGGTGTCTTGGAGGGTTACACCAGCCTGACCAGCGACCTGACCGAAAAAGTTCAGTTCAGTCGCGCCAGCAGCCGGGTAGGTGACGTAGCTGTACCACTGCCAGCGAATCGCCTGCCACCTCGTGTAGTCGATGACTCCGAACCGCTGACTTGCGGCGGAGATGATGCTCTCGGATTGGAATCCCATATGAGTGTTTAGTTGGAGGTTTAGCGGCCCCAAGCGTCAGCCGGGAAGGCGGACGAATTGGCGAACGCGGAGTTCATCGGGCGAACCGCGCTGAACTGATTGATGGCAGAGTATCCCGGCGTGCCGTTGAGGGCACTCATCGGGGTGTAGTCGAGGTACTCAGCGAAGCCGAGAGCCTTCTTGGTTTCAGCCGGGGCGTAGCCCTTGATGGCTTCCACGATGCCGTTGATCAGACCACCGAACACCATCCCGCGAGCGAGGCTCGGGTTGAACTTCCGGGTGAGGATTGCACCCACCACCGGGATGCCGACCGCGTAAGCGATCTTGGCAGCGGCGACGTTGGTCGCAGGCATCGGCAGGAGGCTGGTGCCATCGGCCTTGGTGCGGCTCAGGATGAAGTTGGTGAGAACGGTTGCAGCGACACCGCCGCCGGCAACGGTCAGGTTCTCTTTGGAGAACACGCCCTTGACCTGCGACAGGATGTTGCCAGCACCGAAACGCATACCGCGAGAACGACGGCGGGGATTCATGCAACGGCGGGGATTTGCCATGATCGTGACCGAACGGCCACGCTTCAAGCGGATGGATCGACCGGATCGGCGGGTCGAGCGGCGGGTGCGACGGGTCGTGCGACGGGCAGTCACCTTGCGGGTGCTGCGACGACGACGGGTGGTGCGACGACGAGCGGAAACTTTCCGCTTGGAACGCCGCTTCTTTCGGCGGGGATTGAGGAGCATGAGGGACTTCATTGCTGTTGTGGGTTTAGTTGTCGGTGAGGTTGGTTGTCAATTGGTAATTGTGAACCGTGCCTCACCGAACGGTTCGCAAAGGGGGTACGTCTGCAACGTAAGTGATGCCGCGCACGGCGTTCACATTGTTGATTTCGAGCAGGAATGCATCGGACTTTCTGCCGACACAATTGAGTGTCAGGGCAGCAATCTGCTTGCGCTGATTGTAACTGAGCGCAGGAAAATATCCGGTGAACCCGATGGCGTTCAATTCGGATTGGCGGATGGGAAGAGTCATTTGCGACGAGGAGCGTATGCAGTGAATGCCATGTAGGCGAGTGCAATGGCTGCAATCGGGATGATGTACTTCGTGAGAGTTGCGGTGGCCGAAAAACCCTCGGTGACTCCAGTGACAATGTCAGTGGTTGTCCCAATCGGTTTGGCAAGGGCTCCAAGTCCGTAGTAAAGGCCATCAAAGAATCCGTTGGCCTTGGCGTAGTCGCGGAAGCTGGTGTCGAAACTGCGAGCATCGAGCGGGGCTGAGAGGACTCCTTGCTTCTGCCATGCGTTGATGAAACGGACGTTGGCCTCATTGAGACCAAACCGGGCTTTCAACGTGCGGTGCCAAGTCAGCCAATCCTGAGCGGTCCACCATGAATCCGGTCCCCACCCATCGTAATCGGGAGCGGCGTCCGGGTTGGTGGGACTGTTTGCAGAAGGAAACCCGCCAGAGGGCGCATCACCAAACGGGTTCAGCGGCGTGCGAATGCGGTTGAATCCAAGGGTCGAGGTTGCGCCTCGGCCACCGGCTCCCATTTCGATGAAGGGTGAACTCATTCTTTGCGCTTGGTGAGGACGTATTGAACCGCCAGCGTGCCGGCCACCCCGACTAGAATCCAGAAGAACGGATTGCGGAAGGTGTCACCACCGAACGTGACTGGGGCGAGATCATAGTCGCGAGCCGGGGCAACCGGATCGGCGTCCATCGTTTCCGTTTCGGCGTAGACTTTTGGCATATCAACGACGCTTGGACATGAAGAAGAAGAGCGCAGCGAGGGCGACGACACCAACAACGATGCCAGCAGTCTGTCCAGTGGTGAGTCCGGTGATCGGGTCAACGGTTCTCGTTTGTGCCGCCAGCGTGGAGGTAAATGGAACTTCACTGCCGTCCTTTAGGATGACCACAAACGAACCGTCTGGTCGTTGGGCTTTGATGCCCGGAGTTTCAATTCCGTTCCGGGGAATCATAACAGGTCCAAGCATCTTGTACCCGGAGGCTTCCAACAGCTTCTGCTTTCCAACACCCAAGAAGGCATCGAACGCCTGCTGAACGGTCGGCGTCACATTGGTGATAACATTGCCAATGGCTTCGCTCACCCAGTCGGTCCAACCAGAAACACCTTCCAAGCGGTTGGCGTATCCGATGTTGCCACCGGGGAAATCACCCAGACCACAGGTGGACAAGTTGGAAGAGAGACAGGAACCGCGCATGGTGCCGGCAACGCCGCAGGTGCGGGGGTTCACGAATGGATTGCCCGACAGCGCGGAGGTGCTGTCATAGAAGGCACTGCTGGTGTAGAGATTGGGGACGTTCATTTGCGGCGAGAGAGGAAGTAAAATAGTGCGACAAGGGCAACACCGCCAGCGACCAGATACACGGTCTGGTTGCTCTTTTCAGCGGCGATACCTTGCTGTTGGGCGATGGCCTGCTGCTGGGCAACCGTGAACCCGGATTGAGGCGACTGCTGAGTCGGGATCGAGGGCGACCGGGACAGGAGACCAGCGACCGCAGACCCAGCAATTGGAACGGCGACCGGAAGCAGCGGAGTGATGATCTTGCCGATGCCAGATCCGATGTTGCCGAGGGTGGAGCCTACGGTTCCCCAAAAGCCTCCCACACCGTCGATGCGGTAGGGATCACCAAACGGGGTGGCGAACTGATTCCCCATCGGGCCGGGGATGTTGTAGTTCGTAAACCCACTGGAAACGAAATCGACTTGTCGGTAGGACTTGGACATGGGGTCAGCGAGTTAGACGTCTGCGAACGTCCACCAATGACGAGTAAATAAACGGAAGTGAGTAAAAAATCATTCTGGCTTCCCTCTCAACATTTCCCTGAAGCCGTTTCAAAATTTGATCTCGAATTGCATTCGTCAGAGGATTAGAGCCAGTTCGCGAAGCAGCAGTATTAAATACTTTTCTGAACGCATCGACCAATGCTTTTTCAAATCCCATGCGTCTTTGGTCAGCTTCAAAAAGACCCATTTTTCCGTATGCTTCAAATCCTTGCAGAAGTGCCTCAAAGAAATTGACAGCTTGGTCGATGCCTCCAATGCCTCTGGACTTGTAGGTCTGCAACCCTGCGCTGGCAATCGGATCGAACAATTGCTGATCATTGAACGCCTGTAGCACGGCGTAATCGGAAAAAGGAGCGGGAGGGAAAGCACGGGGGGTTTCTCTCGGACCTCTGAGAGCCACTTGCTCCTTGGTGTAAAATGATCCTGAATATGGGTCTGGAACAGGAAAAAGCATTCCTCCTCTGACAGCAGATTGAATTGCCTCAGAAAATCCCCCAAACCCATTCGTGACGTAATCGACTGCTCTCATCGTGTGCGTTGTGGTCGCGTGCGTTGGGATTTGCAAGATCAAACTGCAACGAGTCGGTCGCGGTAATGCGGCGTTGCAACCTTCTTCGCGCACGGGTCGATCAGAATTGTGCGCCCCTCAAACGGGTACTCGACAACGACGTGGTTGTAGTGGTCGGCACCGTGGAGCTTCACGGCGACAGCGCGTGCGGGAATCCCGATGGATGTCAGCATCGCGCCTAGAAGGACGACGTGGTCGTCGCAGTCACCGTAGGCGAAACCCTTCTGCCCGATGGCGTTGAGGAGGACCAGCGGAGTCTGAATGAACTCCCCTCCATCAGGGTCCGCGAGGTAGATCATCTTCCGCATCACGAACGCTGCGACAGTGGCCGCATGGCTCTTGATGTCGTTGTTGATGCGGGAATTGAGGAGCGGGAGAGTCGCTGCCCGGATGCGCGGGTCTCGGCCAAACTGTTCGATCACGAACTGGATGGCACTGATGATCGTCCACGCATCCGGGGCTTTGGGATTCAGTGGAATCCGATGAACGGTTCCATCTGGTGCGAGCAGGTTTTCGCGAAAAGGAATTCGCGGGGCTGCTTGATAGTTGATGCCTCGACTAGAGGAGGTCGGAGGCTCGTTGTAAATCACCTGCACCGTGGATGCGTACCAGCAGGCGGTTGCGTTGCAAGGCAAGAATCTTCGTGTTGAAGACTTCCACCAACGCTATGCGGAACGATTTCTTGTTCCGATAGCGTTGGAACTTGATGAACTGACCATCGTAGCTGGCGTGCCACAAATGGCCCGACCCATCATGGAACCAGCCCAGCTTGCTTTTGATCTTCCGTTCCCGGTTCAGCAGTTTGCCCTGAGGCATCGGTGTCTTCATCAGGAGTCAGGATCGCTTCGCGGAAGTTGTCAAACCACTGGCGGTTCGCGATGACCTCCGGGTTGTCGTTGAAGAGTGTGCTGATCCAATCGTCACGCTGGAGCATGAAGGTCAGCATTTCGTAGCCTTCGTCGTCCAAGGAATCGTCAAGGATGTCGAGGTAGCTGTCGAGGTAGGCTCCTTTCTTCGCAGCACGCACAAGGACCGGCGTGACGAAACGGAGCTTGTTGAGCAGGTCTTGCGCCTTGCCTTGAGCGATTTGCTCTTGAGTGGGTGGTAGTGCCACAGGCTGCGACGGCACCACAGGGCGCATCTGCTGAGGCGGTGGAGCGTTGTTGCCTCGGTTCATGAACGCACCCAAAAGCGGTGCGCCTACAGTCATCAGTCTTTCGAGCATATCGTCTTTCTCTTCCTTCTCCGGTTGCGCCGGCCCCATGAGTTCCTTGGTGAGCTTCACGGTCTCGGCAAACTCTGCCATGCCTCCACGGGGCTTCATCGATTCTGTCAGCATGGGCATCATCACCTCGATGAATTTGCTTGAGGGTTCGCTTTGAGGTTTTCCTCCCATCGCAGCCACCATGACCCCGGCCATCGACTTCTGACTTTCGGTCATCATAGTCATCATGAGGGTCATCATGTTCTGTTGCTGTTGTTGTTGGGACTGTTGCTGCTGCATCATGAATGCCAGCAGTGTGTTGTTGTCGTTGTTCTGCTGCGCTGGAGCAGTGACTGTGGGAACGATGTCCATTTCGCCTTTGAAGCAGTTGTCGATTGCGAAGCGGATGCTGCGAACGTACCTGCCGCCCTTCGCAGCAAAACGGACAAGGTACTTACCACCACCAAAAATACGCTTCAGGTTTTCGAGGCTGAAGGCATCGATGGGCATCTCCGACAGGTAAGGGTAGTCGGCCTGTCCGGGGCGTTGTCGAAAGATCCGGGCAACTCCCCCGGACATATCCAGTTCCTTCAGCAGGGACTGGAGTTTTGAAATGTCGTCCTTCTCTTCGTCGTGAACGAATTCAGGATCGTCAGTCAGTGGCGGTGCGTCGTCGTCGATGGATCTCATGCAATGAATTGGATGGCTGTGACTTTGGGGAACTTCTTGTTGGTATCGAGCAACACGTCCAACTGGTAGGGGATGAACAGTGCGCCTTTGGTGGGGACGATATTGAAATCGCCGTCGAGCAAGACCTTCGTGGTGAAGTCATGCTTGTACTTCTGGGTGTAGATCTTCTGGCCGTCTGCGGTTCCGAGGATCGTGTAGTGAATGCGTTGCAGCACGCACTGACCGCACTTCAGGACTTCGCGCAAAGTAAAGAGACCGTCGAGGACATTGTCCGGTCGATAAACCAGAATCTGGGCGTCGTCGCTTGAGCGAATGAAAAGTTGGCCGGCAATCCGGTCATCAAGATTGATGGTCCCCTTGTCGGTGACGAGGGAATCGACGTTGTAAAGCTGAGTGAGAGCGTTCATAGGACTTCAACAACGTCATCAGGCTCCGGGTTTTGGAAGCGAATTCCGACATGGTAGATGTCGGGCTCGTCATCCGATTCGTCCTCCTCGTAGTGGGGCTCGATATCCCCAGCGAGGACATTTGCGCCACCGCTGAAGAAACCGTATTCGACACCCGCCTCATGCAGGAGCTTGGTGTCAAAGCCATCCAGCGCGAGTTGATCTAGGGCGTCGTTGAACGCCGCTGATGCAGAGTGTCCGGTGCCAATGACGGAATCGTCAAAGACAGACTGGAAAGAGGCTCCCCAGCAATCGTAGAAGCCTTCAGGCGCAGGCCCAAGGTCGCAGAACTGAAATGTCAGAATCTCCATGACTTGATGTTCTTAGTGGTTAGAACAAAAAGCCCCACCCGGCAAGGGTGGGGCTCCTTGGTTTTGCCGATTACTTTTTGCCCTTCTTGGCGGGAGCCTCTTCAAGCTCCACCTCGTTGACGCTCATCTGCTTGTACCGCTTGCCCTGCGGAGGAGCGGACTGGGTGCAGGCGAAGGTTTTGCCGACGTAGGCGTCATCGGGGTAGTTCTCGACGAGCGAGGACTTCAGGACTTGGCCGACAAGGATCTCCTTCTCGTTGCCGTCCGCAGCATCACGCACGCTCAGGATGTCCGGGGCTTTGGCGATGCCGTTGCGGGGATTGTCCACGATGCGGCCAGCCCGGATGGGGCCGAGAACGGTGAACACCTTCTCTTCACCATCGGTCCAACGCCAGAGTCCACCGTTGAGTGCCTTCGCGATTTTGTAGGTAACTGCCATAGGTTCTGTCGAGCAATTGGGAGTGGGTCCAGTTGTAGTCCCCAGTGAATTGTTTGCTCCCCTTGCGTTCGACGTTGTAGTTGTCGGTGATGCAACCAGTTGCAGCAAGGGAAAGTTAAAAAGAAAAAGGGCCACCAGAGGGGAATCTGGTGACCCTGAACCTATGCCGCGCTTGGGGAAAAGCACTAGCTGCTGGGCAAGCTGTCATGGTCTGCACCGATGTCGATCATTTTCTTTGGTGAATAAGTGATTCCATCGGGTCCGAGACGTTTCTTGTCATAGCCGCTGACCACTCGCTTCAGGACTTTGCGCCACACGCCCAGCACCTTCACGTCCTCGTCGTCAGCATCGGGGATGCGATCAGCACACAGAATCGATTCGCGCAGCCTCCACGGTTGCCAGAACTCTGCAGCACCGTCGTCATAGAACTTGTCCTGCATCCGCTTGGGCACGCCCTTGGCCTTCGTCACACGCCCTTTCTTGGGCGTTTCGTAGCGGTACATCTTGGGGCTGCGGGTCTCAACCCAGAGTGGCCTGTCTTCCAACTTCATCTCGCCCAGCGTAGTGGACAGTGCGAACGGAAGGTTGCCCGAGTACTGGAAAAAGATGCTGTCAGTGTCGCAGTAGATCAGGGCGTCCGCCCCGACCTTGTCCATGTACTCCATGAGCTTCAAACGCCCGTAGGACGTGACGTAGGCTGCGTGCAGGTAGTTGACGTGTTCTGGCAGCGGAATCGCGATCTCGGCCAAGAGCTTGTTGCCGAATGGAACGCCCGGACGGGTAAGATACATCTCCCCGTCCTCGTTCACGTCCACCATGTCGTTCGTCAGGTGGATGCCTCGGGTGACCGTCCCCTTCATCCCAAGCTGACCGTACAGGTTGTTCATCAAGAGCTTGTAGAAGAGCGTCTTGCCCTCATCGGGTTCTGGCTTGTCGAGTTCCTCCTTCCGCAGCCGGTAGAAGGTCTCGACGAACTCACGGTAGTAGAACGAGCCTGTGAGGCTCCCGTAGGCATCGTGGAGCTTGGTGATCTTACAACCCTTAGAGAGGGCGTAGCGCACTTCGTGGACCGTCCACCACCCGGAGGCTGGTCCCACCGGAAAACACACCTCCCCAGAGCCCTCCCGCTTCACCGGCAGCGGTGCGATTGCAAGGGTCTCTGGGATGTCGATATCGCAATGGATGACCCCGTAGAGTTCCTTCTTGGAGAGCAGGAAGGCTCGGGCCTTCCGCTTGTCCAGCCCGAACCACTGGTCGCACCCATCAGGGAACTTGTGGAGCATGACCGACGGGTACAGGGAATTGATGTCGGTGTAATACAGGTCTTCCCCTTGAGCGTGCGTGCGGAATAGCTCCACTCGTCCACCGTAGTAGGCATTGCGTGCCGCCGGCATCGAGCATTGCCAATTGATGCCCCGCAGCACCACACCCTGCCAGATGGACACGCTGATCGATCCCAGCGTGGACTTCATGGCGGCCCCGTACTGGATGCAGATCCGCTCGGCCAGTGCCATTGCCTCGATGACGATTTCCACGTCTCGGAAGACGTATTCTTCAGACTCCACGTCCATCTCCATCTTCTCGATGCCGAGGGACTTGCCGACCTTTGCCAGAGGCATGGGCCAGACGTTGCTGGAGTCGAGCAGGATGACGTTCTTCCACCGGGCGCGGACCAGCCGGTTGCCCACCATCGTGATGTCCAACTCGTCGAGCCGGTCCCGCCAGATGTTGCCGATGTCATAGGCCAGATTGTGGGCGTAGACGCGCCGGGACTGGCCCCGGCCCTCCAGCCATGCGAGGAAGGGTTCAACGTCCCAGACGTTCTCTTGGAAGCGTCCTCTGGCCCGTTTCCGCTTGATGGTCGGACGGTAGTGAAATCGCTCGCCGGTCATGGCATCGATGGCGGCGATCTGGGTGCAGAACTTCTCGTATCCCGGATGATTTTGGTTGGCGTCCGAGAAGTCCTTGGAGTTGTCCTCGGTGTCGAACGCGATGAGGTCGCATTGGGTCATGGGGACTCCTTCAACGCCTCAAAGGCGATCTGAGATTCGGTCGAGCGGTTCCCTCGGTAGTCGGTGTTAGCGATCCTGCGGAGTGCGGTCTCTAGGTGGTTGATGCGGTGGTTGAGAAGGAGGTTCTCCTTCTTGAGATCGAGAGCCTCTCTGAAGAACATGGTCGATAGACCTGACTCAAGCTCTCCCGGTTTTAAGTTGGTGGTGATGTTCCAAAATGCTGGACCATCCGATGGCTGGTGCTGCGGCTGCTGTTTCCCCTGTGACATAGGTTTACTGTGGCTTGTTTGTTACTCTCTGCACTGTCGGCATGATTGTGACCGACGAAACTCTTGCGACCTCGTACTTACGCTTGACCCAAGGTTTGCCCCTGCGGGTCCATTTGGATTGAGGCTTTCCTTTGTTCTCTGACAGCGCACCAACACGACGTGCTGATCCGCGAGAGACAAGTCCGCGCTCTGAAAGCTGCTCTGCGATGCCGGCATACAGCCGCTTTTCAACGAAGCCCTGATAAAGGCTTGTGGTGGAAGCCTGTTCCTTCCGCTGACCGAATGAGTCCTTGTGTTCGATGGTGATCGTGGAGCCATCAGGGAGTTTCACCTCGGCCTTCACCTCAAAAAGGATCGGGACATCCCCAACCTCTTTCGCTCCGAATGCTTTCTTCACCATCTGCTTGGTGGCCTTGATCACCTTGGGGACAACCTCCTCATGCCACCTCACATTGCCCACCTTAGCCTTCACTGTGACCGGCTTGATCAGTCTGCTGCCGGGAACGAAAAAGAGCTTCTCAGCCACTCGCCTTGCGGCCTTGGTGCGGAAATTCAGCGGATCGATGGTGGAGGATTTCAACGCCACCGGATGCTTGGTCTTGGCCTTCCTGCGCTTTCCAACTACTGGAGGGGTGTACTCCTTGTACGGAGTCACCTTCTTGTTCTTGGTGACGTACAGGGCATACACCTTGCCCTTGTAATTCTTAGGCACACGATCACCCGGCTTGGCTGAACGTGTCTTGGTGGCAGCAATCAGGACGACACTGCTGCGCTCGACCTTGCGCGGTCTGAAGCGGCGTGTGGCCTGCTTGAAGGCTTTCTGTTGCTTGGCATCCTTCTCCTGTTGGAGTAGTCGCCTGCGAAACTCGCCCGGAGCCCATCCCCTTGGGTTATCCAGTTCGTTGTCCCCTGCTGGCATAGGACGGGGATCGTCCTCTGAGTGAAGCCACAAGTCAACCTCCCCTCCGCTTCGCTTCGCTCGCTCCCGCCCCGCAAGCGGGGCTCGACCCCCGGCCTGCGGTCGCCCGACCCCGGCCTGCGGTCGCCCGGACCCGGAGACCGGAGCCCGGACGCGCCTGCGGTCGCCCGGACCCCGGAACCCGGAGCCCGGAGACGGTGCTGTAAATGTTACAGTGTGTGCGTGCTGTTGGTGATGCTGTAAATGTTACAGTGGGTGCGTGCTGTTGGTGATGCTGTAAATGTTACAGTGGGTGCGTGCTGTTGCTGTTGTTGCGATTGTGCTTGACAGTGATGGTGTAGGCGGGGTGCCGCGGCGGGGTGCGGTTGGCGGCGAGAGGATTCTGGGGAAAGGTCTCAGGCCCCC
>SXGQ01412549.1_pt1 | contig 11816 bp, 10 predicted proteins | sample 3178371 | NCBI WGS metagenome assembly SXGQ01 (sample SAMN11356859, study PRJNA531348) | freshwater metagenome | isolation source: freshwater sample F1-20 | place: China: Fuxian Lake, Yuxi | collected 2017-12-25 | reverse complement strand
CGGCCGACGCCTTCCAGGTACGCAAGCTGCGCGAGGCCGGCGCGGTGATTCTCGGTAAAACGACGATGCACGAGTTGGCGGCGGGGATTACCAACATCTCGTCGCTGACCAGCCAGACGCGAAACCCGTACGACTTGATGCGCGTACCCGGCGGCTCGAGCGGCGGCACCGGCGCGGCCATCGGCGCGAGCCTCGCCGCCGCGGGCATGGGCAGCGACACGTGCGGATCGATCCGCATCCCGGCCGCGAACCAGAACATGGTTGGCTTGCGCGGCACGCACGGCCTGTCGAGCCGCACCGGCGTGATGCCGCTCTCGTCGACGCAGGACATCGCCGGGCCGCTCGCACGGACGGTCACCGACCTGGCGATCATGCTCGACGCGACGGTCGGCCCCGATCCCACCGACCCGATCACCGCCGACGGCGCGGCACACATTCCCAGGTCCTACCGCGACGCGCTCACGCCGGGCGGCTTGAAGGGCGCCCGCATCGGCGTGCTGCGCGGACTGTTCGGGACCGCGCCCGAAGACGACGAGGTCGGCAACCTGGTTCGCAAGGCGCTGGACGGCATGAAGACGCAGGGCGCCGAGGTCGTGGACATCACGGTACCTGGCCTGGACGAGCTGTTGCGCGACAGCAGCGTGATTGCCGACGAGTTCAAGTTCGACCTGGCCGCGTACCTGGCGAAGCAGCCGAATGCCCCGGTCAAGTCGCTGGGCGAGATCATCGAGCGCGGCCTGCATCACGATCAGCTGGACGCCACGTTCCGCCTGCGCAACTCACCCGAGAAGAAGGAGACCGAGCGTTACCGCCAGGCCTTCGTGAAACGCCGGGCGCTGCGCGCCGCCGTGCTGGCGACTCTCGAGGAACAACGCCTCGCGGTGCTTGCGTACCCGACGCTCCGCCGCAAGCCGGCGATGATCGGCGAGGCGCAAGCCGGTTCGAACTGCCAGCTGAGCGCGACCACCGGCCTGCCCGCCATCACGATGCCGGCGGGCTTCACCGCTGACGGACTGCCGATCGGGCTGGAGTTACTGGGCGGCGCCTTCCAGGAAGCGGCACTGTTGAGGCTGGCATACGGCTGGGAGCAGGCCACCAAGCCGCGCCGGCCGCCCTTCAGCACTCCTCCGCTCATCAACGGCGCCGCGCCACCACCGGTGAGCTTCGAGGCGACCGTCGGCGGCAGCACCGTCAAGTTCACCTACGACCGGACGACGGGCTCACTGCGATACGACGCCACGACCCCCACCATCGGCACCGATCGAGTCGCGGGATTGACCCTGCAGCGCAGCGACGGCGACAAGCCGGGGCCGATCATCGCCCACTTGCTCGTGCCGAACCAGATCACCGGCTCGGGGACGTTGATGCTGCGAGGACGTGACCGGGAGGACCTGGTGGCGGGCAAGATCTACGCGCACTTCTATACGAGGCTGGCGCCACTGGGTGCGGGCAGGACACAGGTCAAAATTCCTTAGCCACAGAGGACACAGAGGACACAGAGACAACTCATCGAAATGCCTGTCACGGGGCACTCCTTGGGCGACACGGCTACAGGACGAAGCGCTTGATCCCCTCGCGTAGAACCGGGCGGTTGAAGTTCAGGATCAACCCGGTTCGAATGTTAGTGATCCGCAGGTAGGTCAGCATCTGAGCCGTGAAGACCGGTTCAAGATGCAGAACGCTCTTCACTTCGACGACGACCTGTCCTTCGACGATCAGATCCGGCCGGTACTCGCCGACTCGAATGCCCTTATAGGTCAGCGGCACCAACCGTTCCCGGTCGAAATTGAGGCCGCAGGACGCCAGTTCGATGCACATCGCCAGCGTGTAGGGCTTCTCCAGCAGGCCGGCGCCCATATGGCGATGCACTTCGATGGCGCAACCGATGATTCGTTCGGTAAGAGGATCCCGTTGTTCCATGGCCCTCGTATGAGCATGAGGCGTGCCGTCAGGTTGCTGGGCAAATTGATGGAACCGGTGGATGGAGATGGCAGAAACTGAGGGTCGAACCCGCCTGAGTCGTTGAAATTATTGCTCTGTGTTCTCTTGTGTCCTCTGTGGCTAACTCTCTCTCTGTCGTCCTCAGCGCGGCGTGCGGTAAGTACTGGCCGCGCCGAGGTTGGTCGGCCGGCCGCCGCCGGCATTGGCGAGCGACAGTCTCATCTCGTCCGAGACGATGTCATAGCTGCCGAGGCGCCGGCCGAGCGGCGACACCAGGTCGATCGACGGAAACGGCCGGTTCGCCAGGCCGAGCGCGACCGTGCCCGTCTCGATGGCGGTGCCCGACTCGGTCAGCAGCGCGTACTCGTAATTCGGGTTGCGCGCGTCGGCCCGCGAGAACCGGATGCCCGCAGGACCGTCACCGGCCACCCGCATCCAGGTGCGCGTGGCCGGAAAGCGCAGGCCGCGCGGATTGGAGGCGAACGGCTCCAGCAACTCGGCGCTCGTGACCGCCGTGCTCCAGGTCCGATCGAAGAACGCCTTCGCATCGGCCGACAGGAACGGCTCGGGCGTGACCGCGTTCGGATCCGGAATCGCCCGGTAGTACTCAAAGTCATCCAACTGGAAGTGCGTCATCGCGTAGGTAATGAGGGTCGCTCCCACCATCTGCGACACCGTGCCGGCTGTTCCCAGCGCCTGTCCGGCGCGGACGGTTGCGGCAGCGACGACCTCGGGATTCACGCTGGCGAGGTTGGTATAGGTGGTGCGATAGAAATGTGTGCCCACCACGTGTTCGAGCTGCACGATGCTGCGGCCCGCTGCCGACGGATCGGGGGCCACGCTCTCCACCACGCCGGCCGCGGCGGCCCGGACCAGCCCGCCGATTCGGTACTCCACATCCCAGCCGGGATGTCCGTCGGCGGCATGCTCGGCGCCGTGGTAGCCGAACGGCGCGAGCCCGAACGCGCCCGTGGCCGCAGCCGACGGCTCGATGGGCATCACCAGGCTCAGCACGCCGGGAACGGTGGTGGGGAGGGGCACCACGATTGGCGGCAGCGCCGCCACGGGCGTGGGCGCGGTCGGGGAGTTATCGGACGTGCACGCGGCGGTGGCGGCCAGGATGAGGATGAGCAGCGCCGAAGGCTTCAGCATTTCGCCGGCCATCGTACCTCCATCGCCTAGATCAAGCGGGCGCGAATCTCGGGCGGGGGGATCTCACAGGCGTTGGCGCGCCCGGCCAGCCGGATCCTGATGGCCGCGACCACCGCGTAGGCGGCATCGCGAACAGGCCGGGGAATCCAGAGCAACACCGCCGCCCATCGCCAGGGCGCCGACAGGCGCTGCGCAATCCGCAGCGACGCGGTCGATCGCAAGTACACCTCGCCGTCCTCGATCAAGACAATGCTGCGGGTGGCTGCCCGGCTGGTGCCGTGCGAGGCCAGCAACGCCACGGCCGCGGGCGATTGCGATGCGCCGAAGCGGAAGTAGCCGCCGTCACGCTGGGCGATGAACTTCACCGAGCCCTCGCAAAACGCGCACTCGCCATCGAACAGGATGATCGCAGACATTGCTCCAATTGTAGTGCGGAGCAGCGGGCTATTGTTTGAGCAGGCGAATACCGCCGGGCAGGTGCGCGGTGGCTTCGATTTCGACTTTGTATTCGGGACTCGCAAGCCGGGTGACGCCGACCAGGGTGCTGGCCGGCCGATTGGTCCCGAAATACTTGGCGCGCACCGCGGTGGCCTCCGGCGCCCGGAACGCATCCACGTCCGTGGCGTAAATGTTGATCTTGACGACGTGCGAGAAGTCGGCGCCCTGCGACTTGAGGGCCGTCTGAAGGTTCTTCAGGACCTGTTCGAGCTGCTCAACCATCCCCGGCCCCGCCAGCTTGCCCTCCGCGTCGGCGCCAAGCTGGCCGGCGATATAGATAATGTCGCCCACCTTGACGATGTGCGAATAGGTGGTGGGCGGGCTCAGCCCCGGCGGGTTGATGCGCTCGATCTTTTGTGCGGCTGCGCTGGTGACCAACAGTGCCGCCCCTGCAAAAGCGATGGCGAGTCTGCGCATCTTCGACTCCCGACTCCCGGCTGAAACGGCTACTGCCAGCTGACACGGGCGCCGACTCGCACGGTCCGCGGCCAGCCAATCTGGCGCAGCGGCGTGCGGGCCGTGTCGAACTCGGTGTCGAGAATGTTCTCGACCGCCACGAACGCATTCAGGCCGCGGGTGATGGCGCGGTTCACCGTGGCATCCCACACCGCGTACGGGTTCAGGATGAACGACTGGGTGTTGAGGTCGTCGTCATACTGCTCGCCGCTGAACCGCAACTGAGTGGCGGCCGTGAACCAGCGCGGCTCGGCCCAGGTCAGCCCGAAGCCCCCCTGCACCACTGGCACCTGCGGCACCGTCTTGCCTCCGAGCGCGGGCGTCGCTACCGAGCCGCGGAAGTGGCTCGACGTCAGCACCAGTTGGGCGTTGACGCTAAACGCCGTCGAGACGCGGGTGTCGAACTCCATTTCGACGCCGGTGGCGCGAATGCTGTCGGAGTTCTGGCGCTGGCGAATGGTCGAGGTCGGCGTCTGCGTCAGCGTGACGTTGGCGATCGCCCCATCGAGGTGGTTGAAGAACGCAGTGGCCCGGAACGAGGTGCGCGACCACTGCGTGAGCACGCCGCCTTCGACGCCGGTCAGCGTTTCCGGATCGAGCCGCGGGTTGGCGTTGGTGATCGCCTGGCCGGCGGCAAACCGCCGGTGCAGCTCGTTCAGCGTCGGCGTGCGGTTGGCATGGTAGGCCGAGGCCTGCACCTGGAAGCGGCCCTGGCGCCACGCCAGCGCCCCGCGCGGGCTGACAAAGGTCACCTGCTTGGTGGGATCAGCCGGGTTGAGCGGCTCGGAGTTCCACCAGTCGACGCGGCCACCCACTTCGAAGGTCAGGGCATCGCTGGCGGTGATGCTGGCGCGCGCATAGGCGGCGCCGAGCGTCTCGGTACCGCCGGAGGCGAACGGCCCGTTGGGCGTGTTGACCCCGCCGATGAGCGTGTATCGCAACTCGTCCTGGGCCGACTCGGTGCGGTGGTAGTCGCCGCCGACGATCAGCGTGGCACGGCCGAGCGGACGCGTCCACTGGCCGTTGGCCATGGCGTGCTTGGTATCGATGAACTGCTCGAAGGTCAGGCGCTCGGTGGCGCGGGTCGCGGGGACGAACGAAAACGTCTGGTAGTAATCCTGGTTGCTCGCGGCCGCCCGCGCCTGCAGCACGCCGCCGCCCATTAACCCGCCACCCTCGAGCGAGAACTGTTTCCAGTCGGTGGAGTTCACCTGGGCCGGCGTGCCGTTGCCACGCTCTTCCGTGTAGGCGGCGCCACGCAGCGTCAGGTGCCAGTTGCTCTGGCGGTAGCCGGCCGTCGCGAAGCCGGTCTGGTAATCGCTGTCGGCCGCCTGGTCGATCGGACCACGCACTTCGGGGGCGACAATGAACGCGCCGTCGGTGCGCACGCCTTCATAGGCGCCCGTGGCCGACCAGCCGTTGCGTTCGGCGGCGCCGAACAGCGATCCGCGAAAGGTGTCGTGCGACCCACCGTCAAAGGTGGCTCGCGCCCGCGGCCGGCTGGGCTGAACGGTCAGCACCTGCACCACGCCACCGAGCGCGCCGGCACCGTACAGGTCGCCGGTGGCGCCGCGCACGACCTCGACCCGGTCGACCGCGGCCTGCGGCACGCGGTTCCAGTAGACCCAGCTGCCAAACGGGTCGTTCAGCGGCACGCCGTCGGCCAGCACCAGCGTGCGGCTCGCGCCCGAGCCAGAGACGCCGCGCAACGTGACGCCCTGGGTGGTGGGATTGGCCACGCGCGATGAACTGCGACGAAACAGGGTGAACCCCGGGGTGGATCGCAAGGCGTCGTCCAGCGAGCCCGCGGCCATGTTGGTCAACTCGGCGCTGGTAATCACGGTGGCGCTGGCGGCGCTCGGCAGCCGTTCGGCGCCGCGCGTGGCGGTGACGACCACCGAGTCGGCGAAATTCAACGGGCGGAGCACGACGTACACCGGCCCCGAGCCGGTGACGGCGACGTCGGCCGGTTCGAAGCCTTCAGAGGTGACGCGAACCGCGACCGCCACCGTCCCGGCATCGAAGTTGCCTTCGCCGTCGCTGCGCACGGTCACGGAACCGCCATCAGGTGTGCGAACGACCACCTCGGCGCCGGGGATGACCCCGCCGGATACGTCCAACACGCTGCCACGAGTCGTCGTCGCCGACGGCGCCGCCGCGGGTGAGATAGTCTGTGAGCGAGCGGGTGTGGGCGACACGAACAAGGCCGACACCAAGCCAGCCACGACAAAACGAACCCGTCGGGTCATAGACAATGAACTCTACACCATTCATCATCGCTGAACCTGATCGCCAACTGCTCGAAGGCCCCCACTCCCGAATCCGCGAGCTGCTCATGGTCTTGCGAGCGGGACGCGACTTGATTCGCGGTTTCCGCGCCCTGCACTTCATTGGTCCCTGTGTGACCGTCTTCGGGTCGGCCCGCTTCGACGAGCACCACCGCTATTACGCCATGGCCCGTGAGATCGGCGGCGCGTTGTCGAAGATGGGATTTACCGTGATGACCGGCGGCGGTCCCGGCGTGATGGAGGCCGCCAATCGCGGCGCGCGCGAGGCCGGTGGACTCTCGGTCGGTTGCAACATCAAGTTGCCGATGGAGCAGGAGCCAAACCCGTATCTCGATCGGTGGGTGGACTGCCACTATTTTTTCGTGCGCAAGGTGCTGCTGCTGAAGTACTCCTACGCCTTCGTGGTGATGCCGGGCGGGCTCGGCACGCTCGACGAACTGTCCGAGGCGCTCACCCTGATCCAGACCCGCAAGATCCTGCAGTTCCCCATCGTCCTGATGGGCCGCGATTACTGGGCTCCGTTCCTGGCCATGATGCGGACCATGGTGGAGGCAGGCACGGTCTCGCCGGGCGACCTGGACCTGATGCTGGTGACCGACTCGTTACCCGACGCGGTGGCCCATCTGGAAAAATATGCCGTCGAGCACTTCGGCCTGAAGCGCCGCAAGGCGCCGAAGCCGTCGCGGTGGCTCGGCGAGAGGCAGATCGCGAGGTAGGGCCCCCAAGGGCGCGGCCAGAGAATCGGTGCCGATTCGCCGAATCGGTGTGATTCGGTAGCTTAGGCCCGGCCCACGGCGTGCATGGCCGCGCCGGCGGCCGCGCAAATGACCCCGCCCCAGATCATGTCGACCACGACGACCTTGAGCGGAAAACCCTGCATGGTCGCGTAGTTGGTCAGGTCGTAAACGCTATAGGCAATCACCCCGAAGACCGCGGACCACAGCGCGGCCCCGCCGATGGCGCCGGCGCGCGCCCGGGGCAGGGCGAACAGGGCCAGGCCCAGCACGATCAAGGCATAGAGCAGCAGGGCCGGCAGCCAACGCGGGTCCAGACTGCCATCCGGATGCTGGCGCAGCAGCGGTCCGAGCTCGCTCTTGTAGAACTGGCTGGCCAGCAGCCCGAGCCACACCGCGTCCATCAGGATGACGACGACCAGGCCGAGGCCCCACTGTTTGACGAGTTCCATAGTTGCTCACTATGACGCCCGACCAGGCGGCCAGGGTCCCATCCCTGTTAAGCTGAACCAGATATGCGCCTGGCCAAACTGGCAATCGCCAGCGTCAGCCCCACGGTCGGGGCGGTGGTCTCGAACGTCGATCGGCTGATCGAGGTGGCCCGCGCCATGGGCGAGGCCGACGTCACCATTGGCGCCTTTCCCGAGCAGGCCATCGGTGGTTATCCGCCGGAGGACCTGGTCCAGTGGCGTGGCTTCCTGGAGGGCCAGCGCCGCGAACTCGACCGCTTTGCCGCCGAAACCGCCGGGTATGGCACGGTTTACGTCCTCGGCCTGGCGGTCTCGGTGGGCGGCCAGCTGTTCAACTCCGCCGCCGTCGTCCATCGCGGCGTGATCGCCGGGCTGGTGCCGAAAGAGAAGCTTCCGACCTACAACGTGTTCTACGAGGGCCGCACGTTCTCGCGCGGCGGCGCCGGCCTGGCGCTCGATGCCGGCGGGGTGCCGCTCGGCGACTACCTGTTCGCGTTCGATTTTGGCGAGGTCGCTGTCGAGGTGTGCGAGGACGCGTGGTCGCCGGATGGCCCCATGCGCCGGCGCTGCTACTCGGGCGCAGAGATCGTGGTGAACGTGTCGAGCTCGCCCTACCGGATGGGCATCGACTCGACCCGCCGCGAGATGCTGGCGACGCGCGCGGCCGACAACCAGGCGGTGTTGCTCTATGCCAATGCGGTCGGCGGCCAGGACGGGCTGATCTACGACGGTGGCGGCTTCATCTTCCAGAACGGCCGGTGGGTCTTCGAGGCACCCCGCTTTGAACAGGGCTGGTGGTCGTCGGTCGTCGATCTCGATCGCACGCGGCGGCTGCGCATGGAGAACACCACCTGGCGCAGCGACTGCGAAGCGTTCCGGCTGCAGCGGGAGACCGTGCCGGCCGTGCCCGTGGCCGCCGCGACCGCCGATCGCACCGCGCTGACCTACCCGGCGCCCGAGGGCGGCAGCTTCTTTCTGCCTGCCAGCACGAAGCCGGCCGCCGACCCCCGCGAACGCGCGCTCGACGACCTGTTCGAAGCGCTCGCGCTCGGCGTGAAGAGTTATTACGAGAAGACCGGCGCGTTCAGCTCGCTCGGCATCGCTCTCTCCGGCGGACGCGATTCCATGCTCACGCTGGCCGTGGCGTGGCGCGCCTCCCAGTTGATCACGGGTGGCGCTGCGATCTCCGCGTTCTACATGCCCAGCCGCCATTCGCAGCCCGAGACAAAGCATGCCGCGCAGCAGCTGGCCGATGAGCTGGGCGTGTCGCTCACGACCAGCCCGATCGACGAGGCCACCGAACGCGAAGTGGCCGCCGCCGCCGCCATGCTCGACGGCAAGCCATTGACCGAGCTGACCCGCCAGAACATCCAGGCGCGCGTGCGCGGCCAGCGAATGTGGAACTGGGCCAACTCGTCGGGCGCATTGTTCCTGCAAACCGGCGACATGAGCGAGAAGGCCGTCGGCTACACCACCATCGGCGGCGATCTCGAAGGCGCCTTGTCGGTGATTGCCAACGTCCCCAAGACCGTGGTCATTGCCCTGCTCGAACGGCTCGAACGCCGCTTCGGCTTCAAGGGTGTGTCAGCAACCTTGGCCACCGACCCGGGTCCGGAACTCGCCGACGCACAGGTCGCCGAACACGAGCTGATGCCCTTCCCCGTGCTCGACGCCTGCCTGCACCTCTACGCCGGCGAGAAGATGTCACCCGGCGAAGTCGGCACCGCGCTCCAGGCGCTGTTCCCGCAGATGGATGCGGCGGCGCTCGACCAGTGCGCCACCAGATTCACCAAGTTGTTCTCGCAGTCGATCTACAAGTGGGTCCAGTCTCCCCTGTCACTGCACGTCGGCTCGCTCGACCTCGACCGCGAGCGCGCGCTGCAGATGCCAGTCGTCCAAAAGAACGAATGGCATTAACGACCAGAGACCAAGAGGGTGTGCGCGCACCCAGTCTCGCCGGCCGTGCTGGTGCCGAGGGAGCCTTGGCGGAGGCGGAAGTACAATGGGAGAGATGCCGCTGCCCATCACGATTGCGGCGCTGGCCGACCCACGGGTCGCTGACTATCAGCACCTGGCCGACCACCGGCACATGCTCGATCGCGGCCGGTTCATCGCCGAGGGCCGCCTCGTCGTCCGGCGCCTGCTCGACCTGCGGCAATGGGATGTCGAATCGATCCTGCTGACTCCGGCCGCGTTCGACAACCTGGGCGATGTGCTCCACCTGGCCACCGCGCCGATCTACCTGGTCGATCAGGCCCTGATGAACGGCATTGCCGGCTTCAACATCCACCGCGGCTGCCTCGCCCTGGCGCGCCGGCCCGAGCCGGCCACGCTGGACCGCATTGCCGCCGGCCCGCTGTCGCGCGTCCTCGTCATGGAAGGCGTGAACAACCCCGACAACGTCGGCGGCCTGTTCCGCACCGCCGCGGCTTTCGGCGTCGAACTGGTGATTCTCGGACCCAACTGCGGCGACCCCTTGTATCGCAAGGCGATCCGCACGTCGATGGCAGCCACGCTGGTCGTTCCGTTCGTGACCGCGCCGGGGTGGCCATCGGCCATCACCGACCTGCGCGCCGACGGCTTCACCGTCGCCTCGCTCACGCCGCGCCACGATGCGTTGCCGCTGATGGACCTGCCCCGCCGCGCCAAGCTGGCGCTGGTCGTCGGCGCCGAGGGCGACGGCCTCACCGAGCCGGCCATGGCGGCCTCGACCTACCGCGTGTGCATCCCCACTACCGCCGCCGTTGACTCGTTGAACGTCACGACTGCCGCATCCATTGCGATGTACCATTGCTGGCAGGAGTAGCGGCACCTAGTGGAATTCATTGAAGAGGTCTTGAGGTTTCTCACCGCCCGCATGCAGATCGAAGCGGAATGGGCGGTGCAGGAGAAGACCTCGTTCACCTGGTGGGCCTCGTCGCTGAGGCAGCGCGTGTGGGTCGCCGAGCCGCGCGAGTTCCAGGGGGTGCCGCTCACGACGCTACACGTCGACACCGATCTGATCGCCGGCGTGCCGATGGACGACGCCACGTGGACGCGGCTGGCCGCCGTCAACCGCTTCGCGTCGCTCAGCGCCCATGTTGCCGAGCCGGCGGCCGGCACCATCTCGCTGCACTCGTCGGTCTCGCTCACTGAAGACAACTATCGATTGGCCCAGACCATCGCCCTGCACGCCATGGCGTTGCAGATGACGGACGCGTATGGTGAGGCGGCGGAGCTGGCCGGGGCCTTCGGAGGCGCGGTCGCAGCGTCGCCCCATCCGAAAATGGGCATGCGCCACACGCCTGACGAGATGGTGGGCATTCTCGAGATCTACCAGCAGCGCGGCGCGGCCGAGTCGCCGTTCTCGCCAGAGGAGCTGGCCCAGCTGGTGCACGTGGAACCCCGGCCGTGGCTGCTCGCCGCCAACGATGTGCACCGCCTCGACGCCGACCTCGAGTTCGCGGCCGGCGAGGTGCACGCGCGGCTCGAACTCGACGCCGCAGCCGCGCATCCGTCGCTCGGCAGCGGTTTGCAGATGCGATTGAAGTTGCCGGTCGAACCCGACGCGATGGTCGCGCAGCGCCTGAACGCGAACGAACGGCTCGGGCCCGATGCCCACCAGCTTGGCGCCTGGTGCGTGGACGAGGAGCACGGGTTGATGTTCACCGGCTTCGTGCCGGCCGCGGCGTGGGTGCCGGAACTATCGCGATCGCTGGTGTATCACCTGTCGGCGAAGAACGAGTGGGCGCGCGCCCTGCTGTTTCCGGCAGGATGAGGTCCGCCTGAAGCCGGACTAGCTTTCCCAGTCGAGCGAGCGGCCGACCGCCCTCTTCCAACCCGCGTACAGCTTGTCGCTCTTGGCCTTCGGCATGGCCGGGCGGAACTCGCGGTCGAGCGCCCAGTTCGCGGCGACGTCGTCCGTACCTTTCCAGTAGCCGACCGCCAGCCCCGCCAGATACGCCGCGCCGAGCGCCGTCGTCTCCGCCACGACCGGTCGCCGGACGGTGACGTTCAGAAGATCCGCTTGGAACTGCAGCAGCATCGCGTTGGCCGCTGCCCCGCCGTCGACCTTGAGGGTCAGCAGCGGCAGGTGTGATTCCTGCTGCATCACCTGCAGCACATCCCGCGTCTGGTAGGCCATGGCTTCCACGGCCGCGCGGGCGATGTGGGCCATCCGCGTGTTCCGGGTGAGCCCGACAATAGTGCCGCGAGCGTGCGGATCCCAGTACGGTGCGCCCAGGCCGACAAATGCCGGCACAAGGTACACCCCGTCTGTGTCGGTCACCTCGGCCATG
>SXGQ01749146.1_pt1 | contig 11817 bp, 9 predicted proteins | sample 3178371 | NCBI WGS metagenome assembly SXGQ01 (sample SAMN11356859, study PRJNA531348) | freshwater metagenome | isolation source: freshwater sample F1-20 | place: China: Fuxian Lake, Yuxi | collected 2017-12-25 | reverse complement strand
GGCGCCGCGCAGGTTGGCGCGCGTCAGGTCCGCGCCCGTTGCGTCGGCGTCGGCCAGGTTGGCGCCCTCCAGCACGGGCGGGCTTTGCGCGCCCGTGCGCACCGTGTTGGCGTCGCGCAGCACGGCGCCGGACAGGTTGGCGCGGCTAAAGTCGGCGTCCTGCATGCACGCGCCGCTCAGGTTCGCGCCCGCCAGGTTGGCCTCCGTGAAGTCTGCGCGGGCCAGCTCCGCGCCGGACAGGTCGGCGCCGGCCAGCATCGCACCCCGGAGCGTGGAGCCGCGCAGGTCCGCGCGCGACAGGTCCGTGCTGGAAAACGTGAGCCCCGTCAGGTCCAGCCCGGCCAGGTTGGCCCCCGCCAGCGACCGCTCGGCGTCGGCCAGACGGCGCTCCACCTGGTCGCGGGTGAGCGCCGGGCCGGCCGGCGTTCCACTGCCTCCGTTGGATCCGCCCAGAATGCGATCGAGGATGTGCATGGGGCCTCCTCCCGGGGTGTGCGGGACAGCCGCCGCGTTCGGGCGGCACCAGGGGACCGGGGTGGCGCACGAGACGCCCCGCCGCTCACCGGGTCCTGCCGCACGGTCCGTTCCGTTATCTCCCGCGCGAGGTTCCGGCGGCGTGCGCGCACCGGGACGGCGTCTGCGGCGCACCGCGAAGGCCGTGGATCACGGCCGGGACAGGGGATGCGCCCGGAACGATCTCCTGCTCCTTCTCACGCGGGCCGCAAACGCGGAAGGGGGGAGCATCCGCCCGCAGGTGGATGCTCCCCCTTCATGCTCGTCCCGTCCGCGCGGCGGGTCAGGACTCCAGCGTCGCCTCGAGCGTGAGGTTCACGCCGGCCAGGGCCACCGAGACGGGGCAGCCCTTCTTGGTGCCGTCGGCGATGGCCTGGAAGGTGGCGTCGTCCACCCCGGGCACGGCGGCGCGCACGCGTAGCGCCATGGTGGTGATCTTGAAGCCCTCGCCCACCTTTTCCACCGTGCAGGCGGCGTCGGTGTGCACGCGCGTGGCGGGCGTGCCGTTCTTCTCCAGTCCCACGCTCAGCGCCATGCTGAAGCAGGCGGCCTCGGCGGCGGCGAGCAGCTCCTCGGGGTTGGTGCCCCCCGCATCCCCGAACCGCGAGCCGAACGAGTAGCTTCCGCTGATGGCGCCGCTCTCGCCCTGGAAGCTCCCCTTGCCGCCCTGCAGCCCGCCTTCCCACGTCGCGCTCGCGTTGCGTGTAGGCATCTCCACCCCTCCTGTCTTCCTGGTTGGCCGATCTCGATTCGATACGAGGCGCTCTGCTTCCTCGCCGGACAAGGTACGGAGCCGGCCGCCCGCGGGCCAGACGGACCACCCCTTTCGCAAACAGCAGCGACGCCGCACTATAAAATGTTCTCATGGGATCGATACCGAACTTCGACGAGAACATCGCCTTGTATCATCGACGCGTTTTTTGAGCTAGTTTTTGCGCCACCCTACGTCGGCCGAGGCTGCGATGACGGCAGGATCCAGTCGCTACACCTTCGTCACCCTCGGTTTGGCGGTTGCCCTGTCGGTAAGTTCCTGCGGCGATCTCGCCACGGGGCCTCAAACCCCGGGCACCGCCACAGCTACCGCTGCGCATCCCGCCTATGCCTGCGACACGATGGTCGGTGGGGTGTACGTAATGTGCCCGGTATCGCCATACCCAACGGAGTGCGACAAATACACGGACTTGAGCTGGTGTCAGGAACGCGATGAACCATGCACGGCCTCTACTCCACGTGATCCGCGTCCAGACGACTTCGCCACCGTATCGGGGTGCCCCGGTCCCGGCTCTGGCCCTGGGGCAGGCGGTGCGCCGCCGTCGCCACCCCCGGCCAACGATCGACCCATCGCGCTGGCCGATACGTGCCACACGGGTGACCCCGTCGTGGACGATCCACAAGTGAGCGAGGGATTGCGGGACCTGTGGATGCGCAGCAACCCGGATGCGAACCTGGCCCAGCGCCGCGAAACCGCGGGTTGGATCGTGGAGCATCCCGCCGGGCAGTTCATTATCGTCCCCATTGCGACCATGTCGTCAAACTTTGGATGTGCCGACTTCATGGTTCAGGTTCCCGCGCACGGAACCATCGTTGGATTCGTGCACACGCATCCGTACCAGCTCGATGAGACGATCGTAGATTGCGAGTTCACGAACGTGGGAGACTACACCGGCGCCCCGAGCAACGCGGACAGAACGGCGTCGGAGATGCTGGGGAACCTGCTCGGCCGGTCGGACCCGCTCCCAGGGTACATCATCGACAAGGACGGGTACTTTCGCTTTCAGGGCACCCGGTACACGGCCACTCCGCGACTGCCGCGCTGTGGCTACTGATCCACCACCCGCTACCGGACAAACAGCCATGAAGACGGTATACGCCCTGGTCGCGGCGCTTGCCTTGGTCCCCTCCGGCCCGGCGCATGGCCAGTGCACGAGCGAGACGGAGCAGGGCCGGCGGGTGGTGATGGAGTTCGCCACGCTGCACGGCCCGGGCAGCCGCCCTGCCGGAGTTCCCGTCGTGCCCGCCTCCGAGGTCCGGCTCCTGTCCAACGTCGGTGACGCGGCCGTTTGCCAGCAACTGCATCACCAGTGGACGGGACAGCGCCACGACCCGGATTCTCCACGCACGGACCTCCACGCGACGTACTACCAGGTGGGTAGCCAGTACTACGTGGTGGTGACGCGTGTTTCGCCGCCGGTAGAGCAGACGAGCGAGGGGATTCGTCTCCGGCTGGGCTGGACTCCCATCCTCGTCTTCAACAGCGGCTTCGAGCACATCACCACCGTCGGGCGGTAGACCTCCCGCCTGCGCAAAACCCTCCCCCGAAGTTGGGGGAGGGTCCGGCCGCCGTTGCAAGGAACGAGCAAAAAGGCGGTCGGGGGAGAGGGCCCTCCGTCGCGCAGCGATGGAGCCCGACATCAGCCGCCCGCTACCGCCACACCCACCGCCCCCCGCGACACCTCCCTCCCCGCGATCCCCCCTACACCATCTCTTCCACCAGCACCGTCGGCGTGCGGGGCACCTCGTCGTGGGGGAACGCCGTCCCGTCGGCCGTCTTGCGCGTGATCTCGCCCAGCCACGGCGGCGCGTGCTCCGAGTTGGCGTCGTACAGGCCCCGCAGCGTTTCCAGCAGGGCCTCCAGAGCCCGCTCACGGCGCTCCGGCGGCAGGTCGCGCACCAGCGACCCCAGCGCCGCCGCGATGCCGTCGGCCGTGAGGTCGGCGCCCAGGTTGTTGCGCTCGCGGTGCAGCCAGTCGAACAGCTTGCGCCGGCTCTTCTGGTACGGCACGCCCCCCGACAGGAACTTGTCCAGCCCGCTGGGGCTCATTCCCACCTGCCGCGCCACGGACCGCAGCGACGTGGCCTGCACCCGGATGGTCACCGCCTCGCGCAGGCGGTCGATGGAGGTCTGCGGACGATCGGTCATGTGCCCTTCCCCTTGCTCGGCATTATTTGTAGGCAAAGTGGACGTGCGCATATATCTACTTTGTCTTCTTTAACCGCACAAGGCCAGATTTTTAGCGCCTCTTGGCGCATGCGGGGCGGTCAACTTCTGGTGTAGACTGGCCGTGCACCCGCGCTTAGTATAGGCCGGAACGCTGGCACCGCGCCCGGCGTTTTCATGCACCCTCTCAAATCACGACGAACCTCACCGGAGGCTGTTGCCATGACCGCACGTCCACGCCGTCCCGGCCGTCCCCGCAGCGCTGACTTCACGACGCCGCTCACCATCCCCGGAGGGGCGGTCGCGGGGGCGGACGTCGTGCGCGAGCTGCCCCCGGAGGTGGCACTTCCCGTATGGCAGGTGCTGCGCACCGTGCTGCTGTGGGCCGCCGAGGAGCCTGCCCAGCGCAGCGGCCTGTTCGAGCCCTGCGCCATGGCCGAGTGGGAGCGGCAGCTGCTGGAGGAGGCGTGGGAGCCCGACGTGCGCGACCCGCTGGCCGTGCTGGTGGGCGAGATGGCGCGCCTGTCCCAGGCCGCACCCGAGACCATCGCCAAGGCGTGCCTGTGCGTGACGGACTGGGCTCTGGAGCACGGCCACGTGGCCACCGCGCTGGCCTATGCCGAGGCCGCCGCGCTCAGCTGGCCCCAGCACCCGCGCTACGCTTGGACCGCCGGCCGCCTGATGCGCGCCCACGGCCGTCCCCGCGAGGCGGAGCTGTGGCTCAAGCGCGCCGAGAAGGCGGCCACCACCGCAGGTGATTGGGAAGCGAGGCTGCTGGCCCTCAACAGCCTAGGAAACACGCATGCGGAGAAGGGCAATTATCGGCAGGCGGCGTTGGCCCACACGAACGCGCTTCGGATCGCACGAAGGAAGGGGTGGCGAGAGCGCGAAGGAGAGCTACTTCACGACCTGTTCGTGGCGGTCGCACATGAAGGGGATCTGGATATCGCTGAAAGCCATGCTCGTGCGGCGCTTGAGATCTACTGTTCGACCCAGCACAGCCGGTTGCTAGCGCTGGCGCATGACATCGCCGTCCTCTGGATGGAGCGGGACCAGTTTGGACGTGCGCTTCCCGTCTTCGTAGAGATCGCACAGCACTTCAAAGAGAACAACGAACGCATGCTCGTTGTGTCATCTGCAGCTCGTGCGGCCGGCGCCTGCTGCGAGGAGGAGCTCTATTCACAGCTTGCACAGGAGGCGGCGACCCTGGAAGCCCAGGCAACGTCGACTCGATTCCTCCCTCGTTCTCTCTACCTGCTCGGCTTGGGTGCGTGGTCGTTGAGCGATTGGGAATCGGCAGAGCGATTGCTCGTGCGAGCGGAGCAGATCGCACTCGAGCGCGGCGAAAACGATATCGTCACGGCCGCCGGACACGCGGCCGTAGCCGTCCGCGAACGCCAGTCGGCACGGGTCGGGCATCCCCCAGTTACGCATACACTAACCGGCCGCGGAACGTTGGCTGGCCGGTTCGTTGCCACACTGCGCAAGGCCCCAGTGCTGGTTACCGAGGGAATCCTCAGCCGCCCCCTGGCCGCCTGACGAGGTCAGTTTCCCGATCCCAGCATCCCAGGGCCCCGGGCAGTCGTGTCGACCGGTACGGTGGTTTCGGTTTCAGTGAGATTGCCGGAGCCGAGACCGTTTCCACCGTCCTCGCTCGTGTGGTTGCCGGAACCCAGCGAACCGCCGCCGTTGAAGCTCGGCGCGGCAGAGTCAATGCCGGCGGAGCTGGTGGGGGCGGCGGTGCAGGCGGCGAGAAAGAGGGCAACGGCCAGCGCGGACAGGCGAAACGGCTTCATGGGAGTCATCTCCGGAATCCAAAAGGGGGGACGCGGGCCGGGACAGGAGAACGGCCTCACTCCACATACTGTCGTCCACTTTGCCCACTAGCAACCTTGAAACCTCCGGAGATGACCGCCCTGGATCCGCCGTCGCTGGATACATTGCCAGAGAACGTGCGTCCTCTGCTGTTGATGGAGCCGGACCTGATGCGCCTGTTCGGCGGCGTGGGCGGGCCGTACGCCGTGTTCTCGCACGTGGGCTGGAGCACCGTGCAGGCGGTCCTGCGCCGCGCGCCGCCCAACACCATGGTGGTGGTGGACCCCTACGCCGGCGCCCGGTCCGGCGAGCGGTTTCCCCGGCTGCGCGAGCTGCTGCGCCGGTTTCCCTCCGTGCCCGTGGTGGCGGCCATGGAACTGCGCCGCGAGCTGGCGCCGGAGGTGAACATGCTGGTGGAGTGGGGCATCTCGGAGGTGGTGGCGCTGGGGCCCGACAGCGCGCCGCGGGCCCTGGAAGGCCGGCTGGGTGCCGCGCACGCGCGGCCGTTCAAGCGCGCGCTCGAGGGCCAGCTGTCCGTGTTCCTGACCTCCGAGGCCCACCAGGTGCTCATGGCGGCGGCCGAGGTGGCGGCGGACGGCGGGCAGGCGCCGGAGCTGGGGGACCGGCTGCGGGTGAGCACCCGCACGCTCACGGAGCGGTGCACCCGGGCAGACCTTCCGCCGCCCCGGCAGGTGCAGGCGTGGATGCGCGTGCTGCTGGCCTGCATGCTTCTGGACGACCCGGGCCGCACGGTGTACGGCGCGGCGTACGCCAGCGGCTACCAGGCAGACCGCTCGCTGCGCCGGTCGGTGACGGCGCTGCTGGGGATGGATACCACCACCCTGCGCCGGGCCGGCGCCTTTCGCACGGCCGCGCGCGCCTTCAACCGCCTGCTGCGCGACACCGCCAAGGCCGCCGAGGCCCGGCGCGCCGCCGCGCGGGACGGATAGCCACGTCTCGCCCGGTCCGTCACACCGAGCGGTGCCCTGGTGACACCTGCGTTGACACCCGTCGACGGGCGCGGGGAGGGTGTCAGCGCGCGGGACCCGCGAGGGGCATCCCGTCCCGTGGCAGGATCACGAGAAACGTGGTTCCGCGCGGCCCCGTGTCGGTGAGCTCCAGCGATCCGCCGTGCGCTTCCGCGATCCAGCGGGCGATGGGGAGGCCCAGTCCGGCGCCCCCGGAGGCGCGGGTGCGAGCCACGTCGGCGCGGTAAAAGCGCTCGAAGACGTGGGGCCGTGCCGCGTCGGGAATGCCGCTGCCCGTATCCGCTACCTCGATGCGTACGCTGCCGGGATCGCTCGTGACGATCACCTCTACGCGGCCGCCCGGCCCGGTGTGTTTGGCGGCGTTGTCCAGCAGGTTGAGCACCATCCGGCGCAGCAGTGCTTCATCCCCGCGAAAGGAAACCTCACCCGGACTTCGGCAGAAGGTGTGGACGCCGCGGTCTACGGCGAGGGCCTGGTAGGCCCGCACACACTCCTCGGCCAGCTCGTCCAGGTACAGGTCGCTGGGGACGAGGGGGTGCTGCCCGGCGTCGGCGCGGGCGAGCGTGAACAGGTCCTCCACGATTCGAGAAAGGCGGCGGCCCTCTTCCCCCACCACCCGCAGCGACTCGTGTAGCGACGCCGGGTCACGGTCCGGCCGCGAGAGCGCGACGTCCGCCTCTCCGCGGATGATGGCCACGGGGGTCCGCAGTTCGTGCGACGCGTCCGCCATGAAGCGGCGCTGCTGCTCGAAGGCGCGCTCCAGCCGGTCCAGCAGCGCGTTGAAGGTGTATGCCAGCCGGCCCAGCTCGTCGCGCGCACGCGGCGCCGAAACGCGCGCGTGCAGCCTGCCGGCGTCGATCTCTGCCGCCTCGCGCCCCATCGCGTCTACCGGCGCCAGCGCCGTCCGCGCCAGCAGGTAGCCGCCGCCCGAGGCCAGCAGGAGCGCAGCCGGCACCATCCACAGCAGCAACCAACCCAGCGTGCGGCGCATTTCCGCCTCGTCACGCAGCGATCCCACCGCCACGGCCAGGAACGCGCGGCCGCGGAGCGACACGGGCTGTGCAACCATGCGCGCGCCGTCCGGCCCTGAGGCCAGCGTGCGAAAGACGCGGCCCTCCGTCGTCCACGCCGCGCGGATCTCCAGGGCGGGCGGCAGCGCTACGGCCTCCGTGGCGCCACGCAACGACGGCGGCTCCGAAGCAGCCACCACCCCACCCTCCGCGCCAAAGAGCGCCACGCGGCGATCGGAGTAGCGGAACTCGCTCACCGCCTCCGCGATCACGTCCGCGGCATCCAGATTGGGGTACTCCTGCTCCTCGTCCGCGAGAACCGCGGTGAAGGCATCCGCCAGGTCCACCAGCGACCGGTCGGTGCTCTCGCGCAGCGCGTGGGACAGCAGCGCGAACGTGCCCGCGCCCACCGCGGCCAGCACCAGGGCCAGTACGGACGCGTACCAAAGCGTCAGCCGCAGGCGGATCGTCACTCCGTACCCGTGCGCGACGGTTCCAGCAGGTATCCGGCCCCCCGGCGCGTGTGGATCAGCGGGGTGGCGCCGTGCTCGCCCAGCTTGCGGCGCAGTCGATTGACGTAGACCTCGATGAGGTTGGAGAACGGGTCGAAGTTGTCGTCCCACACGTGTTCGGAGATCTCTGCCCGCCCGACCACGCGGCCGGCATGGCGGGCCAGGAACTCCAGCAGGGCGTATTCCTTGGTCGTCAACGACACCTCGTGCCCGGCACGGACCACGCGCTGTGCCCGCGTGTCCACGACCACGTCCCCCACGTACAGCGTCTCATCCACCAACCGGTCGCCGCGGCGCAGCAGGGCCCGCAGCCGCGCCAAGAGCTCACCAAAGTCGAACGGCTTGGTGAGGTAGTCGTCCGCGCCGGCGTCCAGGCCGCGAATGCGGTCCTCCACGGCGTCGCGCGCCGTGAGCATCAGGATGCGCGTGCGCACGCCACGGTCACGGATGCGGCGGCAGACCTCGAAGCCATCGCCTCCGGGAATCATCACGTCCAGCACGATCAGGTCGTACGGGTTCACAAACGCGTGAAACAACGCGTCGGCAACGGATTCCGCGACGTCCACCGCGTAGGTGCGCTCACGCAGCCCCCGGCTCACGAACCCGATTACCCCCGGATCATCCTCCACCAGCAGGATCCTCATCCCCGTTACTCCCCGGATCTCTCGTAACCGGATTCCCCCCTGCGTGCCGAATGGAAAAAATCCGCAAGAAACGGGGAATCGCCAGGGGCCGGGGCCAGTGAGAGCGTCCGGCTGCCGGCGTTCATCGTGGGTTTAGTTCCCCTCGCCATCTTCACGGTTCGACGCGACGCCCGCTCGCTCACGCCACGGGCCGGCGTGCGAGTTCGTCCACCGGGAACCCGCATGGTATGAAGCACTTTGTTTCGCGATCCTGCTCGCGGCCGCCATCAGCGGGGGGTGGCTGCCGGTTGTCACGGACGCGTCCACGGCCATCCGGCGGAAACGCTGCCGGGTGCGGCCCGCTCCAGGGTGGGGCGCTGTGAGGGGCCTGTTCCGGTTCGCAGGGCTGGTCTTTGCCTGTATTCTGATCGTCTCGGCCCTGGCCTATGTGCTGAACCTGGGAGACCGTGTACGTCCGGGCGGACAATCGGTCGATCCCGGTGACACCACCCTGCACCGTGCCAGGGACACGAGCGCAGCATCGCGTGGAGCGTTGAGCCGCGTCGCTCCGTTCACCGAGCGCATCGGGCCTCCGGCGACGCGGCAAAGCGCGCCCTGACCGCGGACCCCACGTATCCACACCCGTCCGGTACTGCCACGTCGGCGGCCGCAATCACGCGGGGGCCGTTATCTCCGGGCGGTGACGGGGGGTGCCCGCACCGGGCATGCGCCGCAGTTCCCAGCCCCCACATCCACACAACGGTGACGGGCGGCGCACCTCGCGATGCGCCGCCCGTCGTCGTCCGTCTCGCTTCATCTCCCTGCCGGCGGCACGCTCAGGGCGGCGCGTCCGGCGGGGGGGCGGGCGGGGGCTGGCCCGTGGGGCTGCCCAGCTCCGCGGGGCCGGGCTCGTCCGTGTCGGGCGGCGGGCCCTCGTCCAGCTCGATGTCCTGCGGCGGCGGGCGGCCGTACTCCCAGCGGCGCCGTGCTTCCAGCAGGATCTGCCGGCTGCGGCGGTCCAGGTTCAGCAGCAGCGGGTCGCGCCGCACGGGTTCCCACGCCCCGCGGAACGTCCACGACTGCGTGGCCTCGTACTCCGCAGAGAAGCCCACCCGCGGCGAGCTGAGCAGGTTCACCACCTCCATCACCAGGAAGAAGTCGTCGAAGACCTCCTTGCCGAACTCCAGCGACGCGTACGCGAACAGGTCGCTGCCGATGGCCCCGATGCCCCCGCCCAGGCCGGAGCTGGCCGGCCGTCCCCGCAGCCGCACGTAGTCGAAGATGCCCAGCTCCGCGAACACCTCCTCGATGCTGCTGGTGAGCGCGCCGCCCACCAGCTGCTCCAGGATGATGCCCTGCGTGAACTCCTGCGGGATGTTGGCCAGCTCCGCGCTGCGCCGCCCGAACACCAGCAGGGTGAGCAGCTCCGACTGCGGCAGGGGCGGCCGCGTGTCGCTGCTCAGCGTGAGCGTGGGCTGCTGCAGGGTGCCGCCCAGCTGCACGATCACGCCGATGTCGGGCGAGCCCGGCTCGCGGCTGCGCACCTCGTACCGCGCGCGGATGTCGATGCGGGGGTTGAGCTCCGGCGTCCCCGCGAAGCCCACGGTGCCCTGCTCGATCTCGAACTCGCGCTCGATGGGGCCCACCCGCAGGGTGTAGGTGCCGCGCTCGGCCTGCACGTCGCCGTAGATGCGCGGCTGGCCGCCCGCCTCGTACACGGTGAGCCCCTCGTCCGTCGTGGCGATCTTGATGCGGGCGTCGTTGCTCTGCAGCCACACGCTCTCGCCGATGCGCACGCGCACGTCGCGGGGCACCAGCCCGCCGAACATGCCGGCCGCCCTGGCCACCGACGCGCTCACGGTATCGGCGCCCAGGGCCCCCACGTCCACGTCCACGATGTCGGCCTCGGCCTGCTCGCCGAGCTCGGGGATGAAGATGGTGCCGTCCTCGATGGTCACCTCGCCCGTGAGCTCTGCCCGGGGCAGGCGCCCCGTCACGCGCAGGTTGGCGTCGGCCTCCAGCTCGGCCACCTTGGGGTTGTTGATGGCCTGGAAGTCCGACAGCACCAGCTGCACGTCCACGGAGGGCGACTGGCCCTGGTCCAGCAGCACCTCGCCCGAGACCTGCGCCAGGCCGCGCTCGCCCGTGCGCGCCGTGGCCCGCTCCACGATGATGCGCTGGCCGTCCAGCCGCAGGGCCGCCTGGATGTCGTTCCACCGCACCCCCAGGGGCACGATGGTCAGGGCGCCGGCCATGGACGCGCCGCCGGCCACCCGCGGCTGGTTGAGCGTGCCCGTGACTTCCACCTGCGCCAGGGCGGCCCCCTGGCCGTTGGCCAGCACGGTGGGCAGGGCGGCCGACACCAGGGCCAGGGGCAGGTCGCGGGCGTCGATGGTGGCCGTGAGGGGGTCGTCCCGCAGCAGCTCAAAGCCGGGAACCAGCCCCCCCAGGGTCAGGTTCATGGGAATGCGGGCCTGCGCGTCCACGATGGTGTCGCCGGCCAGGAACAGGTGGCCTTCCAGCCCCATCACCCGCGCCGCGTACTCGCCGCGCACGGCCACGCCGTCCGCCGCGAACTGCCCGTAGGTCAGCGAGTCTACGGTCGCGTCCAGCAGCAGCCGCGGCTCCTCCACGGGCCCCACGATGGACGCGTCCAGGGCCAGGGTGCCGCCCACGTCGGGCAGCGTGGGAAGCAGCTGCCGCAGCTCCGCCAGGTCGATGCCGCCCGCGCGCACCACCAGGTCCGCCGTCCCCGACGTGGGCAGCGTGCCGTTGGCCTCGATGAAGCCCGTGCCGGCGCCCCCGCGCTCCAGCCGCAGGTTCTGCACGAGCAGGCCGCCGTCGGCGCGCGACAGGCGGGCCTCGGGCACGGCCAGGGTCCAGTTCACGTCGCGCAGGCGCAGGTCCAGGTCGCGCAGCAGCACGCCCGTGGGCGTGAGCCCCTCCAGCTCCAGGATGCCGCTGGCCCGCAGGTCGGTGTTGGCGTCCTTGCGCAGGTCCACCCCGAACGACGCCGCCTCCGGCGCCAGGTTGGCCTCCAGGGCCAGGGCGCGGAAGGTCTGGGTGCCCAGCGCCAGCCCCTCGCCGTTCAGGTTCACGTTGCCCGTCCAGATGGACGGGCCCTTCTGCAGCCGCGCGTCACAGGCCAGCCGGTCGGCCGCGTACGTCTGCCAGCGCAGCCCGGTGCCCCGTCCGTTGACGGCCACCTCGGGGTAGCGCAGGGTGCCGCGCACCCAGCCGCTGGCCTGCAGCGAGCCCGCGATGTCGGGCTCGAACGCGCCCGGCGGGGGCAGCAGCGCCCCCAACACGGCCAGGTTGGGCGCATCCACCGTAAAGCGCAGCTCCGCGGGCGCCGCCGCCGTGAGCCCCAGCGTCCCCGATGCCTCCAGCCGCGCGCCCCGCACGCCCAGCCGCAGC
>SXGQ01483562.1_pt1 | contig 11818 bp, 4 predicted proteins | sample 3178371 | NCBI WGS metagenome assembly SXGQ01 (sample SAMN11356859, study PRJNA531348) | freshwater metagenome | isolation source: freshwater sample F1-20 | place: China: Fuxian Lake, Yuxi | collected 2017-12-25 | reverse complement strand
GTAGACGAGGCTCGTCCCCGGGGTGAAGTTGTCGCTCGCCGCGACCCAGGCGAGGGTCGCTGTCGTCTCGCCGCCAGCGCCCTCGGCGAGGGCCAGCGTTTTGGCGCCCGCGAAGGTCGGCTTCACCGTGTCGTAGCGATAGGTCACCGGGACGGAGCAGGCCGACAGGTTGCCAGCCGGGTCGACGACGCGGGCCGACAGACTCGCCTGCACGTTCGCCGGGCCCACCTCGACGCGGGCCTCGAAGGTACCGTCCGCACGCCCCGTCGTCTGAATTGCGCCACCCGAGCAGGTCCCGGTGAGGTAAATCGAGACGTTGCTGCCAGCCTCGGCGAGGCCCGTGACGATCGGCGCCGAGTTGGTGTTCGACCACTTGTCGGGGTTGGTCGCGAGCCCGAGCGCCGCGAGTGGAGCGATGTCGTCGTGGCGGTAGAGGACAGGCATCAGGCTGCATCCGGAGACGTTCCCGGCCGTGTCCGTCGCGTCCGCGTAGAAGGCCGTCTCGGCGTTGCGGTCGGCCTGGACGGTAGCCGCTGTCCACGTGAGCGGCGCATTCAGCACCTCGCGCAGCGCGGCCCCCGAGCAGTCGGCGGTCTTGAAGACGCGCACCTTCAGCCCGGTCTCATCGACCGTGCCCGACACCGACGGGGTGCGGTTGTTGCTGATGCCGCTTGGGGCCGTCGCGGTCACGACCGGGGCCCGCGGAGCGATGTCGTCGTGGCGATAGGCGAGCCCCGTCGAGCACATGCCGGTGTTGCCGACAGCGTCGGTGGCAGCTGCGTAGAAGGTGGTCGTCGTGTTGGCGGCGGCCGGCATCCCTGGCAGCTCCCAGGAGCCGTTCGGGCTCGCTGTCGCCGTGCCGACGGGCTCCCCCGAGCACGTGCTGTTCGTGAAGAGCCGCACCGTCGCGTTGTTCTCGGCCGCTCCGCGGATGGTCGGGGATCGCGACGGTGCCGGCGACGTCGGGGTCGCGCCCGAGATGGTCGGTCGGACGGGCGCGACCGTGTCGTGGGCGTAGACAATTGGTGCGCTGCAGGCGCTGAGATTGCCAACCTCGTCGATGGTCGCGGCGTAGAAGCTCGTCGTCGTGTTGGCCGTGATGGTCGTCTGGAACGAGAATCCGCCGTTGGCGTCCGAGGTCGTGACACCCGAGGGAGCCGCCCGGGTACACGCGTTGGCCGCGTAGATCTGGACGCGGGTGTCTGGCGCAGTCAGGCCGTCAAGGCGCGGTGTCATGGAGGTGCGGTTGGGGGAGGCGGGCGTCACGCTGACCCAACTCGCGGGCGGCGGCGGGGTCGAGTCGTTGAGGTAGGTGACCGCGTTCGAGCACCCGGAGACGTTGCCCGCCGCGTCGGTCGCGGTCGCGCGCACCGAGGTGGTCGTGTCGAGCGGCAGCGTGACCGCGATGGCAACGGCCCCAGCTGCACTTGCACGGCCCGAACCGAGCGCTGTCCCGGTGCAGTCGGCGGTCTTGTAGAAGGTCACGGTCGACGAGACCTCGGCGCTGCCGTTGATCGTCGGGTTCGGCTTGTTGGCGGGCGAGACCGGGGTTGTCGAGCTCAGCACCGGCACGGCAGGCGCCCGGTCGTCGTGCAACCATGTCAACGCGGCCGAACAGACCGACGCGTTGCCCGCCGCGTCGAAGGCCTTGGCGTAAAACGCGGTCTGGGCGTTGGGCGTGGCTGGGACGGTCGCCGCGAAGGCGCCCCCGACGGCGGCGGCCTGGGTCTCTGCGAGCTGGGTCGTGCACGTTGCATTGCTGTAGATGCGCACGGTTGCGCTCACCTCGGCCACGCCCCGGACTTCGGGGGTCGTCGTCGCGTTCGAAGGCGAGGCCGGCACGGCCCCGTTCCACCGAGGGACAGCGGGCGCCACGGTGTCGTGCACGTATCGGAACCCGGGAGACGAGCACGGCGATACGAGCCCGACGTCATTGATGGCCGATGCAAAGAACGTGCGTCCGCTGTTGGCGTTGACGGTCACGCCGACTTCGAAGGTCCCGGCACCCGTCACGACACCGGTCGCGATCGGCGCTGTCGCACAGTCGATGTCGCCATGGATCCGGACCGTGGCGCCCGCCTCGGCCCGCCCGAGAAGCTTCGGCGCAGTCGACGTGTTGGACGGCGACGGCGGTGTCGACCCGGTGAAGACCGGCCCGCCAGGCTCGGTGTCATCGTGGCGGTAGGACAGTGAGCTGGCGGAGCACGCCGAGCGGTTGCCTGCAGCGTCGGTCGCGGTCGCGCGGACAATGTTGACTGCGTTCGGCGCGATGGCGATGACGCCCGAAAAAGCGCCGCCGACGTCAGCCGCGGCAAAGGTCCCGACGGGCAGGCCGCCACAATCGGCCGTCAGGAAGACCTCGACCCGGGCGCGCGGCTCGGCCTCGCCCTCGATGGTCGGGTTCGCGTTCGACGACGGTGAGACGGGCCGTGAACGACTGACGGTCGGGGCGGGCGGCGCGATGGCGTCGTGCAGGTAACTGACCGACGTGGCCGAGCACGGCGACGTGTTGCCCGAGGGGTCGGTCGCGACCGCCCACCAGGTGCTCGTCGTGTTCGGGGTGGCGGGCGCCGCGATGGCGAAGGTGCCCTCGGCGTCGGCCGTGGTCGCCGCGATAGCCCCACCCTCGCAGGCCGGGTCGGCGTGGAGCGTGACCGCCGCGAGCGGCTCCGCGAGGCCCGCGACGACCGGGGTCGGCGTCGGCGACGGCCCGGCCGGGGTCACCGTCTCGAGGATCGGAGCGAGCGGCGGGGTGCCGTCGTGCAGGTAGCGCAGCGGCTCCGGCGTGCAGGCGGAGCGGCGTCCGGCTGCGTCGGTAGCGCGGGCGTAGAATGTGGCCTCGACGTTCGGCAGCACGGAGGCCTCGGGCAGCTCCCAGGCGCCGTCAAGCCCCGCTGTCGCGAAGCCGTAGATGACGCCAGTGCAGTTCGGCGCCGAGAACAGCTCGACCTTCGCGTGCGGCTCGCTCCGCCCGACGACAGCCGGAAGCAGCGAGCGCCCAGGCGACGTGGGGCGCGTCGCGAGCAGCGTCGGGGGCGGCGGGTCCTCGTTGTCATGGACCCAGGTGAGCGACGTCGGCGAGCACGCCGAGACGTTTCCGGCCGCGTCCATGGCGGTCGCGGTGAAGACCGTGACCGAGTTCGGGGGAACCGTGACGATCGCGATGAACAGCTGGCTCGCGCCGGCCACCTGCGTCGCGACTGGCTCACCCGCGCAGTCCGGGCGCCCGTGGACGCGCACCGTGGCGCCAGGCTCGGTCTGGCCGATGACCGTGAGTGTCGTCACCGTGCTCGACGGCGACGGCGGGAACGTGCCGCTCATGGTGGGCGGGGCGGGCGGCTGGTCGTCGTGGCGATACTGGAACGGGTGAGAGCACCCCGACACGTTTCCGGCCTGGTCGACGGCGCTCGCGTGAAGCGTCATTGTCCCGTTCGCGGGGGCTGTGGCGTAGAGCTCGAAGCTGCCATCCGGCTCGGCCGTCACCGCGTCGCCAGCTGGCACGGAGCATGCGGCGTCGGTCCAGAGGGTCACGAGCGCGAGCGGCTCGGTGGTGCCAGCGAGGGTGAAGTCCCGCTCCGGCGACGGCGGCGCCGGCTCCGACGCGATGAGTTCGGGCGGCGGCGGAGCTGAGCTGTCCTCGAGGTAGGCCAGTCCCTCTGGGCTGCACTCCGACGAGATGCCGTTCGTGGTGTCCGTGGCCGTCGCGTGAACGAAGGTCAGCGCGTCCGACGCGACCGCGATCTGGGCCTCGAAGCTCCCCGCCGCGCTCGCGAAGGCCGTGCCGATCGGCCGGTCGCAGCCGGACCCCGCGTGGAGCGTGACGCGCGTCCCGGCGAGGGCCTGCCCCGTCACGCGCGGGGCGTTGTCGGACGAGGGTGACACGGGGCTGATGGCCGTGAGAACCGGCACGGGCGGCACATCGCAGACGTCGCCGGCGTTATCCTCGTCGCGGTCGCGCTGGTCCGGGTTCGCGTCATCGGGGCAGTTGTCCCCGACGTTCGGGATGGCGTCCCCGTCCCGGTCGTCGTCGACACAGTCCGCGAGGCCGTCACCGTCGAGGTCGGGCGACCCCTCATCGAAGGCGCCGTTGCAGTTGTTGTCGAAGCCGTCGCAGATCTCGGGCTCCGGCAGGCGCGCGTCGCACTGGGTCAGGCCGTCCGCGGTACAGATGCGCGAGCCGCCGCAGGTCTGGCGGGCGCAGACGGTGGAGGCCGCCTCGACGACAGCGCGCCCCGAGCAGTCACACGGACCCTCGGCAGGCAGACACTGTCGGGTCGGCGTCCGCCCCTCGAGCTCGAGCCCGTCCTGGCACGTGTATCCCTCGGGGCAGGTCTCGTCGGTCTCGCAGCCGATGCCGCAGAACGAGCCGACGTCGGGCCCGCGAAACACGCAACGATTTGTCACATCCCCAAAGAAGCCCTGACAGTCGAGGTTGGTGCGACATGGCCGGCACAGGCTCACGAGCATGTCGACGCATGCGTAGGTCGGGTCGGATCCCGGCAGCCGCACGAGGCGACACGCGAGCCCGCCCGGACAGTCCTGCTCGCACGTGATGGTGCAGACCCGATCGCCACCGCGCGACGGGATGCAGAAGCCGCTGTTGCAGGCGGCGTTGCTCTCGCAGGGGCACCACAAGGCGCCCGGGTCGTCCGCGCACCAGGCGGGGAGCTCGGTCGGGACCCCGCCGTCGGTGCTCCACGAGACCGAGTCGCGGCCCCCGCTCCAGCCGTCGTTACTCACCTCGAAACCGACGACCTCGGGAACGCCGCCCGCGTCCGTATCGGCGCCGACCTGACCGCCCGACGTGTCCTCGGACCCGCAGGCCGCGAGCAGCGCCGCAAGCAGCGCCACCCGCCCTGGTCCAACGATGATGCCCCTCGACTTCCCGTCCTCGCGCATGCCCGTCCTCGCTCGTGCGGTGCCCTCGTCCGCGGCCTTCGGTGCGTCCGCGCGTGGATGGCCACGGCTGCGTCGGTGGGGCGTCGGCCAGTTTTCCACGCGCCTTGAGTCCATTCCAATCGAAATCGCATTTGCCGCGCGACTGGCCGCCGCGCGCCCCTCCGCCCGCCTCGCGCTGGCACCTCGGGCTGGCCGCCGACTCGGTGCTTCAACTTTCCGTCGTCCTCGGGCATGATACGCCGCGCCGCGCCGCACGCGCGGCCCCGCCCACGTGCCAGGACCGCCTCATGCCGCGCATCCAGACGTTCAACATCACGCCCATCATCCCCGAGGCGCTGCGGCCGCTCGACGCCCTCGCGCACGACCTCGTCTGGACGTGGCACCCCGAGGTGCAGGACCTCTTCCGTCGCGTCGACGAGCCGCTCTGGCACGCCGCCAACCACAACCCGGTGGCCCTCCTCGCCCGGGTGTCGCAGGCCCGTCTCGAGGCCGTCGCGGCCGATGCAGCCTTCCTCGCGGACCTCGCGGCGGCCTCGGACCGGCTGCACGCCTCGCTCCACGGACCGACGTGGGCCGGGACGTCGCTCGGGGCCGAGCGCGACCAGGTCCTCGTCGCCTACTTCTGCGCCGAGTACGGTCTGAGCGAGTCGCTCCCCATCTACTCCGGCGGCCTCGGCGTCCTCGCGGGCGACCACGTGAAGGCCGCCTCCGACCTCGGGCTCCCGTTCGTCGGCGTCGGCCTCGCGTACCAGGAAGGCTACTTCCGCCAGTACCTGAATCAGGACGGCTGGCAGCAGGAGCTGCCGTATGACAACGACTTCCGCATGCTTCCCATGCGCCTCGCCCACACCCCCGACGGCCGCCCCGTGCACGTGAACGTGGCCATCGAGGACCGGATGGTGGGCGTCCGCGCGTGGGAGGTCACCGTCGGCCGCTCGCGCGTGTTCCTGCTCGACACGAACCTCGCCGAGAACACGCCCGACGACCGCGCCATCACCTACCGCCTCTACGGCGGTGACCGCGACTACCGCTGCAAGCAGGAAATTGTCCTCGGGATGGCCGGCTTCTATGTGCTCCAGGCGCTCGGCCTGTCGCCGACGGTCTTCCACCTGAACGAGGGCCACTCGGCCTTCATGTCGCTCGCCCGCATTGTCGACCTGCGTCACCGCCTCGGCCTGTCGTTCCTCGAGGCGCGCGAGGCGTGCGCGATGACGACCGTCTTCACGACCCACACGCCGGTGCCAGCCGGTTTCGACATCTTCTCGAAGGCGCAGCTCGACCGTTTCCTGCCGCGCATCCACGAAGAGCTCGGGGTCGACCGCGGGACCTTTCTCCGGCTCGGCGCCCACGAAGGCGACAAGCTGGTCGAGCGCGGCTTCAACATGGCGTATTGCGCGCTGCGCACGGCCGGCCTCGTCAACGGCGTCTCGCTGCTTCACGGCGAGGTGTCGCGCGAGATGTGGCAGAAGATGTGGCCGGGCCTCGAGAGTGACGAGGTGCCGATTGACGGTATTACGAACGGTATCCACACCGCCACCTGGATCGCCCCGGAGATGCGCGCCCTCTGCGACGCGCACGTGGGCCACGCCTGGCGCGACGATGTGGCCCTCGCCGACCACGCGGTGTCGTTCGACGCCGTGCCGGACGCCGAGATCTGGGACACCCACGGCAAGCTGCGGAGCCGCCTCGTCGACTTCGTGCGCGCGCGCTCGAAGGCCCAGGCCGAGCGGCTGCGCCTGTCCGCGGCCGAGATCAAGGCCGCTGGCGAGGTCCTCGACCCGAACGTCCTGACCATCGGCTTCGCCCGGCGCTTCGCGACCTACACGCGCGCGACCCTGCTGCTGCGCGACCCGGAGCGCCTGCGCGAGCTGCTGACGAACCCGGACCGGCCGGTGCAGATCATCGTCGCGGGCAAGGCGCACCCGCAGGATTTGCCTGCGAAGGAACTCATCCAGACCATCGTCCACTTCGCCCGTGACCCGGCCGTGCGCAAGCGCATCGCCTTCATCGAGGAGTACGACATGGGGGTCGCCCGGATGCTCGTCCAGGGCGTCGACGTGTGGCTGAACAACCCGCGCCGCCCGAAGGAGGCCTCGGGCACCTCGGGCATGAAGGTCGTCGGCAACGGCGGTCTTAACCTCAGCATCCTGGATGGCTGGTGGGCCGAGGCCTGGGACGGCGACAACGGCTGGGCCATCGGCCGCGGCGAGCTGCACGAGGACGCCGACCTCGGCGACGCCATCGAGGCCTGCGAGCTGATGGACATCCTCGAGAACTCGGTCATCCCCGAGTTCTACGCTCGCAGCGCCGAGGGCCTCCCCGAACGCTGGATGGCACGCGTCAAGCGCTCGATGAACACGCTGACCGCGCCGTTCTCGACGGGGCGAATGGTCCGCGATTACGCGGACCGCTTCTACCTGCCGGCCTCGCGCCGCGGGCGTGCGGATGCCGCCCACGACTTCGCCGAGGCGCGGGCGCTCGCGGCTTCGGCGTCCCTCATCTACCGCAATTGGGGGCGCGCGAAGGTCGGCGACGTGCTCTTCGAGGCCCCCTACGACGTGAACGTCCGTCAAGAAATCCCGATCCGGGCGGACATCTTCCTCGGCGTCATCCCGCCCGAACATGTCGTGGTCGAGGTCGTCGCGGGCCAGCTCGACGGCATGCGCCACGTGACGGACGAGGACGTCATCGAGCTCGGCCCGACTAGCGCGAGCGAGCAAGGCCCTGGCTGGCATCGCTACACGGGCGCCTGGTCTCCGTCGCACGCCGGGCATGCAGGCTGCGTGCTGCGGGTTCGCACCATCACCGCCTGCGCGGCCCCCGCACGCGAGATCCCTGTCATCTTCTGGGAGTAACATGACACGCCTGTTCAGGACGCTCGCCATCACCGCCTGCCTCGCGGCCCCCACGTCGGTCCATGCCGACGGTCCCGACGACGACGCCCCGACGAAGACCAAGCAGACCCTCGTCCTCGATGGCAAATCCGAGCGCGTCAACTGGGGAGATGGCGACACCTTCACGGTGATGGAGGGGGCGCGGAAGGGCTTCAAGGCGCGACTCAAGGGCTACAACACGCTGGAGTCCTACGGGCCGGTCCACTTCTGGGGCGACGGGCACGGCTGGGACTTCCACCGCGTCCACAAGGCCGCGACCGAGGTCGCGCGCGGCGGCGCCTGGAAGTGCCAGACCGAAGAGGCGGGCGGTGGGTACGGGCGCGCGCTCGTGACATGCCCCGAGCTTCGGGAGAAGCTCATCGCCGAGGGCCTTGGGCACGTCTACGCCTACAACAAGGAAGAGGCCGACCCGAAGCTGCTCGCGCTGCAACACACGGCCCAGGCCAAGCGGCTCGGCATGTGGAAGCACGGCGTCCCGAATGGCATCGTGACGAGCGTCCACTCGGTCGATGAGAAGCCAGGGGATGACGACCGTCGCGAGTCGAAGACCTACAACCGTGTCGCCGACACCCGCACGGGCGAGACGTGGAGCGTCGCACACGAAGCGGTCTTCAAGCCCTGCGACGTCTTCTGCCACGCCGGGAGCTGCATGGTCTACATTCCGTTCGACGCACGCTACGGCGACCGAAAGGCCCGCTGCATGAAGGGCGCGGAGGGCGAGCGCAACCGCATGCACGGCCCCTCGCACCTGGACGCCCCGCTACCGCACGAGCCACGCCCCAACGGGCGCTGACTCGCTGTCGAAGGCCTGCCTGACGCCTGCTGGCGCGGCCTCAGCGCCGGGCCTTGCCAGCAGGCGCCTTGCCTGCGGGGGCCTTGCCACCGCCCTTCGCGCTCGGCTCTTTCGGCACGGGCTCCCCGACCGACTTGAGCGTCTTCGCGAGGCCGCGCATGACCTCGGACTTCAGCCCGCGCCCGCTCCACGCGCGCTTCTCGGGGGCGGCTGCGTCGATGCGGTGGTCAAGCGGGCTGCCAGGTGGGACCACCGTCTCGACGGCGACGGCGCCCGGAAACAGCTGAACCCCGCCTTCCGTCTGCTCGGCGTGGGCCTCGGCGCGGCCGTCGGCCCCGACGGTCCAGCGGAAGACGCGCAAGGACTGATTGGACCCGCTGCGCCAGTCGCACTCCCAGCGGCCGGGCGTCATCGGGGTGGCGGTCAGCTCGGACTTCGGGGCGCCGAAGGACAGCGGCAGCCGCAGGTAATAGCGGCGGAAGACGAAATGATCGTTCACGACGCGGGGGTTGTCGCCAGCCGGGTTCGGCAGGACGCTCTGTGCGTAGGTCGCGTCGACGTCGCTGACGTTCACGGCGTCCGTGCGGTCACCGCTCATGTTGCCGTTGTCGTAGCGGGTCTTGAGGTCGACGCGCTGCCCGTCGACGCTGCAGCGGAGCCAGCTCGAGCGCGTCGCGTCGTCGCCGCCCCAGAGGGGAGAGGCCGAGACGACGAGGTCGACGTTCGAGCCACCCGGGCGCCCGGAGGCCCCCGCGACATAGTCGTGCCAGCCCGCGGGGCGGTGGTAGAGGACGGTGCTGAGCAGTTCGCCGTGCCGATCGATGAGAAAATGCGGGTACCACGGCTTCATCGAGCCGGGGTCCGTGTTCGGCGCGAGGCGGACCATGATCGTGTGGCGGCCAAGGACGGTGTCCGCGTCCGTGTCGCCGTCGATGAGGTGCCACTCGACCTCGACCTCGCCTGTCTCGGTGAAGCGCTGTTGACGGTCCGAGCAGCGCTCGGCGAAGACGTGCGGCAGGGTGCGCTTGTCGACCTTGTTGAAGCGGCTCCGGGTCTCGCAGCGGACGTCTCCGAGCACCTTCGAGCCCTTGCGGATGACCATGCGAAGCACGCTGCGGTCGGCCACCTCGCCGACGACGCGCACGCCAGCCTTGAGCGCCCAGAAGGTCGTCGGCGAGTCGTTGACCGACTGCTCGAAATTTTCCACGTCATAAAACGCGGAGGCGTCGTCGAGGAACGGGGCTGGTGTCTCGGCGTGGGCCGCACCGAGCGGGGCAACCAGCACAGCCGCGACGGGCGCAACTCTCAAAAGCGTCGAAGAACGCATGGCATGACTCCTGAGGGGGGCGTGCATCGCGGGGGCGAGGCGCAAGGCCAAGGCGATGGTCCCGCGAAGACAGCACGGAGGCGTCAAGTGTCAAGCGCACATGCGATATTGCGAACTGCGAAGGATCCGCGGACCCTGGAGCGCCAGGGACGCGGCGACTTCGGAGGACGCGAGCGGCTCAGGCGGCCTGGGGGGCGCGGCCGCTGTCGGGAGACTCGGAGACGGGCATCGCGAGCGGGACCCCCGACGTGATGGTGGTCGCCGGGTCGTCCCAGGCGCGGAACATGTGGCGCGTGACCTGCGCGAGCCCGCTGGCGTAGTTGATGGTCTGATACGGGGCCCCGATGCGGTTGGCCCACGCCTCGACGATCGCGGCCGCGCGCGGCAGGTTGCGGTGCGGGAGGCGCGGGAAGAGATGGTGCTCGACCTGGCGGTCGAGGCCCATGAAGAACCACCCGAGCGCCCTGGGCATCGCGAGGTTGCGCGTCGTCTGAAGCTGGAGCAGCCAGCCGTTGTCGCAGGCGTCGACGACCGGCAGCCCGATGTGGGCTGGCACGAAGATGGCGGAGAGCGACACGCTGATGAGGGCCCAGAGCGCGAGATAGAAGGCGAACACCGACCCAAGGTCGAAGAAGAACGAGGGGATGACGAGCCACACGACGTGGTGCATCACGAACATCGCGACGTCGAGCCAGTACCAGCCGCCACGGCGGCCGCGCTGGCCGTCGCGGATGAGGTGGGTCACGCTGCTCGCGCGGATCGTCCACGTCAGGAAGGACGTGAGGGGCCAGAAGGCGAACCCTTGGAGATGCTTCTGGAACCAACGCAGGGGCGCCGGGCTCGCGTCGTGATGTGCGCGGGTCGCCGCCATGGGCCACAGCTGAAGGTCCTCGTCGTGGTCCGGAACGTTCGGATGCCCGTGGTGGAGCACATTGTGCTTGTGCTTCCAGTAGCGCGCACTCATGCCTCCGATGAGCGGAAACGTGAGGTGAAGCATCAGCTCGTTGCGGAAACGGCTCGACGAGAGCGCCCCATGGCCGCCCTCGTGGCCGAGCATCACCGCCGAGGTCAGGGAGAAGGCCGCCAAAGGCACGGTCAGGAAGGCGAGCGGCAGGCCGTAGACGGCGGTGAGCGCGGTCGCCGCACCGAAGACGGACAGCAACAGCAGCAGCTCGAGCCAGGTGCGGCCCTCCTGATGCTCGAAGACGCCGGCGGCGCGAAGCTCGGTGCGGAGCTCGCGGATGTGCTGGGTGGAGATCATGGCGGTCCTTGCGGGGTGGCCCTCAGGCGCGGAGACCTCGAGCGGTCTCTGGCGCTGCTCGCCACCCACCTCGACCCTAACCACGCGACCGAGCCGTTTCCGAGCACGTTCCGCGCGTTGGCAGAGGTTTGACATTGGCCGCCGCGCGCGACCACGAAATCGCATCTGATGCGGCAGGAAGTGCGGCCGGGTGTGTCTTCGCGCCGTGCGCGGCCTGCGGTTCACCCAGGCCCCATGCGACTGGCGCCCAACGCGTCAGCCTCTCCTGGCACCGTGCCTCCGTCAGCGCGCTCAGTGAGCGCTCGGTCGCTCGCAAGGCCGGTCCGAGGGGGCGGTCACGTCAGTCCGGCAACACAGGCGCGCGTACAGAGGGTAAACGCCCGTAGAGCGTGGCGAGACCGCGGAGGCGCAGCGCGAGCGGGGTGTTGAAGGCCTCACCGCGGACGCGCCAGCGCCAGTTGCCCTCGGCCGTGCCAGGCGTGTTCATGCGGGCCCCCGAGTCGAGGCAGAGCACGTCCTGAAGCGGGATGATGGCCGTCTGCGCGACGGAGGCCACCGGCGCGCTGGTCAGCCGCGTGGCCGCGCTGGTCGATGCCGGCGAGGCGCCCAAAGCGGCCTACCTGGTCTGCAAGACGATCGCGCCC
>SXGQ01259499.1_pt1 | contig 11818 bp, 5 predicted proteins | sample 3178371 | NCBI WGS metagenome assembly SXGQ01 (sample SAMN11356859, study PRJNA531348) | freshwater metagenome | isolation source: freshwater sample F1-20 | place: China: Fuxian Lake, Yuxi | collected 2017-12-25 | reverse complement strand
GTGGGACACCCACGCGCCGTAGTCGGGGTTTGGCGCATCGGTGACGCCCCTCAGGAAGCTCCAGTCGAGTCCCCCAAGGAACGGCGACCCCTTGGCAAAGGAGAGGGAGTACCCACAGGACCACCACAGGACCGTCACGATGCCCGCCAGCCCGAGACATTGGGCCAGGACCGAAAGGACGTTCTTCCTCCGGACGAGTCCGCCATAGAACAACGCGAGGCCCGGAAGGGTCATGAAGAGGACCAGTGCGGTGCTGATCATCATCCAGCCATTGTGACCCGGTCCGGGGCTACCGACCAGGGAGGTGGCGGGTGCGGCGTTGCGGACGTAGGCCTCGAGGTCGGCGAGGCGCTGTTCGACCGTGGGATCCGCGGCGACGGAGTTGAATACGAATGCGACGGCGGCAAGCAGGAGGAATGGAATCCTGGAAAATGGCCTCATGGATCCCGGTGAGGACGCCAGCCCGGGACGCACTTGGCAAGAGTTCGACCCAAGGAGGACCCAAGGCGTGTCCCACCCCTGAACCACCCCTGCGCGCGTCAGCCGAGGGCCTGGAGGCAAATCATTTCCCGACGGGTCCCGCGGAACTGGCCTTCAGGGCGTTGAGATACTGTCGTGCCTGCGCGTTGCCGGGATTGCGTCGCAGCACCTCCTCAAACTCCCGGATGGCATCGGCATACCGTGCCTGCTTGGCAAGCGACACCGCCCAGTTGAACCGGGCCAGGGCGTTCTCGGGATTGAGCCGGACCACCTCCCGGAACTCGGGCTCCGCCTCGGCGAACTTGCCGTCGACACCCAGCTCGACACCCAGCAGATACCGGGCCTCCCCATAGGTCGGCCGGAGCGCTACAGCATCACGGAGGGACTGGATGGCCTCGGCCCGCTGTCCCCGCGCTGCCAGGACGTCCGCCTTGCGGACCAGGACCCGGGGGTCGTCCGGTCGGCGGGCCTGGAAGTCCGCATACTCCCGCAACGCCTCGTCCCACTTCTTTTGTGCGGCGTACATCTGGCCGAGATCGAGATGGGCCTCGTCGAGATCGGGACGGATCCTCAGGGCGGCCTGAAACCGTTCCTGGGCCTCGTCGAATCGCTTCAGCCGGGCGAGGAGGCGTCCGGTCTGATAGGGGGCGAGATAGTGGTGGGGAACAAGCGTCGCAACTGTCTTCCACTCCGCGAGGGCGGCCTCGGTGTCGCCAGCCATCTCGAGGAACTCGGCGAAGTTCTGGTGGATCCAGACCCGGTCGGGCCGGCGTTTGGCGGCCGTCTGGAACCGTTCCTTCGCGTCGGCGACCTCGCGCGGATGGAGGCGTTCGCGCAGCTCGGACATCTGCTCGTTGATCCGACGGCGTTGGGTTCCATGATTGAACTGACTGGTATAGGGCGCCTCGTTCAGGCGTCGCGCGATGTCCTCGAGCATCGCGTAGCGGTTCCAGTCCGAGAGACCCAACTGTTCGGCGCAGGTGGCCGCGTCCGGCCAGGCATTCTTCCCTTTCTCCGCGATCTCCTTCGGCAACCAGGGGAGCACCGCGTCGGCCAAGGCCACCGCGAGCCGGTAGTTGCCCTCCGGATTGAGGTGGACGTGCTCGTAGAACAGGTCGCCGCCTGTGATGCCGAAGTCGCTGGCGTCGGCGAGGGCCTTCTGGGCATCGACATAGCCTAATCGACGGCCCTTGGCCTCCTCCGCGACGGTGGTCACGGCCAGGTTGAGACCGGAGTCCGCACGGAACGGCAGGGCGTCGAGGTCACGCGCCATCAGGAATTCCGTCCGGGCCGCCGTGGCATTCCCGAGGGCCAGCTCACAGACGCCCAGTCGGAAATGGGTCTCGGCATCCCGGGGATCCACCTCGAGAAGCAGCCGACAGCCCTTCGCCGCCTCGCGCCATCCCGCAGCGGAGTCGCCCGCAGGACCCGTATTCGTCGGAGCCGCCTGGAATGCTGCCAGCACGCGGGCGACATCATTGGAGGACAATCCGGGACTCTTCCAGGTCCCGAACGGGCCGCAGTCCCTCAGATTGGTCGCCATGGTCGACACGATCACCGGGACGCCGGCTCTCCACGCGGTCCGTACCACCTCGTCGAGGTTGCGTCGGAAGGCCTCCTCGACGACCTGCCGACGCGGATCGGTGGGGGCCAGTTCGCTGTCCCGGAAGGCCTTGAGACCCGCCCATTCGGTTGGCCTACCCCGGGACTGGGCTCCTTCCATGAGGTGGTTGAGCCATTGGCCCAGTCGGGTCGCACGGGCCCGCATCAACCACCGGACCAGTTCCTGGTGCACCGTCCCGCCCCCGAGCGAGGTCTTGGGGAAGAAGGGACCGCTGTACTCGTTGTTGCCGGCATAGACGATCCAGAGGTCGCCCTCATAACGGGCCACCTCTCCGGCGATGTCCCGCATCACATGGGAGTTGATGGCGGTCATGGCCGCCGGGATCACCTCGAATCGTGTCCCTGGGAAACGGTCCTCCAACAGCACCTCCAGATGGGGCGCCACACCGAGAGACGGCCGCGGGTCGCCGAGGGCGGCGGACTCGCCAAACAGGAAGACGCGATAGACCCCGGGGTCCTTCTTTACCGTGAACGCGGTGGCCGCTGGACTCCTGGCGATGCGGGATGGAAAGAAGCGCCAGCCGAACCGCGGGTTGTCGACCCACATGTCGCGATCGCCAATCCGGGCCGGAAGCAGGAACGAGGTCGGATGTCCGTATCCTGAAATCCGCAGGGCCACCTCGATGGAACCGAAGAACAGGGTTGGCACCAGGATCGCCAACAGGACCCGGAGCAGTCGCGGACGCCAGATGGCCCACCCTTTTTCCCGGCGGGACCGGGACGCCCAGACTGGTCGCGCAGGCGGGGCAGCCGACTTCGGGTTGGAATCGTGGGAAGGATTCACCGAGGGAACCCTATCCGCGGCTCCAACCTGTACAAGGACGCTCTCAGGTGGAGCGGCTCACAGGGCCCTCTCGGGGTCCACTCATCGTTGCGATATCGGCATTGTTGTCGTTCACGCAATTCGCCTGCGCCGCAAAGGCTTGAGATAAGGTGGTATGAGTTTCTTCTCGGTGGAACTGGGGTGGATCATCCGCCTCCGGTTTGAGGGCAGTCAGCAGAAGTTCAGCAATGCCACCCGGATCGATCCCAGCATGGTCAGCCGGCAGTGCAGCGGACAATCGCTCCCCGATCCGACGACGATCCAGAAGGTGATTCCGGTCCTGAGCCCGGACGACAGTGCCACCCTCGTCGCCGCCTACCTGCGGGACCTCTGCCCCCGAGAGGTTCGGGAACGGATCGAGATCCAGCCCCGTACCCACACCAAGGGGATTCTCTGTCGGGATGAAGCCAGCCACCTGCTCGACCTCTCCTCCCTGCCTCCCCAACAACAGGACATCGCACGGACTCTTGTCCGGTGGATGCAGGTGGACTCGACGGTATCTGATTTCCTTAGGCAGTCGCTCACCCTGATCAACCGCCTGCAAGGGCAGGATGCCTCACCCCGAAAGAAGTCCTCGCGGATTTCCTGAACCCCACCCCTGCGGCTGTCTTGCCGCAGGCTGGATCTCCCTGCGAGATATGAGAGATGGGCCCACGGGGTGATTTGTTGCTCGACGCTCCTCGAGATGAGAGATGGGACTTAACGGAGTGTTTCCTTAGGTGGGTGCTCCGCAGCCAGTGATGCAGGGCACTGCATCACCCACCCATGGCGGCCTTCGGCTCCCCGACTCAGCCTCGCCACTCTTTCCGGTTTTCCTCCGCGTGTTCGCAAGTCTCTGTCCCTCCCTAAATCTGGCGATGGAGGGACGATCCGCAGATCTGTTCCAATGGATGGATGGCAGAGCCCACATCCGATTTCGACGGTGCCTGGAAGGAGGCGACGGAGGTCTTCCTCCCGCAGTCGCTCGAACTGTTGCGACCCGAGATCCATCGCTGCATCGATTGGTCCAGACCCCCGGTGTACCTCGACACTGAACTCAGGAAGATCGCCCCCGATGCGGAGCATGGACGTCAGGTTCCCGACCGACTCATCGGAATCACGCGCGCCGACTCCAAAGCGGAGGACGCCCTCCTCCATCTGGAAGCCCAATCCCAGACCGATCCTCAGACGTCCTTCCGAATGTATCGGTACCACACCCGTCTGTTTGAACTGCGCGGCAAGGAGGTGGTCAGCCTTATCATCCTTGCGGATGACGATCCCAACTGGCGTCCACAATTCTATCAGCGTGAGCTTTGGGGCTGCCGAACCCGGTTCGAGTTCCTGACCTGCAAGCTCCTCGACTTCTCGGACGAAGAGCTGTTTCACAGCCGGAATCCCATCGCCAAGATCATCCTAGCCCAGCGCATCGCCCAGCGAACCCCTCGGAACTCACCCGACCGGTTCCTGCTGAAACTCCAGTGGCTGGACCGGCTCGTCGAACAGGGATTCTCCGCAGAAGACACACCGAAACTGTTTCGGATGCTGGAGCGTATGACACCTCTCAGCCCGGACCTGGACATTGAATTTCACCGTCAGCTCCACCATTATGCATCACACAAGTCCATGACCTTCATTACCACTCTCGAACAGTTCGCCATGGAGAAGGGCCTTTCCCAGGGCCTTTCCCAAGGCCTCGAGCGAGGCCTTCAATCCGGATGGGTGCAGGCTCTGAAATCATTGGCTTCCATGCGGTTTACGGACTGGAACCCCGCTTGGGATCACCATCTGGAGTCGATTCAGGACGCCTCGCGCTTCGAGGAGCTCCAGCGCCTTGCCTTGACGCTCCCGACCGCGCAGGAGTTCCTCAAGGCCATCGGAGCCTCGGAGGTGGAGGGATCTGGGGGTTAAGCGTGCAGGCCTGGCGAAGGCGGGCCCAGTCAACACATCAGCCGCGAACCTCCGGTGAGCCCGCCCCGGGTCATGCCTCCATGAGTGGTCGAGGGCTGTAGGCCCGTCCCAATCGCCTGAACCCATCCCATCCCTGGACCTCAGCGCGAAACCCGTATGGTCCGTAAACCGTTTATCGGGGCGAACGGGGTTTCGGTAATCTGCCCCCCGGGCCAGCGGACCCAGACGGCCTTCGGAGTCTCCCGAACGCCCAGCACGACGGCTGCTCCGTCCTCCGACCAGTAACCCGACCCCGCGTGCACTTCGCGGATCGGCCCTCGGCCCTCCGGGTAGACCCAAGCGATCTGCGCCCCGATCCCCAAGCGGTTCGACGCCAGACCCTCGAGTTGCACCCGAATACCTGGCCGCGCCATCTGGTTCCGGAACAGCATCGTTCCTCCCCCATTCTGGGCGACAGCGAGATCAACCCGGCCGTCCTCGTCGAAGTCGGCCAACGCCGCACCCCGCTGCTCACCCGGAATGCGGACCCCGCTGACCTGACCCTCCACCGCGCGGAAACCACCCCGACCATCCCCCTGGAGCCACAATCCCCGCCCACCGTCGAGACGCGGCGTCTCCGGCTGCGCCCCAAAAAAGTTCTGCGCGAGGAACAGATCCTCCACACCGTCGCCGTCGGCATCACCGACACACAGTCCAAAGGCCGCCGACATCTGGGCTTCCACCGGCAGCGGCACCGCTTCAAACCGTCCACCGCGGTTGAGGAACACGGTCGACTCCAGCCAGCCAGCCTCCAATACCGTCGCGGTATTGGTCTTGGCACCCAGCAGGTCCTCTACACCCGCCTGGCTGAATGCGCGATGGGAGCTGAAGCGCTCCCTGAGGAATGGCATCCCCTTGGCTAGCGCATTCAACTGCCGGTCAGGAACCTCCCTCCCGAGCTGCGGATCCCAGTGCGACTCCAGCACGTCCACACCCGGTCCACCCGAGAAATTCCCGTAGCGGACGTGCAACGGTCGGTCCCGGAACGCCTGATACCGGGTGTTGCGCCCCCAGTTCGCAGCGGCGATGTCGAGCCGTCCGTCCCCGTCGAAATCCCCGGTGGCCACCCCGGTCCACCATCCGCGATACGACTCAAATCCCCAGGCCGCCGTCATCTCCCGCAGCAATCCCGAGTCATTCCGGAACACACGGATCGGCCCCCATTCGCAGGCGACCACGAGGTCGGGGAATCCATCGCCATCCAGGTCGCTGAACACGGCACCCGTCACCAGCCCGAGCCCCTTCAGCATCGTGGAATTCGTCGGGTCGGTCTCCCAGCGTCCCGCGTTCCAGCGGAACATCTGGGAATCCGCCGGCTCAGGATACCGCCCCCCGACGACCCGCCCACCCACGAACAACCGAAACCCGCCGACACCATCCCAATCCGCCAAAGCCAACGGCCCAGTGCTGGCCTGGGTGGACCCCAATACCGTCGACGCAGCCCCGGACTTCAGGTCCACACCACGGACCGAAACCCCGGTCCCCGGCCCGCCAACGTAGTTGGCCAACCCCACCAGAAGCTCGGAGGGGCCCGACGGCGGACGCCACCCCAGGATCGTGGTGGTGTCCTGCGCGAGCGCGCCCAACCCCGGCATCGCCGCACCAGGCTCGAAGCCGCCGCGACCGTCCGACCGGAACCAGCGGATCGTCCCACCCGCCCCGCTACCAACGATCAGATCCTCATGCGAGTCGCCATCCACATCGAACCAGGTGACCCCCGGCCCGAGCTGGCTCAACCGGTTCGGCAGCAGAGGCTGTCGCGAGAAGTCGTCGAACTCGGGCTGCAGGTGACGGTGCCCGATACGGTAACTCACATCGACAAACCAGGTGTTCGTGGAGGCGTCCGATGCCGACGGCTGCTGGATCGGTTGTGCATCCACCTCACGGATCTCGTACACCTGATTGGGTTCGACACCCGACACCGTCGTCCGGGTCCCATTCCGCCAGGTGACCTCGAGCGTCAATCGGTTCGTCAAGGAACCCGCGGCAAAGCTCCGGATGGAATCGTCGCCCGACAGGTAGCGTCCGCCACTGATCATCTCCTGCGACTGCTCGGGCACCGCGCCGCCAAGGACCCGGATCCGCGCGCCAATACCCCGGGTGTTGGGAGCACGACCGAGAAGTCGGACCCCGACCCGGGGCGCCGTCCCGTCATTGCGATACAGACCCGCGTGGTCGTTGAAGTTGCTCACGACCACGTCGAGGTCGCCGTCGTTGTCGAGGTCAGCCGTGGCCATCGCGGTGGTGACGCCCTTCTGGGCAAATCCCCACTGCTGTCCCACCTCGGCGAACGTGAGGTCCCACTGGTTGCGGAACGCGAGGTTCGGCGTGGACAACCGGGGGAACATCCGACGCGCCTGGAAGATCTCGGTATCGGTCGGACGACGTCCCTTCCGCATCCGCGCGATCTGCTCCGCGATGTCGAGATCCCGCCCCGCCCGCTCCATGCCGTTCACCACGAGCACGTCCTGCCAACCGTCCAGATCCACATCGAGGAACACACAACTCCACGCCCAGTCCGCGGCATCCAGACCGCTCAACTGGGCGATCTCGGTGAACGTCGTGTCCCCCCGGTTCAGGAAAAGGGTGTTCATCTGGTACTGCGGCCGGTTCAGGAAGAGTCCAGGCGTGTGGACGATCGGAGGCGGCTCCGGGACGAACAACATCCGCTCGCGATGGCCACGACGGAGCATGTCGATCACGAAGAAGTCGGTGAACCCATCGAGGTTGATGTCGGCGAAATCGACAGCCATCGACGAGATTGGCTGTCGGCGCATCGCCAGACGGGGCAGGCTGCGGAAGACGCCATTGCCCTGGTTGATCCAGCACAGGTCCTCGGTCTGGAAGTCGTGGCAGACATAGAGATCGGGCAGCCCATCGCCGTTGATGTCGTGGAACGCCGCGCACAGTCCCCAGCCCCGTGGGGCCTGTTTCAGCGGAGCCCCAGTCTCGTCGAGGAACGCCCCACCCGTGAACGGCACCGGCTCGAACTGGCGTCCACCCCGGTTGCGTAGCAGCAGGTCGGTCTCGCCCAGCTCAAAGATGCTGCCCTGGCCATCCGGAACGAACCGATCCGCCAGGCCAGGCTCGGTGACCGGACGCCCGTTCACCGTGTCGACCTCATTCCGGCCATTGACGTTCTTGAACGTGAAGAAGGCCGTGGCGAAATCCATGAGAGAGCTCGGTCGATGGTTGGCGATGTAGAGGTCCAGCAGTCCATCCCCGTCGACATCCGCAACCGCGGCGGTCGTTCCCGCCACGCGAGGGTTCACCACGGCACCCACCTCGAATCGGCCGCGTCCATCGTTCCAGAACAACCGGGTCCCCTGCCCCACGGTATTCACCACCAGGTCCAGATCGCCGTCACCGTCGAGGTCAGACATCACCGCGCCGGTAGACGTCAGTCCCTCGCAGCCGACGCCCGACGTCGCCGTGATTTCCTCGAACCGCCAGTCACCGAGGTTGCGATAGAGGGCGTTGGTACCGCTGAGATGACAGAAATAGAGGTCGCTCCGTCCATCACCGTCAACGTCCCCAAGGGCCACACCAGCGCCGTTGAGGAGGATGGCGTTGGTGAGATGGCGCGACTCCGGGACCCGATGCTGGAACTGGATCCCGGTGGTCGTGCGGGGCATCAGACTGAACCCCGGGACATGGCTTGTGCCCAGCTGGATCGGACGGGCGATCGCAACGTCGGCAGCTGGAACCCTCAGGCCCGCCAGGAGGATCAGCCCCATCACAAGGCACCACCAGGGGCGGAACGTGGACCACTCCCCGAAGGCCGGATGACGCCGACCCAATGGATGAGGCTGGGTGTATTCCATTTCCAGGGCAGGCGTTCAGCGCCAGCGAACCGTCTTCATGAACCGCAGAAGGTCCGCGAGTTCCTGTCGGGTCAACACCTGGTCGAACCCACCGGGCATAAGACTCACCGTCCCGGGTTGAACCTCCTTCACCGTGGTCTTGGCGAGACGCTGCTCCGCCCCGGGACCGGTCACGAGGATCCATTCGGTATCCGTCTCGCGTCGGACGATTCCGTGGACCTCGTCGCCGCCCTCGAGGACGAGCGTGGTCGGTTCATAGCTCCGGACAAAGCTGGCGCTGGGGTAGATGAGAGACTCGAGGAGGTCACGTTCGCTTCGGACCTCTCCAATGCGGGTGAGTTCAGGACCGACATTCCCACCGAGGTAGCCGATCCGATGGCAGCTGGAGCATGCGGCCTTCGATCCGTTGAACACCGCCTGGCCGCGCCGGACATCCGCCTCGACGCCCTGGAGTTCCTTGAGCAGGGCCTCCAATCGGGCCGCCTGCTGGACGGCATCGGCATCGAGGCCGGCCAGGAACAATTTCAGCTGCTTTTGGGTAGCCTCTGGGAATTTCGCGAAGAAGGGGCGGACCTGTCCGGGAGCCAACGCCTTCGCACTGCGAGACTCCTGGAGTGCCGCCACCAAGGGCAGACCGAGCGTATCGTCCCCACCCTCCCGGAAGGCGCTGAGCAGACGGGTGAGCTCAAGCGGACCAGCCGTCTTTACGGGCTGCAGCAGCCCCTGCAGCTGGTCGCGGGTCAGCGCGGCACGCGACAACGCTCCGGCCGCCGCGACACGGATCACGGGATCCACTTCGGGTGTCAATGCCCCGCGCGCGAGGGCGTAGTCCGCCGGTTCCAGACGGCTGTCCTCGGGCAATGCGGCCAGGGCGTCCATCCGTAATGCCATCGGGAGGCGATCGTCCCGGAACACCCGCCTCAGGGCCTCTTGGATCGCCACCGCTGAACGCAACGTGCGGGCGGCACGGATTGCCTCCGGAAGCCGCGGATCCTTCGGATCGGAGACGCCCGACAGCACCACCACCACCGCGGGCGCCCAGGTCGAAGGCGGCTCCTTCACCCCGGATTCCGAAATCACACGCAGGGCCGCCTGCTGGGCGTCGGACGGAAACGCGGACGGCGTGAGGAGGTCCGCAATCAGCTTCTGCCCCATCTCGTCGCGACCGAGGATCCGCAGCTGCGCCAAGGCTGCACGGCGCTCGGCAGAATCACCGGACGCCTTCAGGACGCCGCGGAACCAGCCCGCGAGGTCGGCACCCCATTCCGGATGACGCCCCAGGATCCATTCGGCCGCTCGACGCAAGGGTTCGTCGGCCGCCCCGAGATGCGGCACCACGTCACCGGCACGCAGTCCGCCGTTCGGCATCTGATCGAGTGCGATCAATGCAGCACGACGCGATCCGGGAGCTGGGAGGTTCAGACCCGACCGGGTCTCCTCCGGGGCGGCGATGCCGATCAGGGCGTAGAGATAGGCATGGGTCAGATAGGGATCCTGGGAATTGCCCGCCGACTGCACCAGCAACGACACCGCCGACCGATCCTTCAAACGCCCCAGCCCCTCCGCCGCGACCCGCAACACGGCGGCATGGGTGGCCGCTTCCGAACCCAGACCTCGGGTTTGAAGGACATCGCGGAAGCTCTTGGCCTGTCCAGGGTCCAAGGTCCAGACGGCCTGCTTCAACCGTGCTGCCTCCCAGCTGCCATCGAGCCCCGGAGGCTGGGCCAGACGTAGCTGGGCTTCCTGTCGCGCCGATCCGGTCAACGCAGGCACGCCGGTCTTCCGGATCCGGTAGATGCCACCGAGAACATCCGGCTTAGCCAACTGGGAGCTGGGACAACACAGTTTGTACCAGCCGCCGGTATCCACCACGAGCAGGTGCCCGTCGACATCCTGGAGCACATCGGTCGGATGGAAATCCACGGAGTCCACCACGAGGAACTCCGTCGAATCGCTGGCGTAGGTGGCGCCGTTCGGACGCAGCACATGACGCGACACGCGATGCAGGTTGAAGCTGGTGGAGAACAGGTTGTCCTGAAATCCAGCACCCCAGACGCGTCCTTCGTAGCGGGTGAGTCCGCACTCCGCCGCAGGCCCCGCCTGGAAGAACGGATGGAACAGGTCGGGACCCGTCCGCGGCACCCGCCCGTCGGTCAGCACGTCGTTCTCCTTGCCGTAGACGCCCCCGTAGATGGCGTGGGCGACACCATCCCGGAATCCAGGTTGGGTGAAGTCGATGAAGGTGCTGCTGAAGATCGTCTCTCCCTCCGGCGTGAAGGCGATCTCCACCGGGTTGTCCATGCCGCCATGCAGGATGACGTCGAGCCCCGAGCCATCGGGTCGAGCCCGATAGATGTGGGCCGCCCGGTCCTTCAGCACCGACCCGTTCGCCAATCGATGCGTCTGTTCCGAGAAGGCACCCTTGGTCCAGTACAGGAATCCGTCGGGTCCAAGATGGGGTCCATGGATGTCATTCGCGCAGCCGGTGAGGGTCCCGCCCTTGAACCACTCGTCCCGACGATCCGAAACACCATCGCCATCGGTGTCGGTGAACCTCCAGATGCTGGGCGGTCCAGCGACGTAGACGGATCCGGCATGCCAGAGGCATCCCTGGGGGAACATGACCCCCTCGGCGAAGACGATGGAACGGTCGAAGACCCCGTCGCCGTTGGTGTCCTCAAGACGCCGGATCCGATGGGTGGGTGCCTTGAGCTGCTGCTCGGGCGGCTCGTTGGAGCCCGACGACTCCGTGACGTAGAGCCGGCCGCGGTCGTCGAAACAGGCGCTGACGGGTCGGGACACCAGGTCGCTGCCGGCGACGAGGTCGAGGGTGAATCCATCCGGCACCGTGCTGCGCAGGCCATTGACCAAGACATCGGCTGCCGAAGCCAAATACGACGCAGTGCAGGCCATGCCCACCATGAGGAAAGTCCTGGGTATGATCACCCCGGGAACCTACCGGGCTACGGCCGCAAAGGGCAAAGGGCAAAGGCGGTGTGCCGCCCAGATCATTACGATGGGATCGAAGTTGACGGAGATGGACGGCTGCTGTGGGTCAGAGACGGTTCGGATCACCGGTTGATGCGGATCGGGTGACCATGGACGGGCGTGGTGGAGTGCTTTACCCCTCGGATTGAGTCGT
>SXGQ01220654.1_pt1 | contig 11818 bp, 13 predicted proteins | sample 3178371 | NCBI WGS metagenome assembly SXGQ01 (sample SAMN11356859, study PRJNA531348) | freshwater metagenome | isolation source: freshwater sample F1-20 | place: China: Fuxian Lake, Yuxi | collected 2017-12-25 | reverse complement strand
CGAAAATCGCAAAAAGGCTCGAACTTTTTGGGGGGTGTGTCCTCCAGGTTTCCTGCGGGCTTTTGGCGCAGTTCCCCAGGGGCTTAGCATAGAGAGAGGTCGTCTCCAGATTTTCCATAGATCTGTTTGCGCATTTGCGCTGTGTTTGCGCCGTGTTGCCATGTGCTGCGTTTTTTCACACCATTCATGTCACAGTCTATGAGCGCTTTGGCATGCCAATTCCGTGGCGGCATTCCCAGTGCCAGCACAGCTCCTGGTCGGAATTTAATGGCTCATTGCAACGGCTGCAATGGAACATGTCCCACTGCTTCAAGCATTTTTTGGAGCACAGCGGGTTGTTGAGCAGGCGTTCTGCATCTGGTATGATGGTTTCTGTGCAGATCTGTTGGCAGTTGCAGCAGTGCTTCGGGATGGTCAAACTGCGGCCGAGCCAGACGTCCAGCGTTGTTTGCTTGTACGCCGGCGGGCCAAACAGCCAATGGTGGATGAACGCGCACCAGTCCCGCCATGTCGTTGGTACTGCCAACCAGCCACTTGGAGCCGAGCATCTCGCGTCATAGTATCCGCGGATTGTGCTCAAAAGCTCTGTGATGTCGTCCATCCACTGCAGGGTGTCATAAGCCCGCTCCAAATTGCCATCTTGCCAGCACTGCAGCTGCCAGCGCCCCTTGCCGTTGGTGAACATTAGGCTGACTTTGACGCGCACCGACGATGTGCTTGGTATTAGCTGTGACAGCCACTTGTACGGTTTCAATGTGTGCAGTTCGGGGACCGCGCCGTCAAGGTCAACCATTGTCTTGCGGTATGTGCCAAATTCGAGTGTTTTGGCACAATTGAATGACACCTTGACGCCGCGCTGCCTGTTTCGTGGAAGCCCGTCAATCTTTTGCCAAAGAAGCTGGCTAATCCACTTGGGGCAGTTGTGTGTTTGCACACACAGAAATTGCCGCACAATCATCAGCGCGTCAACAGGCAGCGTATGCGATTTCTTGCACAGCAATGGTAGCGCCCGGACCCCTGACATTTCTGGCAGTGTGCCTGGCAGTGTGTTTGGCGGTGTGCTTGGCAGTGTGCTCGGCAATTTGAACTGAAATGGCTACGTATGGTGGTAAGTCAAGGAAGTTCTGGTGCGCGGTTGCAACGCTTTTGCAACGCTTTTGTAGCGCTTTGCCGCGCCCAATCTGCGCGTTTGCTGCGTACTGTGCTGTTCTTTGCCAATGCTTAAGGCTGCCGTGGCTTCTTGTTTTGTCGCAGCGTTTGGCGAATGCACTTTGTCTGTTCGTGCCATGAATTTGTTGCATAAATGTACGAGGCTGACGGCGCGCCCGCTTGCTGGTGCAAGGCTTACAGCGCGCTTGCTCGTGGCGTTGTGCATTTGGTAATGTCAGTTGCCAGTGTCGCCATACGTGTTGTCATCCAATTGGCAGTCAATTTGAACGTATGTGCCACTTAGCACTGACCTTGCCATCTCTAAATCATTCAACCAACTGCGGTGCAAACCATTTGTGACAGATTGGCAAGGCTCGGTTGCCCATGTGCGGCCATAGCCCTTTGCCGTATTGCAATAGCCGCACCGCAGCAACGGGAAGCTGGCACCGTCGTAGAATTTCTCTGTCCACTTGGGCTCCTTGTTCAAACACTCTACCACAAAACAGCCTTCGTACGGCTCTGCGTTGCCGCCAAGAATACATCGAATCTGTTTTTGGTGGTTGGCGCCAAGCTTGGTGAGATCGCATTCAGCAGTAGGTTCTAACTCTTTCAGTGCTGCTGCGCATCGTTTCACAAAGTCGCTTTTGGTAGCTTGGTGGCCACCAGTGTGCGAAGGTATGGCGCCAGCCTTGGCCAGGCCGGCTGCCTCGCGCATTACAATGACCATGTTAAAGTGTTGGTCCTCGGTCTTGTTCTTGTACTTCTCCCGGACCACATGCATCAGCAGCATGATGCGACGGTTTTCGTGCAAGCACTTGACGTAGTTTAGCACTGGTCGATTGCCAACTTCCACTACGACAATGGTTGCTTCTCGGATGGTGCGGAACATCCACAGTAGCTGTGGGTTTTCTAGTGCTTGGTCACTTGGCATGCCAGCTATGTCTCTGAGCTTGACCGACTTATAAACGACATTGTCAGGCGCACTTGAAGCAGGAACACCGTCTTCAATTGCAGCCAAGGTGCAACCAACGCTTTCAATGGTGCACACGTCGTTCTCGTTTGTAATGCGGAGCTGGGTGCGTGGCTGAGTGCGTTGCGGTGAGATTAGCGCCGCGTCTTCTTCATCCCACACATTTAGATAGTCACGCAACTGCTGCGTGCTGAACCGCTTTGGTGGTGGATCATCGGAATCAGACAGGTCGTCAGGCCTTTGGCGTTTGTGTCCCAACATTGGTGTGCAACGTGCCATTTGATCAATTCTTGCCCCAATCCCAAAGTTGATCAAATGGCTCATGCGCTGCATATCATGTTTGGTGATCCTTGGCAGATTGGACGGCTCTTTCAAGAATGTGAAGTTTGCAACCTTCTCTGGGACGTAAAACTCGTCAGGCTTGGCAGGCTTAAACACCGGCGCATCAACGTAAAGCGACGTCGGCGTCAACCAGGCGCTGATGCGCCGGCAATCAAGCTCGTCAAGCTGGCGCATGTTAGACATAGCTTGCGCCTGCATCTGATCACCCATGAAGTTAAGAAGCAGGCGCACCGTTGCCTTGGCGTTGCAGATTTGCAGCTTACGTGAAAACTGCGTAATCAACACAATGCCTTGTGAGTCAATAAAAAAGCCGGCATACTCCAGTGGGCAATTCTTCCTGGCCTTGACTGTAACCATTTGTTTACGTACGCAGGCCACCCATTGGTTAAACAGTTCCAATGTTTCCACCTGTGGCTTGCGTTCCAGAACGTTGGCGATGAATGTGTTCTGGAACCCATCAGACAACGCAGCCATGACCGGCACGGATTTCAAGAAATCCGTGGTGCGCAACTGCGACAGCGACCGACACAATGAAAGCAGGGCACTTGAGACTTTGGTAAATGCTGCGATCACATTTACAAATGAACTACCGCTTGGCAAAGATAATAAGATTTCTTGCAATGCTTTGCAAATGCTTTGGAACTAATCTTATTATCTTTCTGAGAACGCGCGTGAGAAATATGTATGTCTTAGCAATGCTTGCGCCATTGCAACGCTCTTTGCAGTTTCGCGTGCTCTTGTTATAGTGCTGCTGTGCGTGTTTATAGCGCTTTGCGACTTGGGTGTGCTTTCGGTTGGTCAGACCGATAACGGAATTTGACTGTTTAGCTGCATATGTCAGCGTTCAACTGCCAATAGTTTGTCCATATGGGAGCTTGCAGTTTCGCGCGCCATTGTCATAGAGCTGCTGTGCATGTTTAAAGCGCTTTGCGACTTGGGTGTGCTTTCGGTTGGTCAGACCGATCGCAACATTTTACTGTTCAGTCCACGTCGGTTGCCAAAACAAGAGCAACAGCGTTGAGCGCTTCTTGCGCCGAGCACGCAAACCATTCTTTGCCTGCCGCGTTCTGTACGCGCTTGCTATCCAGCAGTTGGTGCACGCGCGTCTCAAGGTGCCCCGCGCGCGGGAACAGTGCAATAACGCGAACCGTAAACGGCTGCGCAGACTGCAGATCCCTGGCGCGCGCATAAGGGTTGATGCTGCGGCCAATCTTCAAATCGGGCAGCCGCGAGTTGCCAAAGACGTACAGGTAATCGCCGCCCTGTCGTATGTCGCTTTCCGAATCCCAGAACGCGTCTTCAACGCACTGCGCGTCATCTTGCAACTCTGACGGCATTGCGCGGGCCCTGTCCGCTGCGGCGCGCGTTCGTTGGCAAATCCTGCAGTAGTCTTGGCGTCTATCCGATTTTGCGCGATTCAAGTTAAACTCGTCAATGTGCTTGGTTGCCTGACACCCTGGGCAGTACTTGTCCAAGCGGAGCTCCATGCGAAGCTCTACGCAAGCCGTTTAAACTGCAGATGTTTGCCGTGTCACCTGTTTGGACGCGCCCGTGCCCGCGACTGGTCCAAGAAGCGCATAAACGGCGTTTGTTGCGCTGGCGCGGCTGGCGCGGCTGGCGCGGCTGGCGCGGCATTTGCTTTCATATTTGCTGCCACCGCGTTCTGGTTTCGCTCACGCCGCGCCTGTTTTGCCTGCTGCATGTACACAGAATTTGTGAGCGTTCCAATTGCGGCGCGCGCGTCTGCCGGCACCCCAAGCAGCGCTTCCTTGAGCAGCTTGGTTGTGTCGCCCCCCTACGGGGAGGAGCGGTACACGCGTAGAAAAAAACAAAAAAAAACAGGGTCAGCCAGTCGCTGGCAATGTTGGTAACACGCGCTGGGTCGCCGTACGCGTAGTTCCACGACCGGCCGCCGCGGCTCTGGGCTGGGCGCACCGTCATGGTTGTGCGCGTCTTGGCCATGCGCTCGCGCGTGATGCGTTCGTTGTGCGCAATCTTTTGAGCGTTGTCCTGTAGCACGTACCATTCCACCTGCTCGTTGTTGTCAACGTCGTTTGGCGCGTTGCCAAACAGCGTTGCGTGGGGGCGGCGGTTGTACGCGCGCACCACTCTGCTTAGCTCGCCGTCCCATTCGGTGCGGCGCCGCGCACTTGCTGCTGCCATGTCGCGCTTGAGCGTCATGGCCGCGCGGTCCAGCACGCTAATGTCCTGGACCGCGTTCTTGTACCGGTGCACGGCTTCGTCGGGCAGCACCTGGTCCAGCCGCGCAAACTCCTTGCCTCGGTCGCTGGTCACTGCAAACGACTGGTCGGCGTCCAGCTTGTTTAGTCCGCGCCTGGCCGCGTGGTTGACTGTGTTGGCGCTTTTGTCCGGCAGCGCCTCGCTGTAAGCTTCGCGGCTGTACACGTCCATCAACAGAAGCGCGTACTTGTTGCCGCGTTCAGTGCGCGTGTTCTGGGCAAAGTCCAGCAGATCAATCTGAAAGCGTTCGGACGGCCCTTCGGCTGCGCTTTTGCCGCGCGGCCGCTGCGGCGGCACCAGCACCTGTGCCGCAGTGTCGTCGCGCACTGCTGCCGCCGCAGCCGCCATGGTTGCGCCGTCTATGCCGCGGCGGCGCGCTGCCTGCAGAAGCTGCGGCGCGTTGCGGATCTCCTGTAAGCCGCCTTGCTGAAAACTGCCTTGTCAAGCGCTGCCTTGTTGAACGCGGCCTTGTTGGGTGCTGCTTTGGCTGCCTGCTTGCGTTGCACAGGCTTTGGTTTGTAATCGTACGTGAAGTCCACCGTCTTTATGCCTGGATTGTCTGCCGCGCCAATGCGTCGCTTGACGCGTCTGTCTTCGGCGCCGTCAATTCTGCGCTTGACGGCAGGCGTGCGCGGCTTTGTGCGGCGGTCAAGCGCCGCCTGGTTGGCCGCAGGACGTGGTCGCTTTACGCCCTGGTCTGCTCCAATGTAGTAGTGCTGCGGCCCGGGCGGAATGACCTTGCTTCGGTTCTGGATGGCCTTTTCACGCATTTGGCCGTACGACTCAGGGTTGTTGCGGTTTTCAGCGCTCTTTTCCCGCACAGCCTGCGGGCGCAGGTCCGCGCGCGGGGGCGAGCGCGAGCGCGGGCGGCGCGGGCCCGTGTACGGGTTTAGCAGCGGCGCCTTTTGGTGCTGGCGCAGTGCGTCCCCGTATGGTGTGTGCTGCGGGAACAGCTCGGCTGGCACGCTCTGTCGGCGCTTGATTGCCGCGGCCCCTGGTGGTGGCGGGGGGCGCTTGTTGTCGTTTGGCGCCGTCATCATTTCGTCAAGCTTCTTCTGGCTGCGTTCGTTTGCGCTTTCAATCACGCTGCGCACGCGGTCGCGCCCGCGCTGCAAATCTATTGGCCCAACCTGCATTTTGCTGCGAACCCGGTCAATTGGCCCGTAGCCTTCGTTTATGCCGTTCATAGATCTAAAGTCCAAATGGGGGGCGGTTCCGCCAACAAGGTCGTGTTGGCGCTGCATTGCGGCCACCGCATGTCCGTCGCGAACCGCGCCTTTGACCACGTACATGCGTTCAATGGGCACGCGCGGCGGTGGCGCAAACTTGTGCTGAATCTCTGCGGCCCCAAGCCCACCGGGCGCCGGCGGATCTGGCGGGCCGCCGGGGTTCAGGCTCCGGTTGACAAAGTGCTCCACGGCCGCGCTGGACGCCGCAGCAATTGCTCCGCCGTACAGGGGGGCACCTGCCAACCCAACAGGAGCCTTTGCAAGCGCCCTGGCCACCAGGCCCAGTGCAACGTGCCCTGACGCCCGCGCCACGGCCGCGGCCACTTCGCCTTGCACGTGGCGGTTTTCATCGTGGTGTGCAACAATGTAAGGCTGTGCCGCAACCATTGGCGCGGGTGGGGGCGGCGGTCCTGGCGGCGGCTGCCCGCCTGCGTTCAAGATGATTTGATCGTGCTGCCTGAACCCGGGCAACAGCAGATTGTGAGACGCCACTGGCGCTTGGGGCGGGCCTATCAGTGGGTCTTGCATTACTGCAACGCCGCCCGCCCCGGGTGCAGGGGGTGGGCCGCCACCGCTAAACGATGTGCCAAAACCCGGAGCGTTGTTTGGGTCGCTTGGATCTTCTGGTTTGGCTTGTGGCGTTTTGGGCGACTTTGGTGGCACAGGGCCAGCGCCACTTCCTGGCCCTGGTGGCGCAGGGCCAGCGCCACTTCCAGGCCCTGGACCAGAGCCAGGCCCTGGACCAGAGCCAGGCCCTGGACCAGAGCCAGGTCCCCCTTGCCCCGGCGCCCCAGGACCAGAGCCAGGTCCACCTGGAGCCCCAGGACCTGCCCCAGGTCCACCTGGGGGGGGCGGGCGTCCGTAATTGCTCTTCCACGGCTTCTGGCGACGGTAGATGTCGTCCACAATGGCCGAGCTTTCGGCGGCGGCCAGCCCAGCGCCAAACTGATTGTAGATGTGGGAATTGAACAGATGCAACGCCTTGCGGTCAGGGTACGGAACACCCTTGACGTCTTGGCGTATCCACGCGACCACCTCGTCGTAAGTGCTGCGCACACGCAGTCCCATGCGGTGCTCTATCTCCATGTGGTATGCCTTTCTATTGCAATGCAAATGTCACGTCGCCTTGACATCACTGTCTCAGTCACTGTGAATGAACGACCCCAAGCTCGGCAGAAATAATAAGATTTATGATGATGTACTGTCTCTTTCAAATCTTATTATTTCTGCTGAGACACGCGTGAGAAATATATGTTATGTCTGAGGTTATGCTGTCATAGTGCCACGGTGCACCTGTAACGCACTCTGCAACTTGTGTGAGCTTTCGGTCTGGCAGACCGAACGCAAAATGTAGTTGTTAAAGCTGCGCGTTTTGCGTAACATCACTGTGAATGAACGCCCCCAAGCTCGGCAGAAATAATAAGATTTATGATGATGTACTGTCTCTTTCAAATCTTATTATTTCTGCTGAGACACGCGTGAGAAATATTTGTTATGTCTGAGGTTATGCTGTCATAGTGCCACTGTGCTTCTGTAACGCACTCTGCAACTTATGTGAGCTTTCGGTCTGGCAGACCGAACGCAAAATTACTGTTGCCCGGTACCCAACGTGCTGCGGACAAACCCAGCGTGGCTGTGCGGATTCCATACAATGGCCGGCGACGTTTGGGCGCCCCGGTCAAACATGGAGACTGGGTCCCAAGCGCGGCGCATGGCCTGGACGTTTGGGTGCTGGCGGCTGTTCAACAACGGCGCGCCGTACGTTCGCACTTGGAACGTCTTGTGCATAGGGCCCAAACGCCCTGCTTCCGCATCCTTTAGCAGACGATACGCAACTGCGCCACCAAGAGAGTGCCCCACTAAATGGGTTACTTGCACGCCGTCGGCGGCCGCCTTGTTCAGCGCATGTACCGCGGCCGCATAACGCGTGGACCGATGCACCTGATTCAACGGAATCTTGAGATCGTCCCATACGTCTACTGCATCCTTGGTACCTGCAATCACAAGCGTTTGTCCGTGACGCACAATGCCCGTTGATTCTTTGTAGGCCTCTGTGAGCGCGTCTGTGTCTGCCTGAGTCCCGCTGTCGTCCTGCACGTTGAGTACCCCGAGTCCCTAACCCATGAATTGCGGCGGCGTCCGTGGACCAGCACCAGCATCACGATAAGGTTGCAGTCCTGGTCCTCCTTGTTGTGGTTCGCCAGTGCCAGGATGTATCATACGTTGGCGCGACAGACTTTTGGTTCGTACAAACCCGCCTGAAGCCAAGCTGCCATGCAGAGTTGCTTGTGGAGCTGGACGACTGCTAGAGCTGGCATAGGACGCCAGCGTTGCTGCATTTGTTGAAGGCGCGGCCGTGGATGTGTCTGACCGCGCTGGTGACGGGTCGTGCACTGGTTGCTTTCCTTTGATTGGCCGCCGACCCCTAGGTGATTGCCCTGCTGCCTGCAGACCCGCCGCCGCCGCCGCCGCCGCCGCAGGTGCCAGCCCCGGGCGCAGTGCGGGCATTACGTTTTCGTAAATGATCTGCATGCTCTCTCTGGCTTGCATTTCGTACTGCGCCTGTTGCTCTAACGCGCGCCTGCGCTCCAGCATTGCCATCAGCTGCGCATTGCTCTGAAACGCAGATAGCACGTTCTGCAGCTTGTTTGAAAGCGGCTCGTTCACTTCGGGGAAATAGCCGCTTCGCTTGGCCTTGTCTTTCAGCACGTACTCGCTTTCGCGTGGCACTGCAAACGCGTACCGCGAGCCAACGCCTGCCATTTATGTAGACGCTAGCATTAAGCCAGCAACAGTTTACGCCAGCATTTGATCAAAGATGTTGGCATAGTGCGCAACACGCGACTGGTGGTACGTGGCTTGTTGCTCGCGGTACGCCTTCCAGTGGGTCCGGTGAGCGGTCCGCGGCGTGGGCGGTGGCGTGAGCTTGTCTGGTTCGTCCGGCTCGTATGCAATTTGAACGCGCTTCTTTTGTTTCGACTGCGGCGGTTTGGGCTGCTGCGGTTTGGGCTGCCGCGATTTGGTGCGCTGCAATGTCAACGGCGCAGGCGCTGACTTGGGCAAATCTTCCAAGTCTGGCACATTGTTTTGCATGTCGTTTTGCGCGTCGTCCTGCTCATTGTCTTGTGAATCGTCTTGCAAATCGCCCTGCAAATCGCCCTGCGTATTGTCCTGCAAATCGTCTTGCGTGGCGCCTTGTGGGTTGGGCACGCGGCGCCGGGGCTGCTTGTCCTTGGCGCCTGGCGGTCGGCCGCGGCGCTTGGGTTGCGGACTTGAATTGGCCGGCTCAGGTGCGGTTTGCCCAGGTGCGGTTTGCTCAGGCGCGGCTTGCTCTGGCACAATGTGCTCTGGCGTCTCTGCCAATTGTTCGTTGGTTGGTTGCGGGACAACGTCAATTACTTCAATTGCCATTTTTCAAGTGTTGTGATTTTTCAGAGTTGTCAATCGAACGTGAGCTGCAACGCAAGTGGCTTGCCTGCCGCGCAAATTGACCGCACGTCCCATGTAATCGGTAAGCTCAATGTCAAATGTTCGAATACTGCTTTTGCCTGCCAACGAATAGTAGACATTGTCGGGCGACGAAGCTTCTACTGAGCTGCCAACTCCGCGCGTCAAAGGAATTGAGCACAGAATGTTGTGTGTGCCCATTGGGCCGTGGTGGTCGGAGCAGCGCAGCATGTTGCTTCTCAAATACAGAACGGTGTACGGGGACATTCGCACAAAGCTCCAGGTAACTGTTGTTCCAACGTTCTGGCCATCGCCCAAAATCTGGTTCAGAGACAGCGGGTTGGTGCTGCTCGCGCTTGGCGGAAACGCGCCCGTTCTGCTGGCCAAGTCGGCGTCCGATAGCCACTGCTGGGTTGCGCTTGCCAATGTATGGACAATGCTATTGGTCAACAGACTGAACGTTGTTGTGCGGCCAGTTGCCAACTGGATTGCCGAAGCCAGCGCTGGCCCTGTGTACGCGCCTTCTGGAACTGAGACGTACGAAAACCCAGCGGGCGATGCAAAGTACAGATATTTGCCACAGTCGGTTGTCAGAAAGCTGTCCACAAACGTGCACTTGTCAACGCGAACGCGCGTCTCTTCGCGGATGTGCAAAGACTCGCGCAGGCCAATTTCAAAGCGGCTGTCAGACCCAGAAATTCGCGACCTCGAGTCAACCCACACCACCTGGCTCATCGGATCTTTCCTTGTCGTGCGCAATTTCGTCCACGTGGATCTCAGAGCAGCAGCCGCACACAATGTGCTGCTCTGTTACGTCGTCACTTTCCGGCGGGCTGTGGAACGCCCGCTGCAGCAGCTGCAGCAGTGCTCCCATGTTGTTCTTTGCCTACTGGTCGCAGATAGGTGACCAAGCTGTCTTGGAACATCTGGTCAGGATTTTTGCTTTTCAAATTGACAAACAAGAACCCGTATGGGCGCGTCGAAACGTGCTGCAAAAGCTCTTCGATTTGCTCGGGACTGTGGCGGCCCGAAATCTCTTCAATGATGGCTTTGCGTTCCAACCGGTTGCTCAGCGCAGGCCAGATAAAGACACCGGTTAGGTTGATTCGGATAACGTTTGCCAGGGCCCGAAATTTCTGCGTGGCAACCCACAGGTTGCCTCCAAAATGTCTGGATCTGATGGCCAGCGTGGCTATCAGGTTTGAATTACTGTGCATTACAGACGCATCGTCAATCAAATCGTCTAGAACCCACAGCACCTGGGGGATGTCTTTCAGCTTTGCCTTTTTGGCATATTCGGCAACCTGCATTTGGGTGTCCATCTGCTCTTGCAGCGCGTCGGCATCAAACTCGTCAAAGAACGTCTTTTCGGTGCGCTGGTCAACGCCTTGCACCTCTTCGACGTAGCGCTTTAACGGGTCCCAGTTTTTGTCAATGGTTGCGCTTTTGCTGTACAGATAGATGCGATCGAATTTGCCTCGGTAATGGCGCAAAATGAGATCCAACATAGCGTACCCCTTGCCACTACCGGACGTGCCTACAAAGGCAAATCGCGTGTTAAGGTCTGGCAGGTTTGGGAAATGGCTTCTTCGGCTTTCGAACGTTGGGTGCGGGTGCTCCTGGATACCCGGGTGGGAGAGATCCATCCTTGGCATTGCGACCCACCTTTTCTCTGATCTCTTCATACGTGGGTTTGTACCGCTGAACTGACTGTTTGAAGCGGTGCAGGAACTCCATTTCTTTTTTGACTTCCAATAGAACGCTGCTTGTTGCACGGCTGCAGCCAACGTACAAATGGCGCAACGTGAAATGCGTTGACAAAGTTTCCAAACGGACGCGCCCAGGCAGCGTCAGCCCTTGGCAGCCAGCGTACGTCAACGCGTGGCACGGGCGGGCGCAGCGCACCAGCTGGTCCAAACACAACGTAACGCCGCAGTCCTGGTCCACTGAATCCGGCGTGCAACTCACAACGCACGTCAAAACCCCGCGCTTGATCTTGCCACCCGCGCCAATGAGCTTTAGCCCCGGCCAGGCCCAAAAAGACTGTGGGTCGTCCGCCTGCCGCCGCGCCTTTGGCTTCCAGCGGCAGTACACCGCGTTTTGGGGGGCGAAGCGCAGCGTTGCGTTCACGGTTGATGGCGTGCCGGCGCGCGTGCGACATTGTGAGCGTCCAGTCGGCGGCCTGCAAACTTGCTGGAAACCGCGCCTTTGCCTCATTTAGCGCGTCCTGCAAGTTGCGCGCGTCTGCATCGCCTGGGCGCAGGCTTGTGAAAAAGCTAAAATTATCGGGCTTCAGTTCTATAGCAGTGTCTGTGGGATCGCGGGATCTATAGTCAAACCAAAGGCCAAGGCCCAAAACCTTCGTAAAAAACCAAAGGAAACCAAAGGCCAGGGCCCAAAACCCTCGTAAAAAACATAAAAAACCCCAAAAACTAAAATT